>QQTW01004899.1_pt1 | contig 10058 bp, 11 predicted proteins | sample 1904831 | NCBI WGS metagenome assembly QQTW01 (sample SAMN09435610, study PRJNA476489) | Subsurface metagenome, whole genome shotgun sequencing project.
CATCGACATCTATCGAAGACGTCCGGATCGCAGGGTAGGAGGATCCTGGCTTTGTTGGGGTAGAGTTGGCTTTTCCGATGGTCTCGAGCTTGACAGCTGGCGAATGCGGTCGCTTCACGCTCAGATCGGTGGATACTGATGGTGTCCTTCCCGCCGGAAGTTTCGAGGCACCGACACGAGGTTGTACGCTGGCCGGAAAGTCAGCCTAGGGAAGGGGCAGAAGTGGGAGGTAATCGCACTGTGCCGGCTCGGATTTGGGCTCATCTTGACGTTCAGTAATAATATCTATATCCTTAAAAAAAGCGTCAGCGAATTGCCTTAAAGACCATGGTATACTTCCTCGTGATCTTACAGAATCGCTCTCCTCTTCTTCGTCCTCGTCTTCCTCTTCCCCCTCCTCGAGATCTGGGGGCTTTTGGCCATCGATACCCTGAAGCGGAAAGGTGCTGGTAGCAGAGGCTTTGTTAGCGTTCGTGATGCGATCTCCATCGCCAGAAGCATAGATGTCGTCATCTTCCTCGGTCTCCATGATGTGCTGATTGTACTTCTAGACGGCTGTTCAAGCGTTGTCTTGGCACGTGTGCGGTTCCTCGGCGCGCGAACGCGTCTCCAAAAGAACACCCGAATCTACATTCCCCAAACTAGGCGGACCTTTCATCTTCGGTCGCAATGTTCGGTAGATCGCAGAGTGGCCCTGGGGGCTTAAGTATCAATACAGGTCAAGCAAATTTGCAGTCGTGAGTATCTTGTCGAGGCCATTGTCTGCGCTGGAGCATCAACTCATTATCTGCCAGTGCAGCCTCAACTTCTCAACCCCCAGCTGCTGGAGGGCTTTTTGGATCTCTACAGAAAGACAAACCATCTACCAATCTGTTCGGTTCTACTCTGACGACTCCGCAAACCCAACAACCTACTAGTCTGTTCGGATCGACACAGCCTCAAACGACTCAGAGCACGGGCTTATTCGGATCTAACACCACCTCCCAGCCTCCGCAGAATAATACACTTGCCGGGAACGTGAACTCAAATCAATTGGGTCTGCTCTTCGGAGGGTCCGGTATGGGGCAACAACAGCCGGGAGGTGGGTTGTTCGGTAGCCAGCAACAACCGAGTCAGCCAGCTGCAAACATCGTGGGGACCGCCAACGCACAGTCGCACAAGCCACAACAAGGTGGTGGTATGTTTCCCTCGTTGGGTCAAAATCAAGATCAATCGAAGCCTCAAACGAGTAGTTTGTTCGGAAGTCTCAATCCACAGAAAGAACCTCCGTCGATGTTGTAAGCACTTGCTTGTATCGAGTGAGGTGTACTAAGCAGAGCTTGCTGACTCCATGGTGATATGAAGCTCCTCTACCCAGGGGCAGACCCAAGGCCATCAGCAAACTCAGCAGCCTTCCCTTTTCGCTACCAGTATCGGCCAATACACACAACAGCAACGACCTGTACCAGGAGTCAGGGTGACCACATCGGAACTTCGCCCTACCACTCGCTTTACCGACCTTCATGAGCACCTCCAAACTCTCATAGAAAACATCGATGACTTCATACAACAACAGATCAAATATCAGCAGGAATGCGTATCACTGAATCCCTTCATAGGGCAGGAATGCGATAGCATGCCAAGCGATGTAGACTACTGTACACGAGCTCTCGATACCATGCAAAGTGCTCTTGAGAACGACGCAGAAGCCATTTCGCAGGCCAAAACGTTGACCAAAGGAGACGTTGCGAATGCGAAGCTCAATTTTTCTGCCATTGAGAACATGGCCATACCCCAGCAATACCAAACTACGAGTATATGGGCTTTACCATCTGTATCACGAGAGTCCCCGCCCTCCCTCTTGGATGACGACGAATCCAAGAACGGCATAGGAAGTGTCAACCTGGTCAATTACTTCTCAACCCAAGCAGATGACATGTCCAAATCGCTCAACGAATACCAGAAGAATCTTGGCGAGGTCGAATCTTATCTAAGAGGTATTGAAGGCAGTACGATGCAACAAATGCAGCATCTGCTCTTTACTCGTGGCCATGATGGTCAAGCCAAGACAGCTGAAGATCAGGTCAGAGAGCTTGCAGGTGTGCTCAAGGAGTTTGAGAACGGTATTCTCAATGTGGCAGGAAAGGTAGGTGGCGTGCGAGAAAGCATGCTAGAGGTAATGTTAGGAGATTACGGAAATCAGAACGGGAGGACTAGGAGATTCCCTCCTCCGTGAGCGATATTTTCACTCAAAGACACCACTGCATCAGAATCCCAAGATGAGTTTGTTCTTGGGCCTTTTCTGCAATTGGGACCCCAGCATTCCGAATGGTGGTCGGACTGATTTGCGCAAAAGGAATGAAGTTCACGCCGCCTGGCTCCATTTTGTTGTGAAACATCTGCTTGCGAATTCGTTGCTTGGACTTCGAACTGGACCAGTCGTGATGCGAAAGGGGTCGAAAGCATCTTCAGTCGACCCATTGAGATGTCGGCGGTCCTACAGTCCCAGGCGGCTGTTGTCGTCAAAAAGCCGGCCATGATGTGTGATAATATATGGTAATCTCGGCGAAAACGGACGTAATCGGTTGGATCGTGCACAGTTGCTAGGCAGATAAGGGGATCGCGAGATCGACCTACCACACGCAGGGTCGAGCTAGTATTGATTTCCAGCTCACGGGCCCTCAGGGATGCACGACATGAAGTCATCCTCAGATCTCGATTCAGTCTGTTTTGTTCGTTCAGTTGACTCTGGTCGCACAAGAGAATATCCCAGTTTGAAACAGGCTGTGACTCATCCCAAGACTCGTTGCTGGCTCGTGTATAAAGCACACGCACGAGGCTTACGAACTGTCGTTTCCCGGCAAGACTAAGTTTTACAAGGGCCACGGGTGCCTCGTGCTTACCACGTATGTCAGCCCAACTGTGCCTCTTCTCGAGTACTCAGAATAGCAGTGCATGCGTAAGGCTAGATGCGAGGTAGCCTGAATTTGTCGTGTGGCACAGAACGGACATTGTGGGAAACTGCGGGAATAACTCAAGCAAATCAAAAGTCGTGACATTAGAGTTTGATTAGTCACCCAGCCTCATGCGACGCAATCCTGCCAAATTCATCGACCATTTCAGTCTCTCTCCTGTTGTCTTTCGGCTTGTGGGTGGGCTCTATTGGAAATAATCGGTTTACGAGACGGGTCCCACAGGATGGTTTCTATCTCAATAACGAAGGAGAAGGAAATCTGGGGTCCCCACATTTACTGTTTTCGAGCTGTTAAATGGTTAATTGGCCTCCTGCTCGTTCATGTGTTTACGTCGACGCGGCCTCTCGGAGACTTTTCGCCTTATCAAACCTAAAGTGATGCCGAATTTTACCCATGTCGCATTCAGCAGATCTCCCGGGTAATCCTTTGGAGGTCAAAGGTTTATCTGCAGGGCTGCAGGCTCTTCCCGGTCGGTCCTCCGGCGTTCCTTAGCCGAGCCATGCGGAAAGTCAGGGTATCTGCTGTCATATTTCGCAAAGGAGTACGGATATGCCGAAAGCACTCTGCTGAACTCTGCTACCGCCCTACATGTTATCAAGACAGAGATTGTGAACGGGCAAGCCACAGTGCTTCCTCGAGGTCGAGCAGACGAATTTTCTGGTGAGGCAAAGGCGTCGCTAATATCTGAAACGGCGTTTATCCCCCTATTTGCGCACCAACCGCCTCTTCGCGGCAGACTTGAGTTCCAAGGGCCGCATTCGGCAAATGATCCTAAGCTGAGAACTGAACGAAGCCAGCGAAAAGGCCACCGCTCAAGTTCTCCCATGGAAACCCACCCCCGATCCCGTACATGAAGTTCGGATGATGAAATCATTTTGAGGCCGTTTCCAAAGCCCTGGAAATTTTCACAGGGCACTAGAACAATGGTCCGCTCCGTCGCAAACTGCAATTACACGAGCCTAAACCTTTGGTCAACAGCGCAACTGCAGTGCCAAATCTCCGAACTGATCTTAACTCGAGATCCGGGCGTGGAGCAATTTGCTTTATCCGAAGAAGATCGCGTGAGCGGACAATAACTGTCACTTTCAGACCGCGCGGACGCAAACCATCGTGATGGCGCCGTGCCCTGCCGAAGCTGTCTGCCGACAAGCTGAGAGGTAGCAATGACACCTTAACCACACATGAACCTCGAGTTCTCTGTACTCCTGCACGCGAGAGTCATGGAGTGGGGAAGTCGGAGCATCACGCCAGAGCCCAGTAAGGCTAGCACTGGGGCAAGCGACCGGAGTGATTGGTGTCTAGTCAGCGGGCTAATTGGTTCGGACGTCAAGGTGTTGGGGCTCCTGAAATGCAAAAGCCGTTCCGCCAGAATTGCCGCAACCACTAAGAAATTTTCCGAAACATAGATGCAACAAGGACCTATGGTCACTTGAAACATTCTTCCAGCCCTATACACACTCTACTCGTGATCCAGCTGCTATGAGCGAAATTGGCAACGCCTGTATCGGATTAAGAAAGCGCCTCTACAACCCGGGGAAAATCTCAATGCTACTAAGGAAAAGCGCGAGTCGAAGAGCGGTTGCGGATGATAATGACAGTCGCCAGGCACTCGTCGTACCTTGATCCTAGACAGCGGCCATACACGAAGAGGGAAATATGAAGCGTGTTGTTTCAAACCTTCTGACAACTCCGTATGGGTCTTTAACGCTCAGAGCTTTGACGATGGAAGATTGTGGAGTTCCCGGCTATAGCATAAGAAGGTGCGTAACGGGCAATCTGACCATCTAGACGCAGTAAATCGTTGTCTCTGCAGAATAATACGCTTCCATCCTTCCCTTGCTGGTTTATCCTTCGTCATTGTTCGATACCCTAATATTATCGGCAGCCTGATGTATGCTCGTCAAGTCATGCACCACTTGCTGTAATACAATAGCAGTTTTCCATCGAACACCGTCGTTGAAGGTCTTCTTCAGGTTCGATTGTATTGGCTTCCTTTGCAGACTCATCCGGACTGTGGATTGTTTTTAGCCTGCGGCGGGCGTTATAACCCTTCCGTGTGACAAGCTTCATTCACTCCAATGCAATCTACATACGACTCGAGGCCACGAGGACATCCAATGCTAGTGTCGTCGCCCAAGGGAATCTGGAATTGTCGATCCTTGTCGATACATCTGCCACCACTTGGGGACAGCCAGACTTCGTCGGCGACGAACGTCTACTCCTCCCCGCCTATGTCAGCGTCGCCAAAGCACTCCAAATTCGTCGACAACTCCCATTATCAGCATTCGTATAAGCAGCATTACACGCCATCTCCAACCTCGCAATCGGCTTCCGGCAAGCACAGTCCATTGCTCACGAAAGGTGTCAAGTCAAGGCCTCCAAGTTCCCGAGGTGGCCAAAGCACTGCGTCCAGTAATGCCGACATTGATACGGCAAGGACTTCCTTACAGTTCGCTAGCGACTCCCAGCCGTTGCGCGAAGGATCTGCCGACTCGTTGTCTCCGCCTCAGGATTCTCCGGAAGCGCATCAACTGTCAGCAGGTGTGCCGGGCGTTGCACGTAGAGCGAAAGCCCATGTGCCCTCTGCATGTGTTAATTGCAAGCGGAAGCATCTAGCATGCGAGACCAAAAGACCTTGTAACAGGTGCCTGCAAACAGGCAAAGAGGTAAGCGCGGTGCAGAAAAGCGGAGGAGATCGATTGGCTGATCAGAAACAAGGCAACCTGCGTAGACGTACAGCATAAGAAACGCGGACGACCGCGGTTACGAGAAGAGGAGACTCTTCGTGAAGTGGCATTTGGGATAGATGCTCATGCAGAGGCTTATGCCAGTCAGACTGGGATGATTCCGCTCAGCGAACCTGGTCGACCCCGATCGAAATCCTACCGCGAGCTCCGCTCTCAGCCAGATCATTTCTACAGCGGTCAGCGGCCGAGAACATCCGATGCCGGTTATGGAAGCCAGTATTCTCAGGGGCCAAGCAGCAGACCCGTGACATCCTATGTTGCCGACAGTATCCCAACCGTGCTCCTTACGCCCGATTTTAGAGTGGCGCAGCACAATTTCGCTTTCAACGATGCCTTGGCAGTGCAGAGTTCTTTGAAGGGCTTCGCGCTGCTCGATCTAGTGGTTTCGTCGGATCGGGAGAAGATCCACCGAGTGCAGACTGCGTTGCGCGCCGAGATGTTAGACTCTGCTCACTTACCTCCGCTACACGGCCGTTTCGACCCAAGCACCTCTATGCCGTATATTGAGGAGCTCAACATCGCGCAAGCGACCGCCGGCTTCCACACCAGGTCCGAGTACTGGAGCTTCCGTCTCCCTGGCGATCGATCACGAGGATTTCCAATCTCCATCTCTCTTGCTCGAGGTCCAGGGCACTTCGTCATCCTCACGCTTGTCCATAGCATTGCCTCGACTGCAATGCCATCACCTCACGGCAGCTCACATGTGTCCTCACCTACTTCATCCCACGGTATACGCTCGCCCACCTTGGATCAGTATCCCATGCAAGGACAGCACATGAACGGTACATCAAGGCACTACAGTACCCAGCTGCCCATCACCGTGTCCAAGGCATCTGCCGATCGAACCTTACTCTCCCATAGCCACGGCCTGGCCCAATACCGCCAGGCATCGCCTCCGCAGGCTAGCACCGTTCTCCCCTACGGCCACTCTCGCACCAATTCGGGCTCGGAGATCCCCCGAAGCTCACCAACATCCTATCCGGACAACCAACGTGACAGCTTGCGCCACCTGCAGCTTCCGCCCATTCGCACTTCGGGATCTGACGTGCAGACGTCGAGGTCCTCGGAGGCGCGACGAGGCTCTTCCGGCAAAGGCACGCCTGTGCGAGGCAGCCCGCAGAGCGGGAGGAAGAAGAAGAGGAGAAGGGTGGAGATTGGCGACATGTTGCATTGACCTTCCTTTATCCTTTGCTGCATACGATACCCTAAAGCTTTTTGCTACCTATAGAACAAATTACGCCATGAATATAGAAACGCCCAACGCAGACAGGAGCTGAAGAGGCATTATTGAAGCACTGGTTGGCGTCGGCTTAGAGGATGTCCTTTCGGGGTTTGGGTGGCTCACTGGGCGTGGCACTAGACTGTCTTTACTGCGGTAATATGTAGCAGCAGCAGCAGCAGCAGCACCGGAACTGCTTAAGAAACTCTGCGGAGTTGAATAACAATCCTTCCGCAGAGTCTCACACATCATTTCCGAAGGATTTTATTGCTAGAGCTCTAATCGAGATTCCGTCGTGCCTCCAGCAGCATGTTTTGTCTTGTCGGTGTATTGACTCGTCTGAGACTTTACAAAATGAGTCATGCTCCAAAGGTTATGCCGTTCTCGTTCTTTCCCTTTCTCTCTCTTTCTCGATTTAGCCCTTCCATCAGAAATCCTCCTCTACCCAATCTCCCGGTCCATTTGTGTGATATCACGACGCCTACCTTATATTTAGAACTTGCCGGACGGCGATTCACGCACGATCATCTGGGATATTTCTCACGTGGAGATCACCGAAGCAGGTCCGCTTTCTGTTTCGGTCTGCGAATGGCCTTTGCTTTTCTATTGGTGTGTGACCTCCTCTTTACCTGTTCCGGGAGACGCAAATCCCTTTTTTTTGAAGGGGACGTGGCGCTTTTGCTGCCGTGAGTGGAGTAGATGTGAAAGGCGGTGAGAGGTGGTGGATGAGATGACTTGTGGAGTAGAGAGGACTGAGGAGGGAGAAGGAGATGGAGGACAAGATAGGGGTATTAAGGGACGCTTTTGGCTACCTGAAGCCTTAATGGCCATTTATTTTTCGACAGGCCTCCGTATGGGAGAGAAGGTCGATCATCATCCGGATCAATGCTTCACGCCGACCGGCCTCCAACGCCTCCGCAAGCGCAAGATGGTCAGAATGCCAGTAAAGCAACGCCAAAAGGATGATTTCCACACCGCCGCTGCGCCCTCATAACAACTCATCTCATCATCACCCTAAGACGTCACCCCAAAACCTTCAGCTTCTTCTTCTTCTTCCCCCCATCCCCTTCCTTCCCCGCCGCCGCCCCCTTCTGAAAATCCCTCCAACTCCCAATCCGACTCTCCCTCGTCTCCTCCCACTTAACCTCATGCTCCCTCCTCCGCTTCCTCACCTCCACCTCCTCGTCCACCTTCCGCTGCTCCCTCCCCTCCTCCTGCAGCTGCGCCTTCATCTGCTTCCTCCTCCTCGCCTCGGCATCCACCAGCACCTCGACCGTCTTCTTCCGCCACGCGGCCAGGAACTCGCCATCCGGCTCCTTCACCTCCAGCGAATCGGTCGTGAGTTTGCGTTCGCGGATCAACAGCATGCGCGCGTCCGAGATGCATTCGTCGAGATGGGTGCGCTGTTTCGGGTCTTGGAGCTCCGTTTGCGCCTTCTTGAGGCGGTCGAAGGCGGATGGGGCGAGCGGGTTGGAGGTCTTGTCCGGGTGGATGAGGAGGGAGAGTTTTCGGTATTGGATCTTTATTTGGCTGTCCGGGATGCCGGGTTGGAGGTTCAGGACGGCGTAGGCGTCGAGTTTGAAGGCTTTGAGGATGCGGTCGATTTCGGCGTCCTAGGATATGGGGATTAGTTACAGTGGGATTGGCGGATGGGGCAGGAGAGAGCGGACTTTGTTGAATTCGGATGCCTCCTTCTCGAGGGCGTCGAGGGCTTCGAGTTCGTCTTTCTCATCTTCTTTCGGAGGCGGTGCTTGTTCTGGTGCTGTCATCGTAGTGTCTGGGTTATAAAAGTATGGAGGACAGCTCTGGGAGGGTGACTAGTGGTTCGAAGGTGAAAGGTGGGAGCCCTCGCAGGCCGGTGGACGGAACAATTCCGTCGAATTGAAGGTCTCCGCTCACTTTTTCCAACCCACTTGAGACCCAATACATATTACTACCTCCTCGGCGTGCTAGATAAACATGGGACCTGTCTCAGGCAAGCGCAAGCGGCCTCCGCCTGCAAAGCCTCAGCAGAGAATCGTGAAGAGGAAAAAAGATGACGAGGATCTTGAGGCACTCAATCAGCGGGTTCGGGACCTCAATCCAAAGGAAAACGAAATCAAAGCCTTTGAGGATCTCCCCTTGTCCCGTCCTACAGCGTCCGGTCTCGAAGCATCCCACTTCAAGAAGCTCACGGACATCCAGCAGACAGCTGTACCGTTAGCTTTGAAAGGTTCAGATATTCTTGGCGCTGCAAAGACCGGCAGTGGGAAAACCCTCGCCTTCCTTGTCCCTGTGCTGGAGAATCTTTACCGTCAAAGATGGACGGAGCTCGATGGCCTTGGTGCGCTCATCCTCTCGCCCACCCGAGAGTTGGCGATTCAGATCTTTGAGGTTTTGAGGAAGATTGGGCGCTACCATACCTTTTCTGCTGGCTTGGTCATTGGAGGGAAGAGCCTGCAGGAGGAACGAGAACGGCTTGGAAGGATGAACATTTTGGTCTGCACGCCTGGACGTATGCTACAGCACATGGACCAGAATGCGACTTTTGAGATCGATAATCTGCAGATGCTTGTGCTGGATGAGGCGGACAGGATACTGGACATGGGCTTTCAGGGCACCGTGGATGCGATCATAGAACACCTGCCGAAAGAGAGACAGACGCTGCTGTTCAGCGCAACACAGACGAAGAAGGTTTCGGATTTGGCAAGATTGAGTCTCAAGGACCCGGAATATGTATCTGTCCATGAGGCAGCGAGTAGTGCTACACCATCCAAGTTGCAGCAGAACTACATCGTCACTCCTCTACCAGAGAAGTTGGACACCTTGTGGAGTTTCATCAGGGCGAACCTCAAGAGCAAGATCCTCGTTTTCCTATCTTCAGGCAAGCAGGTCAGATATGTGTACGAAAGTTTCCGCCATATGCAGCCCGGCATACCGCTTTTACATCTTCACGGTAGGCAAAAGCAGATGGCCAGACTCGATATCACGAGAAAGTTCTCAGCTACCCAAAACTCGTGCCTTTTCGCAACAGATGTGGTGGCAAGAGGTCTAGATTTTCCGGCGGTGGATTGGGTGATTCAACTGGATTGCCCTGAAAGCCCATGTCCAGTATCCTGTCCGCCTCATCCAGCACAAGCATCTGCAGATTATCGATCT
>QQTW01004900.1_pt1 | contig 10058 bp, 14 predicted proteins | sample 1904831 | NCBI WGS metagenome assembly QQTW01 (sample SAMN09435610, study PRJNA476489) | Subsurface metagenome, whole genome shotgun sequencing project.
AATCAGTGTCGATTCCCTCTTTGCCCAGCAAGTTAAAACCTCCTATGAGCAGATAGTTTGCGCCCAGGCGGGGTTAGTAGCCGTACCCGTGCAATCTAATGTAGCCCAAAACACTGAGTATCCCCACTCCTGCAACGGTCTAAATTTTCGCTCTCCTGCCGAAGTTAAAATTGCTACTGCTTTAGAGAAGAAAGGAGTGCTGTTTTTCGCCAACGCTAGATGCCGCATTCACAATCGCTTGAATAAATACGAGACCAAAGAAGCTGATTTTCTAGTTTGTTATCAAGGCAAGATAAGGATTTTGGAGGTAGATGGTCGGGAGTATCACGTAGATCGAGAAAAGGACTATAAGCGCGATCGCTTGTTTGATAAAGAAGGTTTGCTTACCAGCCGTTTCAGTGCCAAAGAGTGTCTTGATAATCCTGATGAGGTTGTAGCTGAGTTTTTAGACCTGTTTAGGATTTGACACACAAGCGTAAAGGTTATCTTTCTAATTTGCAGGTTTACCATTTTTATCTATGTAGCTGAGTCTAAAAATGGGAACACTAGGGGGTAGTGCGTTATACCCTTTTTCAATACAATGCTTAAAATCCGCTTGTTACTGGCTTTCATAATCACTTTGACTCAAATTCCCCTGCCTGTTAGTGCCCAAACCTTTGAAGCTGTCGTAATCAGTGTGGGAGATGGAGACACTATTCGAGTCAAACATAACAGTAAAAACTTGACCGTGCGTCTAGCCTGCATTGATGCTGCGGAAATGAAACAAAGCCCGTTTGGTCAGCAAGCCAAGAGCCGACTGCAACAACTACTGCCAGCCGCAACCAAAGTCAAAATTCGCGGAATTGAAACCGACAAATACAAACGCTTGGTTGCCGAGATTTATACCTATGACAATCGCAGCATCAACACCAATCTGGTGCAGGAGGGTAGTGCTGCCGTCTATCGCCAGTATTTGAAAGGTTGCTCTCCCCAGTTGCAACAAAGTTTACTAGGCGCTGAAACTGCTGCCAAAGAACGACGGCTAGGAATATGGAGCCAAGATAACCCTGTCATGCCTTGGGATTTTCGCTCAGGAGAGCGTACAGCTTCAAAACCTCAACCGCAGCCACAACAAAACTGCGATCCTTCTTACCCAGATTTTTGTATTCCACCCAACTCCCCAGACCTAGACTGTGCAGATATGCCAAGGCGACAATTCCGGGTTGTAGGAAATGACCCGCATGGACTTGACCGCGATCGCGACGGGATTGGCTGTGAGTAGAGGACATTAATATAAGGAGGAGGGTTGCAGGTAGTGCTTTTTAGTACCCTTTGGCAATACTCCCACTTACCTGTACGGTTAACAACACTGCTCGTGTATTTCAGTTTTGTAGTTAAATACTACAGTACATTAGGACTAAAATTGGCAGACTAGGCTATGAGAGAAATGTAATTTGGAATACACCATATGAAGAAAAATGATTTTTATCAAGATTTTTTCGGAATCAATACTAAAGACATACTAAAAGAATTACGGTTAATTGATTTGCAGTACCAGCAGCAAGCACTTAAAATAAGTCAAATGGCGCAACAAATCAACGTCAAAAAGTTAAGTCAGGTACTTGCACCATCAAAATCTACGGCTGATTTAATCTTACAAGCTTCTGCACCTGCTAGGTTTAATATCGAAAGGTTAGGCAAGCTGATTGTTCAACATTCTGGACTTGAAGAAGTCAATAGAAAAGTTCTAGCCGACGTTGCGGCTTCAATGGCAAGAAGTTTAAAACTAGGCAATATTACCCAAACCTCGTTGCAGCGTCAGTTACGCATTGCAGATAACATCGGGACTATACCTAATTTCAGCGACTTAGAAAAAAGTGTTTATAGTAAGTTTTTAGGCTTATCCATAGCTTACTCTAATTTAACCGCTGCTAGGGAAGAAATAATAGTAAAAAAGCCTGAATCAGCCAGGGTTGTCTCCGAACTACCTGCCTTAGAAGTACTTAATAGCGTAGAAGTATTGGAAAGTGTATCTACTGCCGAAAGTGATGCAGAAGTAAACCAGAAAGAACCGGAATTAGAGCAGACTAAAGAATCCTTAAAAATCGAAATTTTAGGACAGCGAGAAGAACTTGAACAGCTTTTAATTACTGCTGGTTGGCAAGATTTGGTTCGTATGTGGCAAGGTGCTAATGCGGTGTTAAACTCTACTAATAACCCAGATTACGTTCGGCACTTTGCAGCTTCCCTGCGGGAATTATTTACTCAAGTTATTCATCGCTTATCCCCAGACAATGAAATTAAGAAATGGAGTGAGAATAAAAATTACTTTCACAACGGCAGACCAACAAGAAAAGCCAGATTGCTTTATATATGCCGGAGTATAAATCACAATATTTTTTATGAGTTTGTTGAAGAAGATGTAGATTCAACTTTAGAACTTATGACTTTATTTAATCGCGCAACCCACGCACCCATACCTCCTTTTAGCCATACTCAACTCTTAACAATGCAAGCAAGGCTGCGGGCGATTATCAACTTTTTAATTGAAATTTGGCGGCTAAACAAGTAATTAAGAAAATATGATTTAGCTTCACGCCGTGTTCAAAGTGCTACCTCAAGGATTCCTAATTTGAATTTTCTTGGTGATTTTTCGTATTAAATTATTAGTTTTACACCAAATCCGCCAAAATACCAGATAAGCCAATCCCAGACCCAAAACCCGAAGCAATGGTAAAGGGGTCGTTCATCTCTGCTCAGTGCGTTCGTCCAATTGTTAAAGCTTGTTAACATTTATACCGACTAGACTTAGAATAGGCTACAACCAATCTGGCCAGTCACAAAAATTACGTTATGACCCAAAACACAGCTAGCAGCCAAACTGAAGAAAAATCTCTCCAAGCCCCTGATGAACTAATTCTCAACCTCTTACCAACCTTAAACAAGAAACAACTAGCCCGTGTTGTTAACGGTATTGCTGATATAGTTTTAACTTCTGAAATACTGAATTAATAACAGCGAACTGAAATAATCAACCCTCTACTTTATTAGGAGTAGGGGGTTGATCGATGTTATCTAATAACCTTGCCATAATTCCCTGTAAAAATGAGTTAATTGTGCCTAGTTTTTGTAGTAAATTTAATAGACTTCTTGCATAAATGCTTAAAAAAGCGCTAGAAGTATTGAAGCTGTATACTTTAAATTGACTTAAGCAAGAGGTTTAATAGGTTTAAAGTTCTTTAGCCGCTTTTTTCTGTTCATTGTACGTTTCACTAATAGACCTACTCCCCCAACGCCAATAGCTAGCGTACCCAAGCCAAAGTTAGGTTCGGGGACAGCGACAGCTTGAAGGTTAGTGTCTTTCCATGCGAAAGGGAAGGTAGCGATCGCACTGCTTTGGTTTCGATTTTGATGGAAAGGCAAAAAAGTAGGTAAGCACAGAGAATATTCTTAATTGCTCTGGTTTCCCTAGCTTTGTTCCTGCTGCTTTTCAACCAGTAGCTGCTCGTATTCCTCTGCTGATTTTAGCTTTTTCAATAGTTTCTCTTTGTGAATACGTACCTTTTCAAGCTGGTCTGCTACAAAATCGGTATTCAAAAATTCCTTTACGATGCGAGCTTGTTCCTCTTCTGATGGCATCCTTCCAGCAATTGCCCCATCATCCTCATCCAGCCGCTTCCACCTTTCAAGTTGCTCAGGGGTAGGCTGGTAAGTTTTTGACTGGCTTGTTTTTGGTAATTCCCGTGACATAAGCTAAACCTTCTTTCTAATCAAAAACAGTGGAATTTCTTTTTTGGTCAAGGTCTAGAAGAAGCATTGATGCCTTATTTTCACTTAGTAGCATCTCTCCCGAACCGTTGGTTTCCTCAAAACCTAAATCACTGTAAAAATTCTTTTCCTCTGGAACAGCAAATAATTTCAGTATCCGGCTTAATCGCTTTTCCCGATTTTCTTTAATTATACCTTCAATTATGGCTGTAGCTGCCCCTTTTCTCTTTTCTGGCACTAAGTATTTGATTAGATTCCAGGGGGAGTTAACAATAGATTCAATTTCAATACAATCTACTAACTCCTCTTCCAAAAAAATTGAAGTTTGCTCAATTATGCACGCACTAGCTAATAAATTCTGGTCATCAAATACACTTCTTAAGCCTTCTTCTTTCTCAAACAAACTATCTATAATTATTCTGGTTTTAACAATTCCTCTATAAAATCTGGTTTCTTTAGCGTTTTGCTCATCACCTTGATAATAGGTATCCACGTATTCTTTCGCTTTTTCAGCCCAGAAAATTAAGCCGTCCCTAACTTGCCTTGTCGCTCCGATGACATAACTAAACTCGTTCATTCCATTTTTTTCAAGCAATACACTAATTAAATCATGCTCATAGCTTACTAGAAATATTTGTTTAGCCTAGAGCCTTACAAATTGTATCAAAGGGATTGACTTTTCGCACCAAGCTTGATGCGATGGCTTCATTTATAAACTACATTTTCTTATCTGCCTTTTTTAGCTGCTGACAACACCTTTTTAATTGTTTCAAAGAGTTGATTGATAAGTATTCCCTATACTTAACTAGTGCAACCGCGATCTACCATTTTGTACTACTAAAATAAAGACTTATTTTTTATGTATGTATAGTCACTATTTATATAGATATTACATGCAACTATTATATGTATTTTTGCATATTTGCTAAATTCCAAATAAATGTTTGGATATAGCATTTATGCCATTATCAAGCAATTGCGATTGTGGATAGTTTTTTCGTATTTTCCATATATAAAAGCTTGCATCTATTTCTATTGCTGTGTATGCTTGCTTTGAGATAGCGAAGAAAAGCGCTATTTATTAACTACTTTAAATTGGATTTATTTGTGTTAGTGGTTTGGTTATAATTAACAAAACTACGGGATTGAATTAAATTCAAATGAAAGTGCAAATAAATTAATTACGAAGCACGATTTATGGGACATGGCATGTATTAAGCGGCTCCATACACGAACAAGTTTATCGAAGCGCTATGGGGTAACAACGAACGCAATCAAATTGTGGTATGCGCCAGCGGGTGTGATACCACCGAAGAAAAAGGGAGGTTATTTCAAAGAAAGGGATATCGAGAGTTTGGATTATTTTTACGTGGCAACTCGATATCGAAAGTTAAGTTTCAAGGAATATGCGTCAAGCGTATTACCGATGGGTGGATTGTCCGAGTTTATTTTGGATGCGAACAAAATATCTTTAAAAGATTTTTTGCTTAATCCCGAATACACAAATCAAGATGACCTTATTGTGCAAGACGTACTGAGGAGAATTAGCGCCGATGATACATATCAATCAGATGGTTTCCGAGTTGAAGACGCAGCTTGATGAAATACGCGAATGCTGTGTTTTGTTAAGTTTGATAATTAATGGGGATCAACTTAATGATGAAACGGTTAATGTTTTGAGAAATGTGAAAGCGGTTGCCGAAAAAGGCAATATATCGTTATTAGAAGCGGCACGACAAATCTTTGAATTGAAGAATGCCGAACGCGATGGCAATCGTGGTAATAATCGTTTTGATAAGCGCGAGTATATCGAAAAGCGCTTTGGGCAAGACCCAGAGTTGGCTGCACCGAATAGTTTTATTGGTTTGTTGTACAACGATGTGCTCAAGCAGTCGGAGCAATTGGGTCGATTGCGGCAGCAGACCATACTGGAAGCATCAACATTAATATTGCAAGACTTATTAATGAATGGTACACCTGAAGGTGGGGATGCTGGATATCAACAAGCAAACGACCGCGTCACGGGTGAGATAACCGATTTTTTGGGAAACGTAAATTGGGAGGTGCTTCAACTTACGGGAACACCATCAATGCAAGCTACCAAACAATTGGTATTGAACTCGAAGATGCCAGTATCAGTGAAGAAGTCGTCCGACAAGTAATGCCGGACATTGTTGAGTATCGAAATCAAGCTTTGACTCAATTGCAATCGAGTATTGTGGCTGGTTGCTTCGTGCAATCGGTATCGACTTTGTTGGGGATGACGGCTGGGTGGTATCAAGTCCAGCCACCCAGTCCTATTAAAGTGGAAGTTCGTGACGTGTTCCCGGTGATTGCAGGTGGATTGTGGGGTGCGGGAATTGGTTTTGCTCTAGCGTTGTTGATTATTAATCGAAAATTAAAGGAGTTGAAAGATGGGTGGCATTGATTTTTTGGTAAATGCGGTTGCGGGTGTGGTGGCAAACTCGGTGGTATCGGGTGTGGTGGGACTAGTAACGGGGGTTGGTGCGGCGATCGCATTCCACCCATTATTAATTGCGACTGGGGTATTAGTTGGGGGTGCTGCGATCGCTTTCACGCGGTCAATAGCCAAGTCGCACGAACGACCACTGTTAACTGTAATTAATGGGGGGTTGTGTGAGTAATCTTGTTGATAAAGCGAAAAAAGCGATGCCGGGATACAGCATCATTGATGGCAAGAAACTTAAAAAGGTTAATCCATTTCTAATAACATTTTTTGCGGCATCGGTGTTTATATTATTAGGTACGGTAATCGCATTGAAGGTGGCAGCAGACCAAAGGAATGAGATTGCGAGTGTGACATCAATGTCATCCCAATCGGCGAAGGAGTTGGAAGCACGCGAGGTATTCTTGACTACGCGCAAAGCGTATCTCGAAAAGATGTCGCGTACCGACTATGCGACGAATTTGCGAACAACTATCAACCAACCTGGTGAATCAATACAAGTTGGCTGGCGACAACAAGCGGCGGCAGATTGGGCGCAATCGATTAAGTCGGATTTGCGGGATTTGCGTAATACTCGCAAGCACCCTTTGTACCGAGTGAGTGAAACACCAGCATTGGAAGTATTGAAACTGCAATCGATGGGAATGTTGAGTGAAATCGCAGCGGGCAATAGCGATTTCTATTTTGGTTATACCCGTACCGACGGGGTGAAAGTGGAGGAACGGTTATCGGCGGGTGCTGCGGCGTATTTAGTGCTGGGGAAGATGGAAGCGATTGATTTGGCCAATACTTTGACATCGATACCGGAGGTCAATTATTCGACAATGCTGGGCGATATAAGTCGGGTGAATGAATCATATGTGTTGGGGCTGAGGAGCTTGTTGCAGGCACAGGGCTACACCGACCCAGTGGAGCGATTGCGCGATGCAGCGAAGACAGCAGACGAGATTGAACTCATGCAAGAATTGAATCGCCAAAAGGTGCGCGAACTTCAAAAACCGCGACTAGAACCGAAACCAGTTAATTCAGGGAATGGAGGGGGTTCGTGATGAACATTGAAATCATGATGCGTCCATCGATTGTGAGCAAGTTAGTTGGTGCGATAGTGTGTGTGGGATTGAGTATCTACAATATTGCATCATCGAGTGACCAAGTACTGATTCGGTCGGCGAATCCATTGAGCTCGCGGACAGAAGTACGGGTATTTGAGTCGTCATCGAAGCACTTGAATATGACGAGTGGAGCGGTATTTGGGTTGCTTGGATGCGGTTTAGTCTTTTTCGCATTCAACAAATACAACGATATTTTGGAAGAGTTGGGAAACAATGAATGTGCGACGCAAGAGGAAGGTCACCCCCAAGAACAAGTAGCACTGCATATTCCGATTCCTCCACCAATACCCCAAGTTGGTGATGCTTACATGCAACCGCCCGCTAACAATGTTGGTAAGCACTTGCGGTTAGTGCCACCGATGACTGCCGATGGTACGATACCGGGTTATTTGATTCCGCCGAATGATTTTATGCAAGATATGGAAGCGGAAGATTACTGGAATGATTCTTTAAACAAGGAGTAAAAACAATGGCAAATAATAATTATCGGAATAGCGGTAGTGGGAATGGTGGAAATCACACAAGGAATAGTGTTGATGTTGATTATTCTGCACCAGGTGCGATTACACCGTCTAATTCGTTGAACGCATTATTAAACTACGCGATGCAAAATCAGCAGTCGAATCAAGTTGTACCGAGCCGACAAATGGGGGTGCAGACTTATGAACCGCAACAACCAACGACTATTGAACAAGCATACGCGCAACCAGTCGAGGTGAGATATGTCAATCGTCCGGCTGTAACTAAACCGAGAGTACCGAGTATTGAGATACCGTACACCGAGGTATGGAAAGCAAGTCGATTGCATCCTCAAAATAGTTGGCGTTACTTTTGGTATCCTTACTATACAATACTGACGTACCTTACTTCCCCAGTGGGGATATGTATTACCGCGTTTTTGATATTTTTGGGTGGATTGAATTTTATGCTCAATGGGTCGTACCAAGGACCGGGCTATGTCAGCAAGCAAAAAATCGAGGTGATACCAAAACAGCTACCTCAATTTGCCACTCCTGTTGTTGATGTAGTGGAGTGACAATATGTGGAGTCGAACGATATTTTGGTGTGTATTCGCTGCATTTGTATTGAATATTTTGCAACCTGGGTACATGCAATTTTACGATATACGCAAACCACTGGCTGGACTTGTTACTGGTTTGAAAGTGGCACGGCAATCACCAAAACTCGATTCGACTCCATCCCCCACCGCAGTACCAATCGAGCAATCAGTACTCAAATGTGATGCACCCAAAAACGATTACGAGCGTATACTTTTTGCTCAGGGAATAGGAGGATGCAATGCGCCTCGTAATTGAATTTGACCGCGACAATGATACTGGTGAATTGGTTGCCAACGATTCAATTCAACCAACTTCGACTCCAACGCATGACAATCGTTGGTTATATTCGACACTGACATGTGGGTTTGCCATTGCGATACCCCTGAAAGGGGTTGCCAAGGGCATCGCAGTACGCCCGATATCGGATTTGATTAAAAGCGCGACACCTGTTATTTGGTTGCAATCTCAAGTTGGGACTAAGGTAGTGAATATCACAATTGCTAATCGATTATATGTGGCAATGCAACGAAAAGGATATCCGATTGCGAGGCTACCGAGGGAAGTGAATATCATTTACGTGCGGGGTAGTGACGCTAAGGGGCAACCCACTGGTAATCGTATTAACGAGTGGTCGGATGTAAGGTTTGTGTTGATGTTTCGCTCGGGTCAGCCGTATATAGCGGGCGCGTGGAGGGCAACTATTAAGCCAGGTAGCAATGCCATCAAGAATCCGTTGGGCAAACCGGGTGCGGCATTCATTGAAGATGGATACTACGATGCATGGCGGTTGGGTACGCACGTCGGCATATTTGGCAGGGTTGAACGTGCTTTGGTGCAGGTGAGTCCAGTCAAGTTTCGCCGCGATGTCAATGGTAATGGGAATGCGGCTGGTGAACTATTGCAAACTGGTGCGATTGGGTTGAACCAACATTCGGGTAGCGGTAGCAAAAATGTTGACCAAACATCGTATGGTTGCTTAGTTGGTCAATCGAGTGATGGTCACTTAAAGCAATTTATACCATTGATTGAGAAAGACCCGCGATATAGGAGCAATCCGCAGCATATATTTGGTACGGCCGTGTTGAATGTTGGCGATTTGTGATGCGATTAATTATCGATTTAGATACGGGTGTAAAATCCAAACCTCAAACGTCCAAGGTATCGACAACTCAGCAACCTCGTCTGCAATCCAATTTCAGTAGCAATTGGTGTATGACCGCAATGACGATGGCGATGATTGCGGGCATGGTTGTCCCCCAATTTTCAATGGTATTGAAGGGAGTATTTTCGATTAAAAACGTGCCTCAACCCACAATGAAGACTACTGGTGTTACTAAATACCGATTACCAGTTGCAAGTGGTGTACCCGTGACATCGGAATATGGGTGGCGAATTCATCCAATATCAGGCGATCGCAAGTTCCATACGGGTATTGATTTCGGTGCAGCATACGGGCAACCGATATATGCTGCAATGGGTGGGAAAGTGACGTTTGCTGGTGAAAAGGGTGGGTATGGTAATACGGTGGTTATGGGACATAACAGCCGAGAATCAACATTGTATGGTCACGCGAGTGCGTTGCTGGTCAGTGTTAGTCAACAAGTGGTGCAAGGGCAATTGATTGGGCGGGTTGGGAGTACGGGAAATAGCACGGGACCGCACCTTCATTTT
>QQTW01004901.1_pt1 | contig 10056 bp, 8 predicted proteins | sample 1904831 | NCBI WGS metagenome assembly QQTW01 (sample SAMN09435610, study PRJNA476489) | Subsurface metagenome, whole genome shotgun sequencing project.
GCGAGCGCTTCTTGTCGAAAATCATGTTTTCGCGCAAGTCCAGCTGATACAGGTCCTTGGGGCGGTAAGGAACCAGATTGGAGGGCGGCGCGGGCGGGGGCGCGGGGGCAGCGGCTACCGTGGTGTAGATGGTCTTACCGCGCTTGTCCTTCATGATTTTGCCTTTGCTATCCCGCTTCGGCACGCGCTTCGTCGCCGCGGTGGAAGCAGCCGGCGTGGGGGTACCCCATCCGTCGTTAGCCGGAGCGGCAGCCTTTTTAGGCGCTGCCTTGCCCCAATCATCGCCACCAGGCACATCGATGGTCTCTTCCTCGTAAGAGGTTTGAGTCATCATCTCGGCGGGCGTATAAGTCGTGGTGAGCGAGTCTGTTTTATACGCTTGCAGCTCGCCGCGCTTCACAGCATCGAGGATGACGCGGGTGATTTCCTTGCCCTGCGCGAACATGGGCTGGTTTTGCTTTTCGCGCAGGTCGATGGTGCGCCAGATGCTCTTGCGAAACATCTGGTCGGTTTGAGGAATGGGGCGGCGGATACCACCGGAGCCGGCAGTCGTTGCTTGTTCCTGAGCCAGAGCCGGCACTGTTGCGAAGGCCGTAAGGAGGGTTGAAGCAACCGCGAAGCGCAAATTGTGCATGGATTTCATAGGTTGAGAAGAAGAGAACGACAGCGGCCCAGTTAAGCTTACAGCAGCGGCACGTTGAACATACGCGAAACCTTCACCTCTTCGGTTTGATTCCGGAAGTTGAGGCGCTGCACACCTTTTACATCAATGTTGAGGCGGTCACCTTCGCGGTACACATCCACGATGTCGCTCAAGTTAGCCGACTGCCCGTTGATGGCGCGGGGCGACACTGCCGGGCGGCGGCCGCGAACCAGCGTAACCTCAAACTCGGAAACCCGATAGCGGGCGTCTTCGGGCAGGAAGTTGGCGAAGCTTTCATCCGGCACGGCCCGCAGTTGCAGGTTGCGGATAGCGGTGCCGGGCGTGCCTTGCTTTTCGTTTACCTCACGGCCACCGGCGAAGCACTTGATGTCCGGACGGGGAATCTGACGCACTTTGAAGGTTTGCGAACCAATTGCGTTGCCTTCGCTTGATACGTTGAGTTTCACTTCGCGCGAGTTCGGCACGAGCGTTACCTCACCTTTTTCCTTGCCCGGGATAACCGAAGCACCCGAGGCCGAGAAACTGGGCTTGTACTGCGCGCCGAGGGCGGGCACCTGCACGTTCAGCTTGTTGCCGCAGTTCAGATAGAGAGCCTGCACCGAGGCTGACTGCACTTGCATCACGGGCTTGGAGATGGTATAGGGCACTACTACCTTAAAGGTGGTGTCGCGGCCATTCTGATTGATGCGGATGGTACCATTCCAGGTAGCCTTGGCATTGCCTTCCTTGTCGAAGTTGCCGGGACGAACTGTAAACTCAACTTTCCCGTGGTTGGTCTTCGGGTCTACGGGCAACGGGCTGCCATTCAGCGTCATGGTTTGCTTGAGGCCCGTGGCGGCGGCCGTCAGAAACAGCTCAGCCTTGTACTTGGTGCCGGCGGCCACCGTGTTCGACTCAGCTGAAGCAAAGGCCCCGATTTTGTCGAACTTGATGGTTTGGGCCCCCACTTTAGCTGCCTGCCGCTGCAAAGCTTCAGCTTCGTACTTGAGCACTTCGGTTTCTTTCTCCGACAGCGTAGCCAAGGCGGCTACTAGCGGGGTACTTTCAAAGTTCAACTGAGCAAAGTCTTTGCTACGCTGCTCTTTCGTATGCTGGTCTTTCGACTTGGTAATGCGCTCATCTTCCTTGCCATCTAATGCCAATGGAGCAGCATCGGGCACGTAAGTTCGGATGAAGGCAGCGTACTCATTGAGCTTGCCTTTCAGCGGGTAGCCCAAACCGCTTTTCTTGGTGCCGCCAATCATAGCGTTCGCCACCTTGTCGTCGGCGTTGATATCCTTGTACTCAGTGGAGCCTTTCGGATTCTCGGTCGCTACGACCAGTTTGTCCCGTACATCCCGCATGTATGCAATCATCTCCTTGGTTTTAGCCCGGATTTGCTCGCTCTCCTGGAGGACGGTAAGGTCACGTTTCTGATTTTTGTTGTCAGCAACGGCTTTGGCGATGCTCTTCACGGTGCTTTCGGCCGCGACATCGGTTTGTCCGTTGATTTCAAGCAAGCCATCGTCGATGAACTTGAATTTCAGCATTACAGCTGATTGTACTTGCAAGGCCAGAAGAGCGGTCAGCACGAGGTACATCATGCCTATCATCTTCTGCCGGGGCGTTTCTTTTCCGCCTGCCATCGTGGTATCTTCTGGTTAAAAAGTTAACTGAAAGTGAGGGTTGCGTGGGGCCTAAGCGGCACCGGCACGCATGGCGTTCAGCATGTTGCCGTAAACGCGGTTGAGCGAGGTCAAATTGCCCGTCAGGTCGGCGACTTGCTTCTGGAACTGCTCGGTTTCCTGACCAGCCTTGGTCATGTTGTTCATGGCGCCGGCCAGCGTACCGTAGAACTGATTCATGGACTTGAGGTGCGTGTTGGCATCCTGCAGCTCCATCTCGTACACCGCGTTCAACGCGCCGAGGTTCTTGGTTACGTTCTGTACCTGCATGTGATACTCCTTAGCATCAGCCGTGGCGCTCGACATGGCGGTGATGGCCTCTACCGTATTCGAGTAGGCGTCGTTGATGCGCTCCAGCGACTGCGCGGCGGTGCGCACCTTCTGGGTGTACTCGTCGGTTACGTTGGTAGCTTCGCCGAGCTGCGACAGCTGCGACGTAGTGGCGCTGAGGCGGTTGAGGCCCTGACCCAGGTTGGTGAGGGCTTCCGGGGTCACGTTGGCGTTCTTCAGCATGTCGTCCAGTTTCATGGTCAGACCTTTGCCATCGTTGCCGCCGTTGAGGCGGTTGTCGCCGGTCGAGGGGTCGTAGCCTTCGCCCAGCTCCGGGTACACCCGCGTCCAGTCGTGCTCTACCGGGTTGGGCTGGAAGGCGCTCAGGAAGAAGATGGCAGCCTCAGTGCCCAAGCCCACAATGAGCATTTCGTTGGCCCCAGGCAAGTGAAGAATTTTGAACAGCGCACCGATGATAACGACTGCGGCTCCGATGCCATAAATTTTGGGCATCACCGAGTCATAGAAAAAGTTTGATTTAGCGGCCATGACGAGATTTTGAGAACGAGAGTGAAAAAAAGAGGGTGAGTTGGAAGTGGGTGTTTAGTTGAGGCTGCTGTTGGTGCCCATGCCGATTTGAATCATCGAGCAGCGGAAGCCAATAAAGGAACGGGCCGAGTCCTGGTATTCAAAGTTGCGGGTGCCGGTTTCGAGGAAGTACTGAATGTCTTTCCAGGAGCCGCCACGCACCACTTTGCGGGGCTCATTGTCGTCGGGGTTGGTCGGGTTCAAGTCCCACACCACCGGCACGGAGGCTTCCATGTAGGCATCGTCGCACCACTCGCTCACGTTGCCGGCCATGTCATACAGGCCGAAGTCGTTCGGGAAGAAGGCGCCCACTTCCGAGGTGTAAGCAAAGCCGTCGGAGGCGTAGTCGCCGCGGCCGGGCTTGAAGTTAGCCAGCATGCAGCCTTTGGTGTTGCGCATGTAGGGGCCGCCCCAGGGGAAGGTAGCGAGGTCGCGGCCACCGCGGGCAGCGTACTCCCACTCGGCCTCCGAGGGCAGGCGGAAGTTCGGGTAAGGCGCTAGGCCCAGCTCTTCGTTGGCCGTAGCCTTGTATTTCGTGCGCCAGTTGCAGAAGTACTTGGCCGCAAACCAGTCCACGCCGACTACCGGGTAGTCGTCGAAGGCCGGGTGCGAGTAGTAGTATTCCAGCAGCGGGTCGCCCATGTGGTAGGTGAAGTCACGCACCCACACGGTCGTGTCGGGGTAGAGCTCAGTTTTCACGTACTCTTCGCCGAGCGTTTCCACCGAGTCCTGCATGATGGCGCCCATGAACTGGCGGTACTCGTTGTTCGTGATTTCGGTCTCGTCCATGTAGAAGCCAGCGATAGTCACCTGCTTGTTCATGTTGACCATCGAGGCCGACACATCCTGGTCGGTCTGGCCCATGTGGAAGGTGCCGCCGGGGCAGGGCACCATGCCGAACGGCACTTCCTGGGGGTTGAAAATCGGCCGGTCTTCAGCACCCACCAGGTCGCCCTGGTATTTGGTGCCAAAGCCGCACCCTCCCAGCATAGCGCCTGAGAGGGCAAAGAGGGACAGTGCGATAAGCTTGTTCATGGCAGGGTTAATTCTAAATTTAAGGGCAGGGGCGCAGCTTAGCAAAATGCAACGGGCTGACAAATCTACAATTCGTTTTAATCTTTTGCAAGAGGCGCTTACCTCAGTTGCACGGCAAAGCAGCCCATTTTTACCCTAATTAATGGCAAAAGCCAATTAATTCAGGATTTGAAACAGCAGCTACCCCTAAGTTAACAGAAATTTTTTGTTGGAAGCAGCACGCCTAGAAGCTGTAGCGGGGCGTGCGAATAGCCGGCCGGGTAATCAGGCCCGGCTTGGGCAGGCGGTAAGAGAGCAGGATTTCGTGCGAGCTAAGGGCCCGCGCATCCGGATTGAAGGCAATAAAGTCGAAAGCGTAACCCACGCGAATAGCGTTATTTTTGGCAAAGCTCAAGCCCAGCAAACCGGATATAGACTCGTCCTGGCGGAAGTTTGCACCTACCCAGAACCGGTCGTTGAATGTAGCGCGTACACCGCCGTCAAAAGAATAGTTTCGGGCGTTATCAAATTTGCTGCTGCTCGAAAAACTGCCCGGCAGCACGGCCTTTACCAGCACGTGCGGGGTGATAACAACGGAAGAGGACGCCTCAATATTGTAGCCGGCCGTGAAATAGGCGTGATTTTCGTTGAGTTGCTGCGACGTGTTCCGATAGCCAGTTATCCGGCCGGTAGAGTCGGTAATGGGGCTCTGCAGGGTGAATTTGGCACGGAGCAGGTTGTTCATGCTCAGGCCGGCATAGAACTTCGGCGACTCGTACCATAGGCCAGCGCCGGCATCGAACTTCTGGTCGGAACCGTCGCGGGGCACCTGCGGGTCATTCTCGTCGATAACGCGGTAGGTGCCGCGCCCGAGGTATGTGAACACGCCCTGCAGCCCAATACCGAGCCGCCCGCTGCCGAGCTTGACGTGCTGCGAATACGAGAGCGCGGTGTTAGTTACCTTGGCTTCGCCAAGCTGGTCGTAGTACACCACGAGTCCGACGCCGCCGCTAATGGGCAGGATGGGCAGCGAAGCGCTGAGCAGGCCGGTGCGGGGCGAACCGCTTTCGTCGCCCAGCGTGTTGCCCAGGTTCAGGTACTGGTAGCGTCCAATCAGGTTGATTTCGCCCTGGCCTTTAATACCGGCGTAGGCCGGGTTCAGGTACATGCCATTGAGGCCGTAGTGGGTAAACTGGGGTTGCTGCTGGGCCACGGCTGAGCCGGCTACTGCGCTCAGTAGCAGGGTCGCAAGTACAGTTCCTTTCATAAGAACAGGGGGTGGTGAGGAGAAAGAAGGAGGTGAACGGGTGGGGTGGGTAGGGAAACTCGCTTCCAAATGTAAGCGAAATTTTTCGGGCGCACACAAAAATGGCGCGAAAGAAGGTTGAATCTGCTTTCGCGCCACTCAGAAAAACGGGGCTGGAGTATCAGGCCACCGGCTCGTCTTTAGGTAGGCTGGCTTCCGGGGCGTGGCGGCGAATGTACGCCTCAATGGCCCCGGTCATGGATGGTGCGTTGGGCAAAGGTGCCTCAATATCAAGGTGTAAGCCCGCCTCGCGCACGGCCCGGGCCGTGGTGGGGCCGAAGGCCGCGATGCGGGTGTTGCCCTGCACGAAGTCTGGGAAATTAATAAAAAGGGAACTGATACCGGACGGACTGAAAAAAGCCAAGATGTCGTACTTGACATCGGACAGGTCGGAGAGGTCGCTGGCTACCGTGCGGTAGATAACGGCCTCGTTGAACTTCATATTGTTGGCCCGCATAAACTCCGGTATGTCGTCTTTGCGAATGTCGGAGCAGGGGTACAGGTACTTCTCGCTTTTGTGCTTCTTGATGACATCAAAAAGGTCGGCGGCCGTGCGGGTACCCACGAACAGCTTACGCTTGCGCAGCACGATGTACTTCTGCAGGTAGTTGGCCGTTTGGTCGGAAATACAGAAGTATTTCATCTCGGCCGGCATTTCGAGCTTGGCTTCCTGGCAGATGCGGAAGAAGTGGTCGACCGCGTTGCGGCTGGTGAAGATGACCGCCGTGTGCTCTAGTATATTTATCTTCTCGCGCCGAAAGTCTTTGTAAGACACCGGCTGCACTTCGATAAACTCCCGAAAATCAACCCGAATACCGTATTTATCGGCGATGCTGGTGTAAGGCGAAACGTCGGTGGTGGGCTTGGGCTGGGTTACCAGAATGCTCCGAACCGGGGTGGCGTGGCGGCCCGTTCCCGGCTTCTCTGCACTTTCGGCCATAGGAAGGATAAGGGGGGTACTAGTCGTAGCGATAAGGCGAAAGCAAGACGATAAAAGCCGTGCGACCCGAACCCGACTCAGGGATAAGAGAACACAATCAGCTTGAGCAGCACCGCCAGGGGCAGCACTTCAGTGGCGCAAAGGTAGGCAAACAAATGAAGAGTAAGGAGGGAGGCCCGGCGGTGCACGGTGCGGGCCACGCGCAACACCACCACGATAAGCAAGGCAAAGACGCTGGCATTGGCCACGGCCACCACCGCCACGGGCCAGATGGGGCTCAGGGTCAGGTAACCGAGCAGCACTAGCGGCAGCACCAGTCCCCCGAGGAGCATGGTGCGCAAAAACTCGCGGTATTGCAGATTGACGACCGGGGCCGGCACATCGAAAATGTAGCCTAGCAGCGCCACAAAGGCGTATTTGCCCAGCACAAACGCGCTGATGAGCCCGGTATAAAGCAGCACCCGGGCCACGAGCGCCGACCGCGGCACGGCCACAAAACGCTGCACCAGCGAAAGCTCCAGGTTGGTGTGAACAGCCGTGAGCAGCAAGGCCAGGCTGAGGGCGAACAAGACGACCAATGCCAGATTGAAGAGCGTAAAAGCCGGCTTGGTCAGGAAGCTCTGGGCGTTGTTGCTGCTGCCGAATACTTCTTCTACTTGCAGAATGCGCGCCAGGCCGGGCTGATAGGCGCTGCGCACCCCACCGTAGAGCAGCCCCAGCAAGAGCAGAAACCCGACAAACACCGTTTGGCCCGGCGCTGCGCTACGCCGCAGCTGCGCGGCGGGCAGGCTGGCCGTAGCCTTGTTAACGCTCGGAGCCGGGGGCTGGGCTGCCCGGAATGACTCGAGGTCGGGGGGCAGGCCGGGTTGCCACACCCCCAGCAGCCGTGGGACCGCGCCGGGGGCTGGGGGCAGGTGCCGACTTAGGTCGAGGGTGAAGGAACCAGCGGAATCGGCGCTGAAAATGAGCTGATTATCGAGAAACAAGCTCAGGCCCGGCTGCGCGGCGAACGTAATGCGGAACGGCTGGTTGGGTTGCAGGCGCACCCATTGGTAGTAGGCGTGAGCCGGTTCGTGGTAGCCGGGTAGGTAGAGCGTGAGCTGCCGCCGGGTTGCGTCGTGCAGCAGCCAGTCGGTGCTCAGGCCCGGTGCGGGCGTGGAAGGCAGCTGCTCGTATTCGGCTGCGGCCGCGGAGCCGGCCAGCAGCCAAAGCCAGGCCAGCAGCAGAAGCCAGGTCCGGCCAGAGAGGCAACTCGCAGCGCGCATGAGCTAGCTATTAGGACGCTACCACTTGCTGCTGCTGCTCTTGCTCGCGCCGCGCCACCCGGCTCTGGTACACGCCGAAGAACACGCTCAGGGCCACTGAAAAGGCTACCAGGCCGCCTATCAGCACTAGGTTGCCGAGGTAGGCAAAGTTGATGACGAATAGTGTAACCAGCATGTTGAGCGTAGCCAGCAGCAGCACCGTGCTGATTTGGCTGAAACCCATGGCCAGGATGCGGTGGTGCACGTGGTTTTTATCGGGCGAAAACGGCGAGCGGCCGGCCATCATGCGTAGCAGAAATACCCGCAGCGTGTCGAAAATCGGCACAAATAAAATGCCCACCGCCACCGAGGGCGAGCTGTAGCCAAACGGCTGCCCCACACGCAGGCCCATCTCGATAAACTGGATGGTGAGCACCGAGATAATGAACCCGCAAACCAGCGAGCCGGTGTCGCCCATGAAAACGCTGGCCCGGTGAAAGTTATAGCGCAGAAACCCGACCATACCCCCGAGCAGGCAGACGGAAACGAAGACGTAGTTGCGAAACTCGTCGCCGCCGTAGTTGTAGAAGTAAAAGCCAAACGTGCTGCCCATCAGCAAGACCATGGTGCCAGCCAGGCCGTCGAGGCCGTCGATGAGGTTAATGGCGTTGGTGATGCCGACGATGACGACGAACGTGAAAGCGTAGGAAACGCCCACCGGCAGCTCGTGCACGCCCAGAATGCCCTGGAAGGAGGTAATGCGCACATCGGCCATTATCATGACGATGCCGCTGGCCAGCAGCTGCCCCACAAATTTTTTGGCGACGGAAATCGTAACCAGGTCGTCCTTCAAACCCACGAAAAACAGCACGATGCAGCCCGCCAGTAGCTGCTGAATGCCGTTGGTCATGGGCGAGAAGATGGTGAGCGCCGACATGAAGCCAGCAAACACCGCTACCCCGCCCAGTCGCGGCGTCAGGGACTTATGTACGGTTCGGCCGTTGGGCGTGTCGAGCAGGTTTTTGAGGTGAGCAATGTGCACGATGGACGGCACGGCGAACATGGCCACCAGAAACGCCCACATCCAGGACAAGGCTAAGCGAATATCGAAGTGCTCCATAAATTACTGTTTCTTAAAACCGTCCAGACTGCTGCCTGCCGCTTTCTTTAGGTGTGTAGTACGCCCTGCCGGCCTGCCAGCAAGCCGATGGACGTGAAATTGGCCGGCACGATGGAGTCGGGCACGAAAATAAATTTTTTGTCGAAAATCTGGCCTCCCCGGTAGTAGCTCACCCAATACTGGTTGTTGAGGTGAAATACGGCTGGGTCTATCGGCTCGATGGGCACGGCCGTGCGCGGGGCTACCTGCTCGAAGTGGTAGCGCAGCGTGCTAGTGCGCACCGGCTCGCCGGTGGGCTGCGTACCGTAGCCGTCGGAGCTGACCATGACATTTTCCAGCGGGAAACTATTGTGGTTGAGCAGGTACACGCTCCAGGCCACCTCGCTGGTGAGGCCTAGGCCGGCTTCATCGGGCAGAATAGCCACGGAAACTCCTTCTACCGGCTCAAACGAAATGTGCGCTTTCATGAATCGCGGATTTAGTCGGATTTTACGGATAGCACGGATTCGGGCAGGGGGGCTGCCGCTCGGTTAGCGGAGGCTGCTTCGAGCAGGCGGGTGAGGTAAAGTACAAGCTTTTCCTCAACCTGTTCTACGGTGGGCCCGCCGCCTTCCAACTCTCGTGCCAGGGATGTCACGGCCTTGTCCGGGATGCCGCAGGGGATGATGTGGCCGAAGTAGCTGAGGTCGGTTTGCACATTCAGGGCCAGGCCGTGCATGGTCGTCCAGCGGCTGCATTTCACGCCCATCGCGCAGATTTTGCGCGGGTTAGCTGCGCCCAGCTCGTAGTCGAGCCACACGCCGGTGAGGCCCGGGATGCGGCCGCTGTCGAGGCCGTAGTCAGCCAATGTGAGGATAACTGCCTCTTCCAGCGTGCGCAGGTACCAGTGAATGTCGGGGCGGTAGTTTTCCAGGTCGAGCACAGCGTACACCACCAGTTGGCCGGGGCCGTGGAAGGTGATGTCGCCGCCGCGGTTGATGCGGTGAAACGTGGCGCCGTGCCGGGTTAGCCCGGCTTCATCGAGCAGCAGGTGTTCGACGTGGCCGCTTTTGCCCAAGGTGTAGGTGGGCGGGTGCTGGCACAAGAGCAGGTGGCCAGGCGTGGCCAGCGGGGGCCGGCCGGCGGCTTCGCGCTGCCGGTTTTCAGTTTTGAGGGCGACGGTCGCGGCCAGCAGCTCTTCCTGTAGCTTCCAAGTTGGCACGTACTCCACCAAACCCAGGCGCTGAATGCGCAGGCTGGAAGAGGC
>QQTW01004902.1_pt1 | contig 10055 bp, 10 predicted proteins | sample 1904831 | NCBI WGS metagenome assembly QQTW01 (sample SAMN09435610, study PRJNA476489) | Subsurface metagenome, whole genome shotgun sequencing project.
CCTGGGGCCTGCGCGCTTCAGGCTGAAGGGTCTGAATTCGTACTGCGCCTGTGCCGCAAGCCACGATCAGGGCATGCGGACCATGTGGGCGGCCAGCTACGAACTCCTTGACGCACCGGGCCATGTCCGCTTTACTATCCGCGACGATCAGCCCTGGATGAGCATTATCGAGGGCGTTATCGGGGCCATTCCGTTCATCGGTGACCTGATCGCTATGGGCTTCGATTATCTGATCAATCCCACCTACACGGTGACGGATGCAGGCGGCGAGCCTGCCCTGCGTGTTCGCAAACGCCGCAGCTTGTTTTCACGCCGCTTTGTGGTGGAAGCCCTGCGCCCGGTGCAGCCCGCCGAAGAAGAATTGCTGACGCTGGGACTGGTGCAGTTGGTGCTGAGGGAGCGGGAGCGGGGGTAACACGTGCAGGGTCTGTGGTAAGGAGCGCATGCAAAAGGCAAAAGGGGGAGCGCCGTCATGTTGGTCGCCCGCCCCCTCTCCTTCCACTGACCTATTCACCACCGACAGGTTTTCCCTCACTCGCCGCGATGGCCTGGCGCACAATCGGCATGATCGTCAGGCCCTGCACGGCAATGGTAAACAGCACGATCACATAGGTGGCCGTGACCAGCAGCGAGCGGTCCGGGCTCTCGGGCAGGCCCAGCACCAGGCTGATGGCGATGCCTCCGCGCAGGCCGCCCCAGGTCAGCAGGCGCACTGTGTACGCGCCGTAGCCTTCTCGTCGCCGCACAAAATGAAAGGGAATGGCCACGCTGATCCAGCGCGCCGCCAGAGCCACCGCCACCAGCAGCATGCTCGCCAGCAGTTGCGGGCCAGTCACGTCGGTCAGCAGCACATCCAGCCCAATAAAAGCGAACAGTACGATATTCAGCACCTGATCCAGTGTTTCCCAGAATCCTTGCACGTGTTCGCGTGTGGCGGCAGTAAACACGTCGTGCTTGACGGCAGAGATGACCAGCCCTGCGACCACCATCGCCAGCGGCCCGCTGATGCCCAGAGACGTTGCCAGCACGTAGCCGCCGATCACGAGGGCCAGCGTCAGCAGCACCTCGACTGCGTGGGACTCGATGCTCCTGAGCATGGCGTAGCCAAGGCCGCCCAGCGCCGCCCCGAACAGCACACCGCCTCCGGCTTCCTGGATCAAGAGGGTGAACGCCCCGAGCGCGGTGGGCGCAGTATGGGACTCACCGATTCCGGCCAGCCCAGCGATCACCAGAAAAATGACCACGCCCACACCGTCGTTGAACAGGCTTTCTCCAGCGATCAGGGTTTCGATCCGCTTGGGCACCTTGGCCCGTTTCAGCAGGTCCAGGACAGCCACCGGGTCGGTGGGACTGATCAGTGCCCCAAACAGCAGCGCCCACAGCAGCGGCACGCCAAGGCCCAGCACCCCGAAAATGCCGTAGGCGGCCCCTCCGATCAGAGCAGTACTGATGACGGTACTCAGGACCGCCAGCGTCAGGATGCTCACCCGCTGCTTCAGCAGTTGACGGGCGTCCAGGCCCAGTGCGCCGGCAAACAGCAGGATGCTGAGAATGCCGTTCAGCACAAACTCTGTGAAATTGAGGGTCTCCAGCAATTCGGAGGCCCAGCTCCGTACTTCGCCGAGGCCTGCCGCGTCTAGCACGATCAGAATGATGCTGGCGAGTGCACCTGCCAAAGTCACGCCCACCGTCGTCGGCAACTTGAAAAACCGTTCGTTGAGATAGGCCAGCAGCGCCGTCACACTCAGCAAAACGGCAAAGGCCGTCAACATGGAGTCGCCACACTTGCGGAGGTTCCTGAAAGGGAGAGAGCTTGCTGAGTCATAGACGCCACTGTAGAGGACGTATCCACTGACCATTCCACCCACATCTGAACCGCAGGCTTCCCTAGCATCAAAAGCGGGCCTGCCAGATGACTTGGCAGGCCCACTCTTTTAATTCTACTGTTGCCTAGAACCGGAGTTTAGTCCCGTTCGCGTTCCCGCTCGGCATTCAGCATGGCCTGAAGCTGGGCCTGCCGCTGCCGCACGTAATCCTGATGAAAGCGGGCTTCGTCCATCAGTTCGGTGCCCACGATCAGCTTGCCCGTCGCAAGTTCACGCATGGCCTGAGTCACGAGGTTATGCGTTTTCACGCGTTGCTCGGTCGGCAATACGCTGGGCGCACCCGAACGCAGTTGCAGGGCACGTTTTGCCGTTACCACCGACAACCGGTACTTGCTGTCGGTCATCGAAAGCAACTTATCAATGTCTTTTTCTGCCATACTCCACACCCCTTTTGTCACCTGCGCCGCACCTTCCTGGCCTGCATAGGCGCGGCAGCCAGACACTCAGCCAGTCAGTCTAGCCTGCCGCAACCAGGAAGGGCAATCTGTAAAGGCACGTTTGGGTGGCGCGGGGGGTATTCGTCTGTATGACAGGGTGGCTAAGACTCTAGGGCTCAAGGGTCGAGGAAACGTTGTTTGTGGTTCAGGCGATTGTTTTTGTCTGTTGTGGCGCTGACGCAGCGAATGTGCTTGAAGTGTTCTGGACCCTTCGGCCCTCACACCTCTCTTCCCCCCGGCTTGAACTCGGTCTAAACTGGCAGCCATGACCGACAATTCAGACACCCGGCAAGACCAACAGGCCGAGCAACGCCAGATGCTGCGGGTCTTCGGGCAAACACCTGCCGATGTGCAGTCCCGCCTGAAGCGCGAACTGGACGCCTTTGAACGGGTTGTTGAGGCTGTGCAGCCGTCCTGGAACACCACGTTGCCGGGGCGGGCCTGGACGGCGGCGCAGGAAAGCGACCACATTATTCGCGTCAATGCAGGCACGGCCAAAATTGCGGCCTTACTTCTGTCCGACAAGCCGCTTCGTCCGGGCGACCAGACCCCCGGCACGCTTCTGGACGGCAAGCGGCAAGCTCCGGCTGGACTGCAGCCCGGCCCCGATCAGGCCTGGGCCGACCTGAGCGCCGCGCACGCCCAGACCCGCGCGGCCCTGCTGCACGCCGCCGCCCACGCCCCCGAAACCTCTGAGCGCACCTTCTTTCACCCGTTTATGGGCGAACTGACGGCGCTGGACTGGCTGCGTATGGCGGCCTTCCATGTGCGCCACCACCGCAAGCAGCTGGAGACATTGGCGCAGGACTGATGGCGCAGGACTAACCGTGCAGAGTTAACTGTGAAGGGCTGAGCTGGAGGACTTATTTGCCTGCCACTCCAATCGGCAGCGTGGGCAAATACCCTTCCAGTTCTTCCATCAGGTCGCGGGCCGTCAGGTCGAGGCGAACGGGCGTGACGCTGATGCACCCGGCCTGCACCGCGCCGTAGTCGGTGGTGATGTCGGCGGCGTCGGCGGCGCGGCTAATCCCGGCCACCCAATGATACTCGCGGCCTTCGGGGTCGGTACGGGTCACGATGCTGTCTTCCCAGCGGTGGTCGCCTACCCGTGTGACGCGCACACCCTCGAAGGCGCGGGCCGGAAAATTCACGTTCAGCAGCGTGCGGGGGGGCAGTCCGCGTGTGAGTACTTCGCGGGCGAGGCGGGCGGCGTAGGCGGCGCTGGCGGCAAAATCGTACTCGCCCTGCGCTGTGGCCTGCTGGCTAAAGGCAATCGCGGGCAGGCCGAGGGCCATCGCTTCTATGGCCGCCGCCACTGTGCCGGAATGGGTCAGGTCGTCGCCCAGATTGGGGCCGAGATTGATGCCGCTGACGACCAGATCGGGCCGCCCGCGCAGATGGACGCCCAGTACCACGCAGTCCGCGGGTGTGCCGTCTACCCGGTAGGCCGGAATATCGCCGAAGCCCGCCGAAGCCGTGTGCTTGAAGCGCAGAGGGCGGCGAATGGTGATGCCGTGCCCCACCGCCGACTGCTCCACATCAGGTGCAACTACCGTTACGTCGCCCAGTTCGGCCATGGCCAGCGCCAGCGCCTTGATTCCGGGCGAGAAGATACCGTCGTCGTTGGCCACCAGAATAGATTTGCGTGCGGGTGCAGCGTCCCCAGAGACAGAGTTTCCAGATACAGAGGTCATGGCAGGCAGTCTAGCCGCCTGTCCCGGCCCAGTTATGGCAACAACCGGACAAGGCGGCCGGGCCACGGAACCACGGTTCGGGACCTGGCAGGTTGCCCCATGTGGCAGCAACTGAACGGTGAGGGCTGTGTTGCTGCCCAAAAATATGAGAAGTTTCCAACATTCATAAATGTACTTTCTGTTGGCGCTTCATGAATGCCGACTCAGACTGCATTTTAGCGTTTATTTTACGGCGGGCCAGTTAAACTCCGCTTCTATTTAACGGTTGTAGAGCACTGCTGTGGAGGAGTTATGAACCGATGGTGGCGGCCCCCGCTGATCTTGCTGACCCTCGCCCTCACCGCCTGCGGGCAAACGCCGGATGCCGACCTGGAGGCAGAGTTGAAGGCTCAACCAGATGAGGGCAATTGGGCGTCTACCGCCCGGTTAAAGCCGCAGGCACTGATGCCTGATGGCGTCAATTCGCTGCTATACGAGCGAGCACTGGTGGCGACCAACGGCTGGGGACCGATAGAAACAGACCGCAGCAATGGGCAGCAGGCCAGCGGTGACGGTCAACCGTTGACTCTCAACGGCACTGTTCACGCCAAAGGCTACGGGGTTCATGCACCCAGCGAACTGAAGTACAGCTTGGCGGGTACCGATCGGGCCAAGTGCGTGCGCTTCAAGGCCCAAATCGGCCTGGACGACGCTGTAGGCAACAAAGGCAGCGCTGTTTTTCAGGTGTGGGGCGACACGAACAAGCTCTTTGACAGTGGCCTGATGACCGGGGCCAGTGCCACCCAGGCCGTCAGTGTGGACCTGCGCGGACAATCGTCGGTGCGCTTGGTGGTCACTGATGGCGGCGACGGCAAAAGCTTTGACCATGCCGATTGGATCAATCCGGTGCTGGTGTGCGTCCCCGACGTGACGGTCAGTGTGCCCCCCGAGACCCGCATTTATCAGGATACGCACGGGACCTTGCCCCTCACGGTCACCAATAACAGCCCATCCTTTCGTGGACAGGTGACCTATACGGTTCAGGCGACCTACGACACCACCGACTACTTCCAGCTCAAAACCACTGGTCTTGGCCTGACCGGAGCCGCCCAGCAGGTTCAGGCTCTGAGCGTCTTTATGGGACGCAACCACACCGACGATACCTTTCCTGCCGACCTGGTCGTGTTGTATGCCGGAGAAGAGGTGGCCCGTACACCACTGAACCTGGGAACGCTGGAGCAACAAGCCGTCCTTCATCTGCCCGGTGCACTGCCTGATCTGCGGGTGGGCAAGTCGGTGACTGTCAAGGTGCCCGTTTCTGTGCTGCCTGGGGGAGAAACCACTGGGGCCAAATTCTCGGTCGGCCCCAATACCGGGCAGGCACCCGATTGGCTGGACGCCGAAGTCATAGGCAACGGCGAAGTGCCGAAGCAGGGCGGGCATATTCAGATCAGATTTACTGCGGTGCGGAGTCCCTGGCCCGGTGAGCCAACCGAGGCCTACGCACAGTTGCGCCTCTATGAGGAAAACTTTGTTCACGCCTACCCGGTACAGATAGGGGGAGTCAATGTTCGCCTGGTCACCAGAGAACAGTGGGCCATCTCAGGGCTGCCGTAGACCCGGAAGAGCGTCCCGGTAAGCCGGGAGGAAAAGTGCCCAAGCCGCGTCGTTGCCCCTGGCACAAGCACAGAGGTGGTGACGCGGCTTTGGGTATGTGTTGCCCTGAAGTTAGTGTAGGTCGAAGTTCATTCAGCGATGAACAGAGCGGAGCGAGTGTCCAAGCAAGGACGTTGCGCTGGAAGTGAAGCGGTTCGGGCGGCACTCAGAACACGCGCACTCCTCTGAGACAACCTCCTCAGTCGCTCGAACGGGCTATCTCGGAATTGTTGGCTGCCTGATCTGTGGCGCCCTGCACATGCTCTTCAATGTATTCGTCAGAGGCTTCGGCCCCCGGTACTGTTCTGGCTCCACGTCCTGCGCCTGAATCCATCTGCTGTGCTTCGGCGCCGCTGAGGTTCCCGGCGTCTGCGGTCAGGTCGCCGCTGTCGGAATCGGTCTGCTCGTCACTGCCACTTTTACGGTCAGTCATGGGTGCACCTCATAGGGTGTCGAATGTCCGGTTCGGCCTGCCCGAAGGGTCCATTCGGTGAAAGTTGAGAGGCAAAGCATACCCCCAGATCGGTTGCCTACCGGCAGCGGTGACGAAATTCCTAAGCGAGAATGGAGCTTCGCTCAACCTCTGCTCCTGACTGCCTCACCGAACATACAAAGTCTGGCGTTCGGGTCAGTAGGCTGTAAATTAGTTCACACCCCAACCCGATTTTTTTGGATGAACGCTCGTCAGATGGGCTTAATGAGCGCCGGGACGTTGTTTCTCACGCCTGTGCCGTTAAAGTAGGTGAATCCATGAAGAAGCCTGCCATCTTCCTCTCATTTGCCCTGGCGTGCGGCGGAGCGGCGGCCCAAGGGGTTTCCCCGGCTGACCCCTTCTTGCGGCAGGCTCCAGCCCAAGCTACTCCAACCCTGCGGGGCGTTGCGACTGCGCCCACAGCGGCTCCGGCAGGCAACCTGAACCTGACTGGCATGCAGAATGCCACCTTCGGCAACCCGCGCACCAGCAACAACGGCTCTCAGACCCGTGTGGTATTTGACCTTGCGCCAGGCGTGACATACACCCTGATGCCCACGTTTGCGGGTCTCAGAATTGATGTGCAGGGCGCACGGGTCCTGCCTGCCGTGACTGCCGCACTCGGCAGCAGCGTCAGTGAGTACCGGGCAGGCGGCGGTCAGGCGACAGTCGTCACGCCGTTTCCGCTGTCTTTTACCGAGGGGTGGCGGGCCAGTGAAGCGACATTGGCGACAGGTGGCCGTGTTCTGATCCTGGAATTTGGCGCCGTGGTGTCTGGTGGAGCCAGCGACTCCTTGCGGGCGCTGGTCAGAAATTCCCCACCGACCACCACAGCCGCTACAGCCGAGGCCAACGCTGTTCTAAACTCACCTCTGGGATTGAGAGCTGCGGGCAGTGGCACGGGCACGCCTGGAGCAGCTCCGGCGACGGTCAGCCCCCCCAGCCGGACAACCCAAACTCAGACGCCTGCTCCCGTTGCCACGCGGCCTACAGCTGCCAACCCTGACCAACTTCCCCCCGGCGATACCGTGCAGCCGGGCAAACAGTTTCCACCCGCGCCCGCACTGCCCGACGCCAATGCCGCTCGCCCCAGCGCCCTGACGGGAAGAGTCGCTGGTCAGGTGCAACCGGGCGCACTGCTGACTGCTCCCCGAATTGGCAAGAATCCCGGCTTGACCCGCTTGGTGCTGGACTTGCCCCCCGGCAGCACCTACCAGATTCAGCCCACCGCGCTGGGCCTACGCATAGAACTGACGGGCCTCAGCGTGATGCCTCAGAATGCCCAGAATGTCAGTCCCGAAGTGCGAACGTGGCGCTTTGAACCCACCACGGCGGGCGTAGAAATCACCCTGGTCACGGCCACGCCGACCACCGCCCGGAGCGGCTGGCGTGCCCAGTTGTTGCCGCCTACCCCCGGCAGTGACCGCGCCCGGCTGGCCCTGGACCTCTCGCCTGCTCTGGCGAACCTGACGCCGCTGGCCCCCAGTGAGCGCTTGGTGGCCGCCGTACCGCCTGTTCCGGCCACACGCGGCACAGCGATTCTGGCCCTGAGTGCCAACTACGTGCAGCCGCGAGTGGTGCTGGACCCCGGTCATGGTGGGCGCGACCCCGGCGCAGTAGGCAGTGTCATCGAAAAAGAAGTGACATTGAATGTGGCACTCCGGGTGCGCGACCTGCTGCGGGCGGCAGGCGTAGACGTGGTGATGACCCGCGACAGCGACCGCGCACTGAACAGCGTCAAGAACACCGATTTGCAGATGCGGGCACAGACGGGCAGCCCCGGCACCCAACTGTTCGTCAGCATTCATGTCAACGCCATGGAAGCCAATACAGCCCTGCGCGGCTACGGCATAGAAACGTGGTGGAACCCGAACCATCCGATGTCCAGCAGTCTCGCCAGCATTTTGCAGCGGCAGATGGTCGGAGTGACTGGTGCATTCTCGCGCGGCCTGAAATCCAACCAGTCGTTGTCGGTGCTCAGAAACAGCCGGATTCCTGCCGCTCTGGTCGAAATCGGCTATGCCAGCCACCCGGTCGACGGTCTGAACCTGCAAGATGCCAACTACTTGGACCGTGTGGCAGTCGGCATCGCGCAGGGCATCCGCGAGGCGCTGACTTCCGGTGTGACGGCGGGCAACGCAGTGGGTGGTGGGGGAAAGTAGAGAGGTAGGGCGGCCCAGGGCAGTCCAGGGAAGCCGTGTCTGAAAGTCTGGGGTTCAGGGTGTGTGGGCGGTCAGGGTTCTGGGCAGGCCACACAGCCCGAAAATATACCGCCCGCACGCCGTTCTTATAGTCGCAAACGCCCTTCCCGCTGCCTCTATTTTCCAAAGCTGGGCACGCGGTTGCCGTAGATGGCGTGCGCGTCACACTTCTCCCGCAAAATGCACACCGGACATTTGGGCGCGGTCCAGTGACACACCTTTTGCCCATGCCGCAGCAGGTTCACATGCAGTTCGTACAGGTGCGGCGCATCGGGTGGCAGCAGGCCCAACAGGGCGCGGTGGGCCGCCTGCTCGCCCATCCGCGGAATTGTGCCCACGCGAATGGTGACGCGGTGGACATGCGTATCCACCGGAAAGACAGGCCGCGCAAAATTGAACAGCAGCACGAGTGACGCCGTTTTTACCCCGACTCCCGGCAAGTTGGTCAGCCATTTCAGGGCGTCGGCCACGGGCAATTCGGCCAGAAAATCCAGATCGTAGCCGCCCCGCTCGGCCTTGATAGCGCTGAGGGTGGCCTGAATACGCGGCGCTTTGCTTTCCGGGTAGTTGCTGCGCCTGATGGCATGGGCCACCGCTTCCACTGGGGCCGCAATAATTTCGTCCCAGTCGCCCAGCAAGCAGAGTTCCTGATAGGCGGCTTCCTCGTCGGCGTGCGTGGTGCGCTGAGACAGGATCGTGCTGATCAGCTCATGCATGGGAGCACGCCGGGGAATCAGGGGGCGCTCGCCGTATTCGGCCCGCAGCAGTTGGAACATCCAGGCCAGCACCTCGGCCCGCACTGGGGCAGGCTGCGTGGCGTTCAGGGTGCCAGCTGATTCGGGCGCAGGAAACTCGGGAAACAGGGAGCCGTCGGTCATGCGGAGGCTCTTAGCCTTTGGTCGTGTTCAGGTCCGGCTGGACGCCTGTGTCTGCGCCGCCGCCTTCCACTTCGCCCCGGCCACCCTCGGCGGGTTCTTTGTTGGCGGCTGGGTCGCTGTTGGGAGCTTTGCCTTTCTCCTGCTGCGACACGTCTTTGCTCTGGCCTTCGGCTGGAGAGGAGTTGGCGGGGTCGTAGCCGGAATTCTGGGCATTGTCGGTCATGGCTTCAGCCTGCGCGGGCGGATGCCGCTTTGGGCGAGTGCCATGTAAAGGAGCATTTAGACCAGGGGCCTGCAATGAACGGGGTGCCCAAGGACGTCGCACTTAACATCGCGCGTTGCCGGGACACCACCGGAACTGCTCCCTTCTCAGTACACCGTCTGCCTTCGGTACTGGCTTCGCTCGGCTCATCTAGAGATGCACTTCGACACATCTAGCTGGGCCTTGAGCTTTTCATTATCTACTAGTTTACAAAACAGATCAACAGGTTTAGACTCTGGGGCCGCGTGTGCAGGCTGGCTGTTCAGTTGCCGCGCCTGAAGCCCGACTCTTCCGGAGGAATCCCAATGAAACGCACCCTGATCCTGTCTGCCCTTGCTCGTGATCCAGCGCAGCGCCGCAAAGCGCGACAGGCGGGCCAGAGCAACCGCAAAGCCCAGCGGCAACCCCAGCACCATCGCGGCCAGCGCAAACCCCAGGGTAATTCCGGCCCCTTGCACCAGCACGGGCAGCGACTGCACGGCGCTGTTCAGGATCAGAACTATGTCCATATCGTCACTGTCATAGAGTCAAGTATCTCGCAGACTCAGCGCACAGGAACCGGGGCAGGCAGACAGCCCAGGCACTAGGCC
>QQTW01004903.1_pt1 | contig 10054 bp, 6 predicted proteins | sample 1904831 | NCBI WGS metagenome assembly QQTW01 (sample SAMN09435610, study PRJNA476489) | Subsurface metagenome, whole genome shotgun sequencing project.
CGGAAGTGAAACGCTGCTGCGGCGACGATACTTTGGGGGTTGCCCCACGGGACAATAGCTCAGTGCCAGGTCTATTAATTTAGAAACAAGCGACTCTATGTAATGGAATCGCTTGTTTTTTTGTATTGAGAAATACTGTAGGGTGTTGCAATATATAGCCTTACGCAAACAAGCCTAAGGCATATCTGCAAGCTCAAAAGAGACAACAGACATAGCGGAAAAAATTCGTAATAGGAGTGTTCTAATATCTGAAAACTGACCGGATTAACTTCCTAGGTCGCAGGAGTAAAAAAGGGGAACTAAATACATTAGTTCTTGATTTACGCATATAGGTCTATCACGAGCCTAAAAACATTGACTCATTACGTTTAGTTGAGCTAAACAAAAAAGTTATCCGTTGACCATTCCTTCACAATAAAGATTTATTTTGGTTCTAAAGCCGCCGTGAGAACAACATAGATTTTCTCGCGGCGGTTTCCTTTTTTCTGTACCGCGTAAGAGTAGGCACTAATTACGCTGCCATCAACTTACTAATTTTTCCCTAAAACAAATCTACTTTCTCAAATTGCATTAAATTTTGGGCATTTGCTGCCTCCCCACAAGTGCGAGGAGTAGGAAATATTTTATCTGGATTAGCTAGACCTTTAGGATTAAATGCAGTACGTACATACTGCATAGTTTCTAAATCTGTTTCTGTAAACATATTCGACATATAACACTTTTTATCGGCACCAATGCCATGCTCTCCAGAAAGACTACCGCCTACTTGAACGCAAAGCTTGAGAATATCGCCGCCCAATTCTTCTACTTTCTCGAAAGCTCCAGGTACGGCATTATCGTAAAGAATTAGTGGATGTAAGTTGCCATCTCCAGCGTGAAATACATTAGCAATTTTGTAGCCGTATTTTTCACTTAAGTTCTCAATTTCTTGCAGTACGAAAGATAACTTAGTGCGAGGAATTACCCCATCTTGAACGTAATAATCGGGGCTAAGATGTCCTGCTGCCGCAAAAGCTGCTTTGCGCCCTTTCCATAGCTTATTGCGCGTTTCTATATCCTTTGCGGAAGTAACATTTCTAGCGCCATTTTGTTTGCAAATAGCGACAATTCGTTTTTTCGCTTCATCTACTTCTACTTGCAAACCATCTACTTCTACTAACAAAATTGCCTCTGCATCGCGGGGATAACAATTTGTCGCTACTACATCCTCTACAGCATTAATGCTGAGATTGTCCATCATCTCCATTCCGGCTGGAATAATTCCGGCGCTAATGATATCAGAAACCGCCGCTCCTGCCGCTTCAATACTGGTAAAGTCTGCTAGTAAAACGCAAATTGATTCGGCAGTTTTAAGAATTTTTAGAGTAATTTCTGTAGCAATGCCCAACGTCCCTTCTGAACCGACAAAGATTCCTGTAAGATCGTAGCCAGGCATCTCTGATATTTGTCCGCCCACGTCAGTAATAGAACCATCAGGTAATACTAACTTTAATCCTAAAACATGGTTCGTAGTTACGCCATACTTTAAGCAATGTACGCCCCCAGAATTTTCTGCTACATTACCGCCAATGGAACAAATAATTTGACTTGATGGGTCGGGAGCGTAATAAAAACCCGCACCGCTTACGGCCTGCGTTACCCAGTTATTAATTACCCCTGGCTGTACGGTAACTATTTGATTTTCCAAATCTATATTAATTATTTGCCGCATTAACGCTGTAACAATTAGCACGCAGTTTTCTGTGGGTAAAGCCCCCCCTGATAGACCCGTACCCGCACCACGCGCAATAAAAGCGATAGCATTGCGATCGCACACTTTAACTATCTCTGCTACTTGTTCGGTGGTTCTTGGTAATACTACGACTTCCGGGCGCTGGCGATAGCTGGCTAGTCCATCACATTCGTAGGTAATCAATTCTTCCCGGCGCTGCACTACGCCTCGTTTACCTACAATTGCCTCAAATTGCTTAATTATTGGCCGCCAGTTGCGTTGCTTGCTTTTTTCAATTAACATTAATTACCTTTCCAAGAATAAGTTTTAAAATTAGTTTTGATGAGTTAATTCATCATATATTTATATAAAAATTTTAATACTTTTTCAGATTTACGCTTGCGTCTTTTTATCTACTGGCGTGTATTTTAGCGGTGGGAATGGTTGCAAAAATATTAGAGTTAATAATATCCCTTAGAACATAAACTTTAAACTAAAAATAGTTCCTAAAATTGGCAAGGCTGCTTCATTCCAAAAGAAATAAGAGAAGCAATGCTACTGCGGGAAGGAAATAAAACAGCCCTGCCACCGTAAGAAGATGTGCAAAACCTTACTTAAGGGAGAATCTAAATAAGAGTGCTACTAACAAAGTGATTTCTCAAACATCCTTTAAGCCAAATAATAAATCTTCAGCCAAAAGTTAAAAGATTAGCTTCCCATATTCCGCTTCATCTGCTCTAATTCGTCTTGAGTTTCCCAACGGCGAAAAGCATCATCTAGATCGTCATGTGCGCCGTAGGGCGTGCGGGTTTGATTCCATCCGGCAGTTTCTAGACGCTGAGAAGCCCCGTAACTATTGCGATTAGCTTGAGACTCGGCTACTTTGGTTTGCACCTCTTGACGGCGCTGTTGGATACGTTTTAAGAGTTCTTTTGCTTGAGTGACGCGCTCTTTTACCCCTTGCATTTGTCCCCAGCGTTGATTTCCTTCTCGTAGGAGGGTTGCTTCTCTTTGTTGGGCGGCTTCAGCTAAATCTAATCTATTGGCGGTTTTTGCTTTTTCTACTCGAATATGCCAGCGTTGAATTTCTTGAGCTTTAGCTAGGATTTCGTCTTGACTACGCTTTTCTTGCAACTGTAAGTCAGCAATAAGTCTTAGGGTATCTTCCTCTTGTTCGCGCAATTGTTCTAAAAGTGCTTCTAACTCCAAATGGGGATTATTTTTTAAAAATTCTTCTAGGCGGCTTTCCAGAAAACGGCTGAAATCATCAAATAATCCCACAACACTGAACTCCACAACTTTAAGCGAATAAATTTTATCCTAGCAATTTAGGCACAAGTAGTTGCCGTTCTTAGGTAATAGACTATAAAAACATTGCTGTTGATGGAACCGCAGCCGAGTCAGTTATGAATTCAGAAAAATTATTGAAGTCCTTAGCTGCATCAGTTATTAGCAACTGTAGCTCAGTTAGCATAGTGATTTTTGCTGTGTATCAAATAGATTGGTATTATTCCTACGGTTTGCTACCAAGCGGAAAAGTAGAAAATTTTAGCTCTAATTGTGTAGAGCCTAAACCTGGAAAACTGCGCTGGGGTCAGCAAACTTGCTTTGAGTTCCTTCCATACTCTGCTTGAAATCAAACCAACTGTGTAGCTTGGCGATCACGAAATTCTAAATAAACTAGCAAAGCGTTAACATCGGCAGGGTTGACTCCACCAATTCTAGAAGCTTGACCGATAGTTAAAGGTTTTACCTTAGATAGTTTCTCTCGTGCTTCTTTGGACAGAGTTTCAATTGCTGAGTAATTTAAGTCTTCTCTCAATGGGCGATTGGCGTGACGAGAAATTGCATCTATTTGATTTTGCTGGCGTTGCAAGTAACCAGAGTATTTAATATCAATTTCTGCCCCGGCTTTTTCGGCGGTGGTAAGAGCAGAGTTACTAAGCCCGTAATATTCCAAGTTTGCGTAATGGAAACCCGGACGACGCAGTAAGTCTGCTAGGGTAATTGAGTTTTTGATTGCTTGTTGGATATCTGTGGCAATTTGTTTGGCGATATTGCTATGTTCTTTAATCCGTGTTGAGTGCAACCGCTCTTTTTCGGCAGTGATGTTCGCTTGTTTGCGGGTGAATAATTCCCAAAGGCGATCGCTAACTAAACCAATTTTTCGCCCTACAGGTGTCATGCGTTCGTCGGCGTTATCCGATCGCAATAACAACCGATACTCCGAGCGACTTGTCAGCATTCTGTAAGGTTCTCTTAAGTCTTTGGTACACAAGTCGTCGATTAATGTACCTAAATAGCTTTGTTCGCGGGGAAAAATCACCATTTCCTGATGCTGGGCATATTTTGCCGCATTGATGCCCGCCACAATCCCTTGCGCTGCTGCTTCTTCGTAGCCTGTAGTGCCATTAATTTGCCCCGCACAAAACAACCCTTGAACTTTTTTGGTCATCAATGTTGGGTAACACTGGGTTGCAGGTAGATAGTCATATTCCACCGCGTAAGCTGGACGCAGCATAACGCAATTTTCTAATCCTGGTAAAGTCCTTAGCATTTGCAACTGGATGGGTTCGGGCAAACCTGTAGAAAAACCTTGGATATAAAGTTCGGGAATGTCGCGCCCTTCAGGTTCGATAAAAATTTGATGGCTTTCTTTATCGGCAAAACGGACAATTTTATCTTCAATACTAGGACAATAACGCGGCCCTTTGGCATCTACCCAACCGCCATACACTGGGGATAAATGCAGGTTATCTCGAATTAGTTGATGAGTTTGAGCAGTAGTACGAGTGAGATAACAAGGCATTTGCTCTCTTTCTACCCATACATTGGGGTCAAAACTAAACCAGCGTACTTCCTCGTCTCCTGGTTGGGGTTCGATTTTACTATAATCGAGGGACTTTTTATCAACTCTAGCTGGTGTCCCAGTTTTTAATCTTCCTGTCTCGAACCCTAATTTATTTAGTGTCTCTGTCAAGCCCTCGGCGGCAAATTCTCCCGCCCTTCCGGCAGGCATAGATTTATTGCCTACCCAAATTCGTCCGCCTAAAAATGTCCCGGTAGTCAAAATCACAGCACTTGCTTGAAAAGCTACGCCAAAATAAGTTTCAACACCTATTACTTCATCGTTAGCGCCAATTACTAAGTCCGTTACCATGCTTTCGCGGATGCTTAGATTCTCTTGGTTTTCAACAATTTCTTTCATTACTTGAGCGTATTCTCGCTTATCTGTCTGCGCCCGTAATGCCCACACCGCCGGTCCGCGAGAGGCGTTTAACACGCGCTTTTGTAGATAAGTGCGATCGCTTACTCTACCAATTTCGCCCCCTAAAGCATCTACTTCGTGGGTTAGCTGCGATTTGGCTGGTCCTCCAACGGCGGGATTACAGGGTTGCCAAGCAATTTTGTCTAAGTTAAGAGTAAGTAATAAGGTACGACAGCCCAAACGGGCGGCGGCTAGGGCGGCTTCACAGCCTGCGTGACCTGCACCAACTACGATGACATCAAAAGCGTCTTGAAATTCAGGGAGCGTCATGATTCTAAGAGAGACTTACTTTAATTTTAGCCGAGGCACGGCTTACCAGTATTAATCAATCTCTAGTTAGACTATTTTGCGCTCGCAGCAAGTGAGAATAAATAAGCTTACTAAAATAGAGGCGATTAAAAATCAACTTATAACAGTAATTTGTTACAATACTTAATGGTCGCGGTAGTGCGGTTATATATTCATGAATGTTAAGAACGAATTAGTAGAGCTTAGGGTTGATACAGCACCAGGACAAATAGTTTTAGTCAAACCAGAATTAGAAATTGGGACAGATTTAAACGGACATAATAGGCTAGAACCAGAAATTGAAATTGTTAAGCCAGAGTTGTTACGGTACGATCCCGAAGCCATAGCCGCCCATTACAAGAAAAAGCCGCTAGAAGTATTGGGACGTATTTTTACAGTTATATTTCCCTCTCTCAGCTTTGCTTTGGGAGTGTGGTGGGATAAAAAAAGAGGAATTGGCGATCGCAACGGGCAAAAACGCGCCATCCAACTAAAAGAATTATTGACAAAATTAGGACCGGCCTATATCAAAATTGGGCAAGCATTGTCTACGCGCCCCGATTTAGTATCTCCTGCTTATTTGGAAGAACTAACGCGGTTGCAAGATCAGATCCCACCCTTCGCTAACGAAATAGCGTACCAGTTTATTGAAGAAGAATTAGGTGATCGCCCAGAAAATATTTATGCCGAGTTATCGCCCGAACCAATCGCAGCCGCTTCTTTGGGGCAAGTATATAAAGGCAAGCTCAAAACTGGCGAAACTGTAGCAGTCAAAGTTCAGCGTCCCGACTTACAAGAAACTATTGCCGTAGACTTGTATATTTTGCGCCGCATGGCAACTTGGGCAAATAAAAACATTAAACGCTTGCGGAGCGATTTGGTAGCAATTTTAGATGAATTTGGCGGACGGATCTTTGAGGAGATGGACTACATCAACGAAGGGGAAAACGCCGAACGATTTGCCAAGCTTTACGGACATTTGAAAGACGTTTACGTACCGAGAATTTATTGGCAATACACCCACCGTCGCGTCTTAACAATGGAATGGGTAGTAGGAACTAAACTTACTCAAGTAGATGCTATCCGCGCTCAGGGAGTGGATGCTCGTTACATTATTGAAGTGGGGGTGCAATGTTCTTTACGTCAGTTGTTAGAACACGGCTTTTTTCACGCCGATCCGCACCCAGGAAACTTGTTAGCGACTCCTGACGGACAACTAGCTTATTTAGATTTTGGGATGATGAGCGAAATTAAGCCCTATCAACGCTATGGCTTAATTGAAGCTGTCGTACATATGGTTAACCGCGATTTTGAAGGGTTAGCCCGCGATTATGTCAAATTAGACTTTTTGACCCCAGAAACAGATTTGACCCCAATTATTCCGGCTTTAGCGCAGATTTTTGGTAATGCTTTGGGCGCTAGTGTAGCGGAATTAAACTTTAAAAGCATTACCGATCAATTGTCGGCGTTGATGTACGAGTATCCTTTTCGCGTACCTGCTTACTACGCTTTAATTATTCGCTCGTTAGTTACTCTAGAAGGAATTGCAATTTATATTGACCCTAACTTTAAGGTACTTAGCGAAGCCTACCCTTATATTTCTAAACGATTATTGACCGATCCTGCCCCAGAGTTGCGAGAATCCTTGCGAGACTTGCTATTTAAAGATGGACGTTTTCGTTGGAATCGCTTGGAAAACTTGCTAAAAAATGCTCGCAGCAACGAAGAATACGACCTAAATCAAGTTCTTGATGAAACTTTAGAATTTTTATCTTCCGAACGGGGGGCTTTAATTCGCAATAATTTAATAGATGAACTAGCTAAAAGCGTGGATGCTTTGAGTAAAGACGCTTTGAACAACGTTACTAACAATTTGCGCGATCGCTTACTCAACATTCCTTGGGCTAAACCTTTGGCAATGATCGTTAATCCTACTCCTCCTGCCAACAACGAACAGGAAGAAACGTTAGAACACATTAAAAGAATCTGGGGTATCTTGCAACAATCGCGCGGCTTTGACGCAACCAAAGTAAGTTCGCAAATTCCCCAATTGTTATCTAATCCAGGAGTACAGCAAATCGGGAGACAGGTGGCGGGACGTTTGGCAAATAAGGCGATCGCGCGTTTGATTCGAGAAACTTTAGTAAAAAGCGAAACTAATGGCGTTGCTAAAACGGCGGTAATTGTTAAAACCTAAATTGATGATGTTTGTAGGGGGTGCAAAGCATTGCGCCCCTACGATTGATTTTGCTTAATTATCTTATGCTTCGGTAGCATTTTCGTTTTCTTTATCCCGTTTAAAGCTTTCTTCTAGGGCTTGGATTTGTTCGCGCCTAGCTTCTACTTCTAGAGAACGTCGCGAAAGGTCTTGATTTTGTAGTGTCAAAGACTGTCGCCACTGTTCGGAGCGATCAGCTTCTGCTTTTAAAAAAGCTGGGGTAACGCCGCTAGTTAGATAAGTTTTGACTAAATCTAACACCCAACTTGTCGCATCTTGAATGCTGTGCTTTTCTCCTTGGGGAGATAGTTCGATCAAAACTAACATACCTTCTTGCCAGGGTAATTCTTCAGCGATACTGACTATTTTTCCTTGTTCGTCTACTTCCCACTTGTAGGTGTTTTGTTGATGGGCTAGTAGACTTAGTTCTACTTGTCCTGGCAATTTTTGCTTTTGAACTTGAGCTAGATATAGCATGATTTTTGGGGACGCTAAGTGCGCCTGTGCTTGGTTAATCAGTTAAATTGTGCAGGCGATCGCGCAGAATTTCGGCTTGTTTTTCCGCTTCAAGTAAGTTATCTCGAATAGTTTTAACTACTTCTTCGGGAGCTTTGTTTACGAATTTGGGATTATTAAGTCGATTAGAAAGCGATTGAATATCTGCTTCTACTTTACTCAATGCTTTTCTCAATTTGCCTCGCAAAGCTTCAGTATCAACAACTCCCGCTAAAGGAATCAATATTTCTACCGTCCCTACTACGCCAGAAATGACATTTCCCAGGGAGTCTGTAGCTTGTTTTGGATTCCTAATTGTTAAGTTTTCGGCTTTCGTCAGTTCTTTAATATGCTCCAATCCATCAAACATAAGGATATTAAGTTCAAAATCATTTTCGCTCTGCAAAAACACATCAATTTTTGCCACTGGTTTAATATCCCCCTCAGCTCGAAGATTGCGAATTTTGCTGATAGTAGCTGTAATCAATTCAAAATTATTTTCTAAATCTTGATCGATTAGATTTTTATTAGCTTGAGGATACTGTTGCAAGCCTAAAATTGTACTTTCGCTATTTTGAGTCAAAGTATGCCAAATTTCTTCAGTAATATGGGGCATAAAGGGGTGTAATAGCTTCAAAATCCCCTCTAATATATGACAAAGAGTTTGTTGGACTGCTTTGCGACGTTGCACCGTTGATTCAGGGTTGTAAGTTTCTTCAGGTTTCGTCTGTAAGCGCGATTTTACAAGTTCGATATACCAATCGCAAAAGTCGCCCCGGATAAACTCGTATAGAGCTTTTGCAGCTTCTCCCAAACCATAATTGTTAATTAGAGTGCTTACTTCAATTACTGCTTGGTGGAAACGCGATAAAATCCAGCGATCGGCGCTTTCTAATTCTGTCTCCGGTTGTCCCAACTGCTGCGGCGTTAAACCATCTAAATTCATCATTACGAATCTAGACGCATTCCATAACTTGTTAGTAAAGTTGCGACTTGCTTCTACAGGGGCGGATTCGTCAGTTTTACGGTTATATTCTAAGCGGATATTTTGACCCGCCCCGGCGACTTCTTTAACCAAAGTATAGCGCAAAGCATCCGTACCGTACTTATCAATTAGCAATAATGGATCGATGCCATTATTGGCGGTTTTTGACATTTTTTTGCCGTTTTCATCCAATACTAGCCCATGAATGTAGACATCTTTAAACGGCATTTCTCCTGTAAAGTGACCGCCTAGCATGGTCATCCGCGCCACCCAGAAAAAGATAATGTCAAAGCCCGTAACTAAAGTAGACGTAGGATAATAAGTAGCTAAGTCTTGTGTTTGTTCGGGCCATCCCAAAGTTGAAAAAGGCCACAATCCCGACGAAAACCAAGTATCCAAAACATCAGGATCTTGCTCTAGTTTTACATCTTTACCAAACTGAGCAATAGCTTTTTCTTGCGCCTCCGCTTGAGTTTTAGCCACTACAAAGGGCGTATGATCGGCAATTTCGCCTCCCGTCTCGCTAACAGCGTACCAAGCGGGGATTTGATGACCCCACCAAAGTTGACGAGAAATGCACCAATCGGTTAGCTTTACCAGCCAATCGCGATAAACCTTTGTCCAGCGTTCGGGGATAAATTGCGGAGAAGACTGTTTATCTAAAAATTCTAAGGTGTTATCAGCAAGGGGGCGAATTTTGACAAACCACTGAGTAGACAGCAATGGTTCAATTGGTACTTTACCGCGATCGCTATAAGGTACAGAATGCTTATAATCTTCTACCTTGACTAAAAAACCATCATTTTTTAATCGTGCGACTACTTTTTTTCTCGCTACAAACCGATCTTGCCCTTGAAACTCTCCCGCGTTTTCATTGAGCGTTCCGTCTTTATTCATAATATTGACCATCGGTAGCCCGTGACGCTGACCGATCGCAAAATCATTAGGATCGTGAGCGGGAGTAACTTTCACGCAACCCGTACCAAAGCTAGGATCGACAAATTCATCTGCAATTACCGGAATTTCTCGCCCGACAATGGGTAACTTTAGCATTTTGCCAATTAACTGTTTGTAGCGATCGTCATTGGG
>QQTW01004904.1_pt1 | contig 10054 bp, 9 predicted proteins | sample 1904831 | NCBI WGS metagenome assembly QQTW01 (sample SAMN09435610, study PRJNA476489) | Subsurface metagenome, whole genome shotgun sequencing project.
GTACGACGAGCCTGGAATTACGCGCGATCGCACTTATCTCAATGCCTACTGGGGCGATCGCGATTTTGTCGTGGTCGATACGGGCGGGCTAGTATTTGACGACGATACTGAATTTTTACCGATGATCCGCGAACAAGCTGCCCTCGCACTCAAAGAAGCTAGTGCCGCCCTATTTATCGTAGACGGTCAAGCAGGGATTTGCGCCGCCGATGAAGAAATTGCCCAATGGCTCCGCCAACAAAGCGTCCCGGTAGTTCTAGCGGTCAATAAATGCGAATCTCCTGAACTAGGTTTAACCCAAGCAGCGCAGTTTTGGGAATTAGGCTTAGGCGAACCCTTCCCAATGTCGGGGATTCATGGCAATGGTACGGGAGAATTATTAGACGCAGTAATTTCCTACTTGCCTCCAACTGACCAGCTTCTTGAAACCGAGGAAATAAAAATAGCAATTGTTGGACGACCAAATGTAGGCAAATCTAGCTTGCTAAATGCTTTTGTTGGTGAAAATCGGGCGATCGTTAGTCCGATTTCTGGCACTACCCGCGATGCGATCGATACTTTAATCGAACGAAATGGCAAAACTTATCGTTTAATTGACACTGCAGGGATTCGCCGCAAGAAAAACGTTGAATACGGAGCCGAATTTTTTGGTATCAATCGCGCTTTCAAAGCGATTCGCCGCGCCGATGTCGTTTTGCTAGTGCTTGATGCGGAAGATGGCGTGACAGAGCAAGATCAAAAATTGGTGGCGCGGATTGAAGAAGAAGGACGCTCCTGCGTCGTCGTCGTCAATAAATGGGATGCGGTCGAGAAAGATTCTTACACCATTTACGACCACGAAAAAACTCTCAAAGAGCGTCTGTATTTTATTGAATGGGCAGAAATGATTTTTGTGAGTGCCAAAACGGGGCAGCGTGTAGAAAAAATCTTAGAATTAGCAGATACGGCAGCCACCGCCCACAAACGTCGAGTTAGTACTTCAGTAATTAATGAAGTCTTAGAAGAAGCCCTGCGCTGGCATTCTCCACCGACTAGCCGCCAAGGTCGTCAAGGCAAAATTTATTACGGGACACAAGTTAGCACCCAACCACCCGCGATCGCTTTATTTGTCAATGAAGCTTCGCGCTTTCACGAAAACTACAAGCGCTATATTGAAAGGCAGTTTCGCCAGCAACTAGGGTTTATTGGTACTCCCATCCGGTTGTTTTGGCGCAGCAAAAAAGTCCGCGATGTCGAAAGCACTGGCAGCAATGCCAATCGTGCTACACGCGTTTAAAAGCAATTAGCAATACTCTAGACTAGAAAAATTTTGATTGATCGTCTTTGCCCTAAAGTCGATTACGATTCGATTATGGCGCTACAAGCTAAAAGCTAAAAATGGATTTACTGCGAAATCTCCCGCTTGGGCTATACCTAGAACAACCGATTACTTGGCTGCACAAACTTGATCCTAGAGTAAAGTTAATTTGGTTATTAAGTTTTTTAGCTGCACCGATTCTAGCTAGTTCGCCTTGGCGGATTGCCTTAGTATTAATGCTAATTGCTATTACTCTAAGTGCAAAAATTCCGCTTAGAGCATGGCGGCAACAAATGGGTTGGCTGTTGATGCTATCTGGTTTTGTGTTTCTTTTAGGTGCTTTTGTCCCCGACTCTTTTGATGTCAACTACCAACCCCGCCTACCACCAGTAGAGCCGACTTCTACTGCCTCCGACTACCAATATGTATTATTCCAAATAAATCGATTTACTATCACCCGGCGATCGCTTGATTTGGCAATCCGTATTAGTACAATTATATTTACCCTAATTTACAGCAGCAATCTCTACTTGCTCACCACCGCTCCTGAAGAAATTACTGCCGGAATTGAAAGCTTGATGCGCCCTTTGCGCCGCTTTAAGGTTCCAGTTACAGAAATTGCTTTGACCCTAACTTTGTCTTTGCGGTTTATTCCTTTGGTTTTAGAAGAAGTGCAAAATCTGATTCGCTCTGTCAATACCCGTGCCATTAATTGGAAAAAGCTTGGTCTAAAGGGAGCAATTAGAATATGGATGTTAGTAGCTGAGCGATTGTTAGAAAACTTGCTATTAAGAGCCGAGCAAATGGCTAATGCGATGACAGTACGGGGTTTTACTAGCCCAAATCAGCATCGAGTCCAGTGGCAGCAGTTACGGCTAAAAACAATTGATGGCATTGCGATCGCACTTTTAGTAGTATTTTGGATAGCGCGGCTACTTCCCTTGCAATTAATTGGCTACCGATAGCCCTCTTAACTTATAGAATAGCGATCGCAATTTTGTGTATGTCCCCTCGCTCAAGTATTGTTTCAACCATATTAATTGAGTTAATCGCTTATAGTTATCGCTATTTTGCAACTCAGGAGAATAAAATAATGCCTGCTTGCGGTAGGCATTTGCTGTTTTATAGTCTTTCTGAAGCAGAGGTTTCCAAGCGATGGAAAGATACGCACGACCATAAGCTCGATTTTTCAAGTATTGCAAGTCAGCAGGAACAGATTGAAAGGTTTTATCAATGACTTTTAATCGGTGAAATAAATGCTTGTGTAAGTTGTTAGATTTGCTTTTGAGATGCTGGCGGTATGAAACTAAAGACTCTCTAATTACAGCAAAAGAATATTTCGCTGCAATGCGAATCCACATATCCCAATCTTCCGCAGACAGTAAATCAGTATCGAAAACTCCAACATCTTCAAAACAACTGCGCCGGATCATCGGGACGCTACCGCACAAAATTAGATTTTCCTCTATTATTTGATTCCAAGCATTGCTTCCAGATTCTGGCGTTTGCACGGTGGTCAAATAATTCCCTTGCTCATCTATATTCTCAATCCAAGTATTTACTAAGCCTACATCAGGATTTGCTTCCAAGCATTGCACTTGTTTCTCCAGTTTTGTTGGCTTCCATAAATCATCACTATCTAAAAAAGCTATATATTTTCCTGAAGCAAGAGCAATACCTTGGTTTCGAGCTACAGCTACACCTTGGTTAGTTTGTACTACTCCTTTTATACGTGCATCTGTTAAATTACCAACCCACTCTTGCGTTCGATCCGAGCTGCCATCGTCAACAATTATTACTTCAAAATCATTAAACGTTTGATTGAGCAGACTTTTTACAGTCTTCGGTAAGTAAGTCATGGCATTGTAGGTAGGAATAACCACTGTTACCGTCGGCATAGGTTGGTTTGCTTTTCGCTTTAATTAATGACTGTATAATACCTCAAACATTTTTATTTGCAACTAACTTTTAACATTTAGTTTTTGGCTCTTGGAGGTTTAGAATAGCAATCTCAATCTGTTTGTATAAAACGTAACTATTAAGTTTTAATTTGCTTAGGACTGAGTAATTTTTATAACTTAAATTATTGACAGTTCTTAACCGTTAGTTAATCTTTGCGCTCAATTTACAATTTAAATAATATAATTTCAATCTGTTTATATAAAGTGTAACTATTAAGTTGCAATTGGTTTAGGGCTGAGTAATTTCTATAACTTAAATTATTGATAGTCCTTAACCATTAGTTAATCTTTGCGCTCAATTTACAATTCAAAAGGAGGCTACCAGTAAACCTTCCTAAAAACTGTCTGTACCATACATTTATATTGCATCTTTGCCAAATCTTTATAAAAGCCCCGAAATAAGTAAAGAATCTAACATAAGCCCAAAATACCCATAAATAAGAAAAATTATCCAAGCTAAATTACGTATGCTTAACTTAACAGCGAAAAAAAGAGGACTAAAAAATAGCTTGCTCAAATTAGTTAAAAATTAAAAAATGCTATGAGAGTTGCTTTTGTGGTAGCCAAGTTTCCAGTATTATCAGAAACATTCATATTGAATCAAATTGTAGGTTCAATTGAACGCGGGCTTACAGTTGATATTTATGCACTTGAAGGTAGTACAAACGTAGATACGACCAAGGTGCATCCAGATGTAGAAAAATACGACCTCCTCTCATGTACGCACTACGTACCTAAAATACCAAGGAATCTTTTAGCTCGCGCTCTTAAAGGTGTAGCTTTATCTTTTGGGTTCTATCAAGACCCTTTGCTATGGTTGCGGAGTCTCAATGCGATCGCCTACGGTTCTCAAGCAATGTCTTTGCGACTGTTATACCAAGCCAAATTTTTAGTAGGCAAAAAACCCTACGACATTATTCATTGTCAGTTTGGCACTATCGCCCTAGCGATGATGGTACTACGCGATCTTGGTGCGATTCAAGGTAAGTTAGTTACATCCTTTCGGGGTTATGACATCAGTGAAGTTATCCAACAACAAGGAGAAGAAGTTTATGACGAACTATTTGAAACTGGAGATTTTTTCCTAACAAACTGTGACTACTTCAAAAATCGATTGCTAAAACTTGGCTGTGATCAAAGCAAGACATTTGTATTGGGGTCGGGTATAGACTGTAGTAAATTTACTTTTAATCCTCGCACTTTTCCTGCTGACGGCACAGTGAGAATTGCTACTACTGGTCGCTTGGTAGAGAAAAAGGGTATAGAATACTGCATCCGTGCCGTTGCCAAACTTGCTAAAACTAATAAAAACATTGAATACAACATCATTGGCGATGGACCCTTAAAAGCACAATTGCAACTATTGATAGATGAGTTAGGAGTAGGCGATCAAGTGAAAATCTTAGGATGGAAAAAACAGCAAGAGATCGTTGAAATTCTCGCTCAATCTTCTATTTTTATGGCGACAAGCGTTACAGCTTCTGATGGAAATCAAGATGCTCCTGTCAATACTTTGAAAGAAGCAATGGCGATGGGAATGCCTGTAATTGGCACTTTGCACGGCGGCATTCCCGAACTTATTGAAGATGGTGTTTCAGGTTTTTTAGTTCCAGAAAGAGATGTAGATGCACTAGCATATAAACTATCTTGGCTAATAGAACACCCACAAAGTTGGCTAAGTATGGGTCAAGCAGGTCGTGCTTATGTAGAGAAACACTATGATGCCAATCAGCTTAACGATCGTTTAGTAGAAGTTTATGAACAAGTTATGGCTGAAGATGCTCATAAACTAAAGCAAAGCCCAAATCTTAAACTCGCTTAATCAAGAGCAAGTTTATTGCTCAAACTTGAACAGTCAGATTTCTAGTAACAACTGCTAAGAACCTCGTAAAGCAGCTTGATTTAAATTCACCAGGAGAAAGCAATGAACAATTCGCAATTGACAGATTATCAAGTTACTATTGTTGTCTCGCCTAGAGAGCGTTTTAACCATACTCGTCAGTCTCTTGAGAGTATCTACGAACATACAGAGTTTCCTTTTAAACTCATTTATATAGATGGTGGTTCGCCAGAAAACATCAAAAGCTATTTGCAGCAAGCAGCAAGCGAGAAAGGGTTTGAATTAATTAGAACAGATTATTACCTCTCACCCAATCAAGCCCGTAACATTGGTTTAGCCAAGGTAAATAGTAAGTATGTTGTCTTCGTAGATAACGATGTAGAGATGACACCAGGCTGGTTGAAAAAACTTGTAGATTGTGCGGAAGAAACAGGCGCTACAGTAGTTAGTCCGCTAATTTGTCAAGGTACACCAGTGCATGAAATAGTCCACTGTGCTGGGGGAGAATCAGGGGTGTACTGGTAGAAAATAAAGATGGTAATGTTCGACGGCGGATTTTGGAAAAAATCTACAAACAAGGTCGGTCGGTTACAGACGTGCGCGACGGCTTGAAGCGAGAGCAAACTGGGCTTGCCGAATTTCATTGTATGTTAGTTCGTACCAGCATATTTGAGAAAATGGGTCAGCTAGATGAAGGTATGCTCAATACCAAAGAACACGTAGATTTTTGCATGACAGTAGTAGCGGCAGGTGGGACGGTTTACATAGAACCAGATTCAATCATCACTTACGTACCGGGGCCTCCTTTAGAGATGTCTGACATGGCTTTTTTTATGTTGCGTTGGAGTGATGCCTGGGAACTAGCTAGTTTGCAGCACTTGCGTGCTAAGTGGGATCTCACCGAAGACGATTACTTCAAAAATAAGTACAAGCGCTTGGGATGGCGACGACACATGACTCTAATTGAACCTTGGATAAATCGCCTTTCCTTTGGAAAAAGCAATTCTCTGTGGAAAAGAGTTATCCGTAAAATCTTTGTTACTGGTGACAAAACTGCAAATAAATACATCGCTAAATACTACGAGCGAAACCAATCTAAGCTCCGACCAGTACAGGCTGTAACTCAACCGCAGTATGCTACAACAACATCATCTCGGAATTAAAGACAGAGCCAGGTCGTGAAGATCTTACCTACCTTAATACATTGAAAAAGCCTGAGACACGCAATTTTAATACTGTGTGTCTCAAACCTTTTTTAGCTAATGTTGTAACCTTGCTATCAGTCGATGTTTCTTCAAAAAATTATGTATTGATAGTTTACAAAGTGCCGATCGCTGAAACAACGGGCAATACTTGTGAATTGTAAATCATGCTAGTACAACATAAACTATGAACTCAACAAGTTTATTTTCTAACCGAGCAACAAATTACGTCAAGTACCGTCCAAGCTATCCCTCTACGGCAATTGAAGCCATTTTAAACGGGCTAGGCGCATCGCTAACAGCAGCAGATATTGGTGCTGGCACAGGCATTGCCTCGCGCCTTTTGGCTGAACGTGGAGTAAAGGTTATTGCTATTGAACCCAATGGCTCGATGAGGATGGCTGCGGACCCTCACCCGTTAATAGAATATCGTGATGCTACCGCCGAACAAACCAAGCTATCTGATGCCTCCGTTGACTTAGTTACTTGCTTTCAGGCTTTTCATTGGTTCCAGCCAATACCAACTTTAAAAGAGTTCCATCGCATTTTGAAACCGTCAGGGCGATTAGCTTTGATTTGGAATGAATGGGTTGCCAACAACGATGCTCTTGCAGAATTTAACAGCATTATTTCTCAAGCTTTACCGAATAATGCTCCTAGGGGAAAACAAAGCGGCGCAATGAACCCGTTGTGGTCGAGTCCAGATTTTAGGCACATCCGTCGTCACAAATTTATGCACAAGCACGAGCTAGATTTGACTGGGCTTGTAGGGTACGCCCAAAGTAAATCTTTTGTTCCTCAAGAAGGATCTGTACATCAGGAACTGCTCTCAAATTTGCAGGAGCTACACGCTCGATGGGCAGACGATCGCGGCATAGTCAGTTTACCCTACTGCACTACCATTTATACTGCTTGCCCTCACACTTCCAAACTTAACTTGTCGATAATGCCACCTTGGTTTGTGGGCAAATGGCGAAAATTGAATCAAAAAGCAATTGATTTGCTCAAAGCTCAATAGAAAAATATTTTGCAAGCGATCGCCATGTAAAATCAAAGCTTACAGTCATTAGCTCGGCTAATAACTGCAAGCTATTTGGATAGATTTAGATGAAAAATTGATGCAACAAAGTTGGTACTGGAAGTCACTACCCTTAGAAAATCGTACGGGCGCGGAGATTTTTGCAGCTTTGTTTGGTCATGCCGAGATTTGTACGCTCTTAGAAAGCCCTCTACCAATAAAAGGCGATCGCCCTTCCCTTGCTAGATATTCGATTTGTGCCGGATCTCCGCGCCTAGTTGATGGATGTCTGCAAATGTGGACACCACCAATTGGAAAGATTTTTGCGCTTCTTGAAGAACTCCTGAATCAACCATCTGTAGAAAAAAACCTCAATTACTGCCCCAAGGAGCTACCTTTTACTGGCGGTTGGTTGGGTTGGCTGGGTTACGATGCCGCCTGGGAAATCGAAAAATTGCCCTGGCTTAAAGCCGATACTTTGCCGTTTCCGGTTGCTTTTTGGTATCAACCAGAAAGTTTTGCTGTATTAGATCATTACGAGCAAATTCTCTGGTTAGCCGCCGCAAATATTAGTCAACTAGATACCCTTGCAAACCACCTAAAATCATCTCTTACTCCCCCGACTCCTTTTGCCTCAGAGACATCCCCAGTCTTTTTCCTAACAGCGCAAAGTGACTACGAAACTGCCGTCAGACGTGCCAAAAAATATATTCAAGCTGGCGATATTTTTCAAACCAATCTATCGGTAAGATTTGGCACTCAAACTACTACCGATGCCTGGAAAATTTACCGCACTTTGCAGCAAATTAATCCTTCACCTTTTGCAAGCTATTGGCAGACACCTTGGGGAAAAGTAATTAGCTGCTCTCCCGAACGACTGGTACAACTGCATAATGGTATTGCTCAAACAAGACCAATTGCTGGGACGCGATCGCGCGGAGCGACTTTAGAACAAGATAATAGGCTGGCTCAAGAGATGATGGCAAGTCTCAAAGAACAATCCGAACATATTATGCTAGTAGATCTTGAACGTAACGATTTAGGGCGAGTGTGCCAGTGGGGATCGGTCAAAGTTGACGAATTACTCATCATAGAACGCTACAGTCATGTCATGCACTTGGTAAGTAATATAAGCGGAGTTTTGCAACCCCAATCTGCGATCGCGCTAATTCGTGCTATGTTTCCCGGTGGCACAATTTCTGGTTGTCCCAAAGTTCGCTGTATGGAAATTATTGAAGAACTAGAACCCTTGCGTCGCAGCTTATTTTATGGCTCCTGCGGTTATCTCGATTGGCGAGGAAACTTAGACTTAAATATTTTGATTCGCACAATGCTTGTAACTCCAAGTAGCCGCACTAACTCTGTATGGGGTCAAGTAGGCGCCGGAATCGTCGCCGATAGCGATCCTGAAGCTGAATGGTACGAATCTCTGCAAAAAGCCCAAGCCCAGATTGCAGCTTTGTGTATTTAGGTGCGATCGCTCTATTGGTAAAAATATTTTTCAACTACCTTTTGCACCCAAAGCAAGCTATTATCGGCTTAATCTGCCTAATTCTTTGGAAAGTTGGTGTTACCTGCGTCAAGATTTGATGAACACAGAAAACTATATAAATCATCCAACCTTTGGTTTACTTTCTAGAATTTGCGTACTCGAACAACACCAAGAGCTATTTACTACCCTCTATGCCCAGCGTTTATTTTTTTTAGTTACCCACGAACCGTCGGGAGGGGGCATGAAATTTGAATCTGTCAGCCGATCGCAAGCTCGGTTATTTCTAGAAAATCGTTTGCGCCTATTGCGCCGAAGCGGGCAGTATGAAGAGTACGAACAACTACAAAAAATTCTGCAAAGCACTTTCCAATGAGTCTGATTATTGCCGAACGGATTAATCAAATTCGCCAAAATTTTCCGCCTGATGCTGTCAAGCTAATTGCTGTTAGCAAACAAGTGCCTGTAGAGGCAATACGCGAAGCTTACGCGGCGGGGATTCGGGATTTTGGCGAAAGTCGCGTCCAAGAGGCGCAATCAAAGCAATTGCAATTAGCAGATTTGACCGATATTACCTGGCATTTTATTGGCAGATTGCAAAGTAATAAAGCGAAAAAAGCCTTGGAGTTGTTTCAGTGGATTCACTCGGTAGACAGTCTAAAATTAGCACAACAATTAAATAAACTTGCGGAAGAAATCAATCGCAAACCCCAAGTGTGCCTACAAGTAAAAATAGAGAGCGATCCGCAAAAAGCAGGCTGGACTGTGCCTCAGCTATGGGCAGATTTATCCCATTTAGATCGGTGTCACAATTTACAAATTTGTGGGTTAATGACAATTCCGCCTTTGGGATTGGATGAAAGTCAAATAAAAAGCGTGTTTGACCGCACTCGCACCTTGCTTAAGGAGATTAAAGCTCAAAATTGGGCTTCTTTGCAACAAATGCAGCAGTTGTCTATGGGAATGTCTGACGACTATCCGCTCGCGATCGCTTCTGGTTCAACAATGGTGCGTTTAGGCAGAATTTTGTTTGGAGAACGCTCAGTAGTCCAACAAGATTTATAAGTGCAAAGGTTGCGTTAATTACTAACATGGGTTATTAATCTTATAAATTCATAAACTGCCAAAAAGGCATTTATCGGCAAGAATTTATAGTGCATTTTTAGGCTTGTCTACCGAGTGAATCCACTGAAACAACACCAAGAGCTATTTACTACCCTCTATGCCCAGCGTTTATTTTTTTTAGT
>QQTW01004905.1_pt1 | contig 10054 bp, 8 predicted proteins | sample 1904831 | NCBI WGS metagenome assembly QQTW01 (sample SAMN09435610, study PRJNA476489) | Subsurface metagenome, whole genome shotgun sequencing project.
CGTGCCAGCCGCCATCCGGCTGGGTAGCACTCCGCACTCTCACCCGCTGAATCTGCCCGCACCAAAGTCGGAAACCCAGTTTCTGACGGATTTCAGAAAGCTGGCTAACCAGAACAAAGTGTTCAAATCGTACATCGGCGCGGGTTACTACGATACCATTACGCCGAACGTCATTCTCCGTAATATTCTCGAAAACCCCGCCTGGTACACGGCTTACACGCCCTATCAGGCCGAAATTGCCCAGGGTCGGCTTGAAGCGCTGCTGAATTTCCAGACTGTTGTCTGCGACCTCACCGGACTACCCATCGCCAATGCCTCGCTACTCGATGAATCGACCGCTGCTGCTGAAGCCATGACGATGCTTTATGGGCAGCGCCCAGCCGCCAAGAAAAATTCGAATGCCATCTTCGTGTCGGAACGGTGCCACCCGCAAACCATCGATGTGGTCCGTACCCGCGCCACGCCCCTCAAGATCGACGTGATTGTGGGCGACCACCGCACCGCCGACTTGACCAACGACGCCATTTTTGCGGTTCTGTTACAATACCCCGCTTCCGACGGTGAGGTATTCGACTATACCGATCTGATTACGGCGGCTCATGAATTGAATATTACCGTTGCCGTTGCCGCTGATCTGCTGGCGTTAACGCTGTTAACTCCTCCCGGCGAAATGGGTGCTGACGTGGTGGTTGGTTCGGCGCAACGGTTTGGCGTACCAATGGGCTACGGTGGCCCCCACGCAGCTTTCTTTGCCACGCGTGACGCTTTTAAACGACAGATTCCTGGTCGCATCATCGGCGTATCGGTCGATGCGCAGGGAAATCCTGCCCTGCGGATGGCTTTGCAAACCCGCGAGCAGCACATCCGACGCGAAAAGGCAACGTCCAATATCTGCACGGCACAAGTGCTGCTGGCCGTCATGGCCGGAAGTTACGCCGTTTACCACGGTCCCCAGCGGCTCCGCGAGATTGGCGAGCGCGTCCACGGATTGACCAAAGTATTTGCCACGGCCCTGCGCTGGAATGGCCACGAAGTCAGTACCGAAAATTACTTCGATACCGTCACGATAAAGGTTGGCGATGTTGAATCGCTGAGAAAGTCAGCAAAAGCGGCTCAGGTAAACGTACGTTATCTACCCGATGGTGAACACGTCAGCGTTTCGTTCGACGAGGCCAAAACCCTGCATGACGTATCGGAGTTGCTGACGGTTTTCAGCGTGAAAGCTGATCTGGACGCGATTGTAGACGAGTTGGAACTGGAGTGGCCCGATCGGCTCATTCGTCAGTCCGACTACCTGACGCATCCCGTCTTCAATACGCACCACACCGAACACGAGATGCTGCGGTATCTGAAGTCGCTGGAAGAGAAAGACCTCTCGCTGGTGCATTCCATGATTGCGCTCGGTAGCTGCACCATGAAACTGAACGCCACGGCCGAGATGATCCCCGTGACATGGCCGGAATTTGGTCAGATTCAGCGGGTGAGAGTGCGGAGTGCTACCCAGCCGGATGGCGGCTGGCACGGTCTGATCAATGAGTTCGTCGATGGAGTTGATGCCAATGGTGGTTAGCATCTGGGCAAGAGCTGGGTCGGTCAGACCGGAGCGCCTGCCGCCGGAGTGCCGATCTTCAAAAAAATCTGTCTGGTGAAGCGTTAGTTTCATGCCGGGAAGTGCCGCGTTTTCGTTTGGATGAAAACTCAAATTTACGGCAAAACGTGCGATTTGCCCATTCATCTTCAACAAACGAGCTTTTGGCTGTTCACTTTAGATTAGCTGTTGGAAAAATTCAGTAACTCAAGTTGTTCTGTCAGGGAGTCTCGCACGGTATTTGTGAAGCGGCTATGTACATTCGCGTTCACAACCCTGACCCAGTTTTCATGAAAGTTGTCATTCTTGCCGGAGGCTTAGGCACCCGCCTGAGCGAAGAAACGGTCGTTAAGCCGAAGCCGATGGTTGAAATTGGCGGCATGCCGATTCTGTGGCATATTATGAAGATTTATTCGAGCCACGGCTTCAATGAATTTGTGATTTGCTTGGGCTACAAAGGCTATATCATCAAAGAATATTTCGCCAATTACTTTCTGCATCAATCCGACGTTACGATTGATCTGGGAAAGAACCACATGAACATCCACGACTCAAACGCTGAGCCGTGGAAAATCACGCTCGTCGATACCGGCAAAGACAGCATGACCGGCGGACGGATTAAACGTGTTCGACACCACATTGGCAATGAGCCGTTTATGCTGACCTATGGGGATGGCGTGGGGGACGTTGACATTACAAAACTGGTGGCTTTTCACCGGGCACACGGAAAACGATGCACCCTGACCGCCGTACAGCCCTCCGCCCGATTTGGTGCTTTGGACGTGAGTGATTCGAACGAAGTGCGGTCGTTTCTGGAAAAACCCAAGGGCGACGGAGCCTGGATCAACGGCGGCTTTTTTGTTTGCCAGCCCGAAGTATTCAATTATATTGACGGGGACGATACCACCTGGGAGCGGTATCCAATGGAAACCTTAGCGGCCGAAAGTGAGTTGGTGGCCTTCAAACACGGTGGTTTCTGGAAGCCGATGGACACCCTCCGCGATAAACTCGAACTCGAAACAGCCTGGAATGCGGGCACTGCCGAGTGGAAAATCTGGTAAGCATGGCAGCACTTTTTAACGATATATACCGGGGTAAAACCGTGCTGCTAACGGGTCATACCGGCTTCAAAGGCTCCTGGCTGGCCTATTGGCTGCATCAGGTTGGCGCCACCGTCGTTGGTTACTCACTACCCGCTCCTACCGAACCCAGTCACTGGCAATTGTTGCAATCACCCATTTCTCACGAAGTAGGTAATATTAATAATCTCCCTTGTTTAAAATCTGCACTCGACACTCACCAGCCCGACGTGGTTATTCACATGGCGGCTCAGGCGTTAGTCCGCTACTCGTATCAGCACCCGGTAGAAACCATCCAGACGAACATTTTGGGCACGGCAAACGTGCTGGAGAGCGTTCGTCAAACGCCGTCCGTGCGGGGCGTGGTAATCGTGACGAGCGATAAATGTTACGAAAATCCCGAAGATGGGCGACCGCTGACCGAAAACGACCCGATGGGCGGCTACGACCCGTATAGCATGTCGAAAGGGGCGGCTGAACTGGTCACGAGCAGTTACCGCAACTCGTTTTTCAACCCGGCGCAATACGGCCGCTCGCACCAAACATTAATCGCCAGCGTTCGGGCGGGCAACGTGATCGGCGGGGGCGACTGGGCCGCTGACCGGCTCATTCCCGATCTGATCCGGGGCAGCGTATCGGGGCAGCGCGTGACGATTCGCAACCCGGAGGCCGTGCGGCCGTGGCAGCACGTACTCGAACCGCTGTCGGGCTATTTACTGGTTGGGCAGCGCCTGCTCATGGGTGATGTTTCGGCGGCTACAGGCTGGAATTTCGGCCCGGCACCCGACGATGTGCTGTCCGTACGGGCTGTTATCAAGCAGGCAAAAAGTCGCTGGAAGCTGGTTGGTTACGACGAAGCACCGTCGGCCGGTAACCCGCACGAAGCGCACCTGCTACGGCTCGACTGCACGAAAGCGCACCAGGAGTTGAACTGGCATCCGGTTTGGAACACCGAAACAGCCATTGAGCGGACTATTGACTGGTATCGCACGTTTCACGAACACGACACGCTCAATACCGCTATCGACCTGAGCACTTACGTCGACCAGGCACGGGACACTAACCTGATCTGGACCCGATGACGTTTACGGAAACTCCGCTGTCTGGCGCGTACCTCGTTACGCCTGCACCCCGTAGCGACAGCCGGGGTTGGTTCGCCCGGACGTACGATAAGGCTGCCTTCGCCGACATTGGCTTTACCGATGACTGGGTGCAGATGAACCACTCCATGACGCGCCAAGCCGGTGCGGTGCGGGGTATGCATTTTCAGCATCCGCCCCATGCTGAGATTAAACTGGTTCGCTGCATTGCGGGCCGCGTCTACGACGTAATCCTTGATTTGCGGGCCGGTTCGCCAACGTTCCTGAGGTGGTTTGGTGCCGAATTATCGGCCGAAAATGGGCAGATGCTGTACATTCCGAAAGGCTTCGCGCACGGCTTCCAGACGCTCACGACCGATTGTCAGTTGGTGTATTGCCACAGCGAAGTCTACGCACCTGAACACGAAGGGGCCGTTCGGTACAACGACCCACGCATTGGTATTCAATGGCCGCTACCCGTTACGGACCTGTCGGAACGCGATGCCGCTCACCGACTTTTAGACGACCAATTCCTCGGTGTAAACCCTAAATTCACATGCACTGCCGCTTCTGCCAAACACCCTTAGAGCACGTCTTCATCGACTTAGTTAATTCGCCCGCGTCGAATTCATTTCTGACGGCCGACCAGTTGAACGAGCCGGAAACGTTTTATCCGTTGAAGGTGTACACCTGCCCCAACTGCTTTCTGGTACAAATTGACGAATACAAGAAGTCAGACGCTATTTTTGACAACGATTACGTTTATTTCTCGTCGTTCTCGACCAGTTGGCTGGCTCACGCCAAACGCTACGTGGAGTCCATGACCACGCGGTTTGGATTAAACGGCAACTCGCAGGTTATCGAAGTTGCATCCAACGACGGCTATTTGCTCCAGTATTTTGTGGAAAAGCAGATACCAGTGCTGGGTATCGAACCAACGGCGAACACGGCGGCCGTGGCTATTGACAAAGGCATTTCCTCGATCACCCGCTTTTTCGGCACCGAACTGGCCCACGAACTCGTTAGGCAGGGCACTCAGGCCGACCTCCTGCTGGGTAATAACGTGCTGGCTCACGTGCCGAATATTGTGGATTTCGTGGCGGGCATGAAAATCATCCTAAAGGCGACTGGTGTTATTACGATGGAGTTTCCGCACGTGATGAACTTAGTTAATCAAAACCAGTTCGACACGATTTATCACGAGCATTTTTCCTACCTGTCGTTTCACACGGTCAGCCAGATTTTTGAATCGCAGGGGCTGGTCATGTTCGACGTGGACGAAATCCCAACGCACGGCGGATCGCTGCGCATTTACGCCAAACACGCGACTAACGACACTTTGCCCATTTCGCCGAACGTGGCCCGGTTGCTCAGCAAAGAAGCCGGCGCGGGTTTGACCAGCATGGCGTATTACTCGGACTTCCAGCCAAAAGCCAGCCGGGTGAAACTGGACCTGCTGAGTTTTCTGATCGAGCAAAAACGGGCCGGAAAGACGGTGGCGGCTTACGGCGCTGCGGCTAAGGGCAACACAATGCTCAATTTCTGTGGGGTAAAAAACGATTTGATCGCGTTTGTGGTGGATGCCAATCCAGCCAAGCAAGATAAGTTTCTGCCCGCCAGTCATATTCCAGTTGTGCATGAGGACGTGCTGAAAGCGCACCAGCCCGATTACGTTCTGATTTTACCCTGGAACCTGCGCGACGAAATCACGCAGCAGTTGGCGTACATTCGTGAGTGGAGTGGTCAGTTTGTGGTCGCTATTCCTGAACTAACGGTCTTGTGAGCGAGGTGAAAACGGTATTGGTAACCGGCGCAACGGGTTTCGTCGGCCAGCACGTGGTGGAGCGGCTGCTGGCTACGGATGGCGTTCGCGTAATCGCTACGGCCCGCACTGAGCCAACCGTTGACCAAGCCGCGTGGCTACCAAAAGTGCAATTTGTGCCGTTCGACATTGCTGCCTACTCAACCGAAACCGATCTTTTCGCCTACTTCGGCAAACCCGACGCGGTGATTCATTTAGCCTGGTCGGGCTTGCCGGATTACAAATCAATGGCTCACATTGACACGTACTGGCTTCAGCACTACCGCTTTCTGACCAATCTGCTCACGAATGGCCTGACGAACCTGACCGTCACGGGAACGTGTTTAGAATACGGATTGCAATCCGGTTGCTTATCGGAAGACCTGCCACCCCAACCCACAACGGCCTACGGACTGGCGAAAGACACGCTTCGCAAAGCTCTTGATCTGTTCGTGGCTGGGCAAAACGTATCGTTCAAGTGGCTGCGGCTGTTTTATATGTACGGCCGGGGGCAGAATCCGAAATCGCTGCTGGCGCAGGTCGAAGCGGCCGCGTCGCGGAGTGAAACAACGTTCAACATGTCGAAAGGCGAGCAACTCCGCGATTACCTGCCAGTGTCCGACGTAGCTGACTATATTATCCAAACCGCTCGACAACAGCAAGTTACGGGTGTCATTAATTGTTGCAGCGGTCAGCCCGTGGCGGTGCGGACATTTGTGGAACGGTTTATGCGGGAGCGCAATTATCACCTGACGCTAAATCTGGGCCATTATCCGTATCCCGACTACGAAGCCCTGGCGTTTTGGGGCAACAACCAGAAACTGTTAACCATAACTCATCCATGACAACCCTCGACCCCATCACCGAATTTCAGCATGAATGCGCCGAACGCGTGGCTGATTACCCTGAAAAATCCGAACTGGTAGCGGCCGCTCAGGCATTTAATGTCGCGTCGAACCGCGAAAAATATTCGTACAATTTCACCTGGATGGGCCGCCCCATCATCCAGTATCCGCAGGATATGATTGCTATGCAGGAGTTGATCTGGCGCATTCAGCCCGATTTGCTTATTGAAACGGGCATCGCGCACGGCGGGTCGTTGATCTATTATGCGTCGTTGTTCGAGTTGATCGGCAAGGGCGAAGTGGTTGGTATCGACATCGACATACGGGCGCACAACCGGCGCGAGATCGAGGCTCACCCGATGTTCAAACGAATTACGATGCTCGAAGGCTCGGCCATTGACGAAACGCTGGTTGCCGACGTAGCCAAACTGGCCGATGGTAAAAAGACGATCATGGTATCGCTGGACTCCAATCACACCCACGAGCACGTGCTACGCGAACTCGAATTGTATTCACCCTTCGTCACGGTTGGTTCCTACTGCGTCGTGTTCGATACGATTGTCGAGGACATGCCTGCGCAGATGTACGACCGGCCCTGGGACAAAGGCGATAATCCTAAAACTGCCGTTTGGGAATTTCTAAAAACGACCGACGACTTTGAGGTTGACCACGCAATTGACAACAAACTCCTGATTTCGGTGGCGCCGGAAGGTTATTTGAAACGAGTGAAGTGATGACAGACGGAGCAGCCCCGTTGGTGAGCATCGTTATTCCGGTGTACAACCAGCGGCTGGATTTCTTTCGGGAAGCCTTGACCAGCGCGTTGCAGCAAACCTATGCCAACGTAGAGGTCGTCGTGTCTGATAATCACTCAACCAACGACGTACCGGCTTATCTGGCTACGCTTCAGGAAACTCGTTTGCGCGTGGTTAAACCAGCGCAGTTTTTGCCGATGGTCGGGCATTTCCAGTTTGCAGCCGATCAGGCGCGGGGCGAATGGATTCTGTACCTGTGCTCCGATGACTGGCTCCACCCGCATTGCGTCGAAACGTTGCTGGCCCACTTACCTGCGGAGTCAGCGGACATAGTCGCGGTTTACGGGGAGATTGAAACGGTAGAGTTTATGGATTTGTCGAAGGTTCGATTCAATACGAACCGCAAGCCGACGGGTGTACGAACCGCCCGTGCATCGTTGAATGAGTTGCTACGGGCACGTCCGTTTTTTGCCTGGATTCCCGGCGGCATGATGCGCCGATCTGCTTATGAGCGCGTGCGGGACGTTTTGGCTGGTCATATTACGTACGCATTTGACGTAGCCCTGTTATTTCGTTTGCACGAGTTAGGCAGTCTGTCGTACGTGGACCAGCCGGTGGCCAAATTTCGGGCCTGGACTGCTCAGGAAGGCAAGTTGGGCGGTAGCCGACTGCATAAAAACAGCATTGACCTGGGCCAGATAGGTGCTGGTGTTGAACAGTCCCCTATCTTATCGTCGTATCTGACGGAAGGAACCCTGCAGCAATGGCGACTTCACCAGGCCAACCGAATGTGGCTGGCCCAACTGATTGAGTTCTTTAGCGGAGGCAGTTCAACCGAGGAGTGCCAGGAAGGTATTGCCGTCGTGAACCGCCACTTACATCCGGCTACCTGGTTCGCGGGCTTCATTAGCTGGTTGACGACGAAACCACAAGCGTTACTCACCAAACCAATTTTGCAAGGCTTGTACGTCCTCTTCCGGCAATTTCAAATGGTTGCCAAGAAGCCCTTGTGAACTTTTTTCTGGTTCAATTTAATATTCCGTCTGTACGATTGGTTCGTACTTCGCTATGAATCAACCCATTACTTTTCTACATCCCCACTGTACGTTAGCCGGTGGCTCGACCACATTTCTGCTCGAAGTAGTGCGCCGACTGGCTCGTGCCGGTCGCCGGGTGGTCGTAGTGTCGGTGCGCTCCACACCCGATCTGGTCGCCGATGCCCGGCGCGATGGCGTTGAGTTTGTGGATGTGGGCGGGCCGTTGCCCTCGTCCATCGGCTTCTGGCTCACCTACCCGCTCGTGTTTACCCGCATGTACCGGGCCACCCGGCAAACGGGCGCCCGCGTGGTGGTATCGGAGCCGTTTCCGGCTAATTGGTGGGGCTGGTTTTACCGGGCGTTACGACCCGACAGCCGCCTGATTTACGTTTGCCACGAGCCAACGGCGTTTATTTTCTCAAAACCCTGGATCGAGTCGGTGCGGCCGGCTTACATGCGCTGGTTTCTGCAAGCGGCTAACCCGTTGATGCGTTGGGTGGAGCAACGGCTAATGCCCTTGTCGGATTTTGTCGAAGTTAACTCCCGCTTTTCGCTGAGCGAGATTCGGTCGACCTTTCCGCAGGTGCCAGCCGAACGGTTCCGATTAGTTTACGGCGGCATTGATACGATGGCGTTCTACCCCCGTCCAGCCATAATGCGTCAGCCACAAATCGTGATGGTGGGTACCCTCAACCGTTTCAAAAACGTAGATTGGGTAATTCGGGCAGTAGGGCAACTACGCCAGCAGCTCAATTTCGCCCACCTGCGCTTAGTAATTAAAGGTAAAGGCGTCGAAAAAATCCAGTTGCAGCGACTCATCGACTCACTCGGCCTAACCGACGCGGTGAACATTATTGACGCCTATTACAACGCTAATCAGTTGGCTGAGTTGCTTTGCCAGAGCCAGATTTTTGTCCACGCGGCTCACAATGAGCCGTTTGGATTATCCACCATCGAGGCTTTGGCCTGTGGTACACCGGCTGTTGTGACCGGCACGGGTGGCACTGCAGAAACCGTTCTGGATGGTCAGTCAGGCTTATACTTCCGGTCCGGCGACATTGACCACCTGACAGCACAACTTGCCCGGCTCCTGACCGACGACGCACTTTGGCAACGTCTTTCGACCGGGGCTATCGAGCACGCAAGCCACTTCTCGTGGGAAGAAACGAATCGGCAGTTTCTGGAGATTGTCCATGAAGCGGAGCAATCTTTTGACCAGAAAACACCAGTGCGATAACTATCCTTGCCTGGTAAACTGGCCCGCCATAATCATTGGCGGGCCAGTTTACCAGGCAGAATACTGTTCTACGCAGGAAGATTGTGCTATTCCTCCCGGCCTAAACAGTTAAGGATTTGTCTGGTAGATAGTAATGGATCCCAACGAAGCAATTTGCTTCATACACCGCACTTCGGCTGGCTGCGGCTGATGATCAAAAACCATGTATTTCACGTTCAGTGCCTTGAGTTTAGGTGAACACGGATCAGCCGCAATAACGTACCCGTCTTCGTACGGATTGACCATGACGACCGAATCGGTACCGTTGATGTAGGATTGAAACGTAACGTGTGCGTAGCGGTTGTAGGCTGAATCACGCTTCATGGCCGGGTCAAGCACCTTCATGATCTGCTTCCGTTCGGGCAGGTATTTGACGCCCGTTATCTGCTTAGCACCAGTCGCCGTGACGAGGTACGTAATGAACTGACTACCGTTTACAATCCAGCGGGCATTGGGGTCCTGCTCAACGAAGGACCGCACGGTCTTATACAACACGTGGTCGGTCAGTGGGGTCAGTCCTTTAGATAGCGGATTGGCGCTTTTTGTGCTGCGTCGCCGGGTGGATTGGATGCTGGCGGCTGCGGCCTTGTTCAC
>QQTW01004906.1_pt1 | contig 10053 bp, 11 predicted proteins | sample 1904831 | NCBI WGS metagenome assembly QQTW01 (sample SAMN09435610, study PRJNA476489) | Subsurface metagenome, whole genome shotgun sequencing project.
CCGCCCCCGCCCCCATCATCTCCGCCGAATGCTGTCCCTGCCCCTGCCCAACCCCGTACCCCCCACCAGACCCATACATAGCCCGATGCGCCCTAACCGCCTCCTGCTCATCCAAATCCGCACTGCGACTATTAATCCGCGATTTATTACTACTCAAAAACCCCAACGCATTATCATACAAAGCGTCGTCGTCGTCGTTGTTGGAAGCGCCGTAGCTTCGCGCATGTTGTCTGGCGCCGCGAAGATCGTCGTCGTCGTCGTACGTGTTGCGCGCGTCGTAGTAATTGTCCGAACCCCGGCCGCCGCCGCCGCCGTATTCGCGAGGGTCGGTGGCGTAGGATTCGCGGGGCCGCGAGTGGGCGTTGTCGTTGTCGTAGTCGGAGCGGTTGGCGCCGTACCCGCCTCGCTCTCGCTCATCGCTGTATCCGCTTGAACCATGTTGGCGCTCGCTGTAGCCGTCTCGTTCGTCTCGGTCGTGGCTTCGGTCTTCTCGTCCGTAGCTTGCTGCTTCGCGACTGTGGTGAGGGCGTTCGGAGCCGTACCCGCCTTCTTGATGGCGACGCTCGCTGTCGTCTTCTCGATTCCCTCCTCGATTGTCATAGTCCTCGCGGCCGTAGCCTGGACGTTCGTTGTCGTATCCGCCGTCTCCGCGTCTACGTTCGATGTATCCTTCGCGGTCGTCTCGTTGGTTGTAACCTCTTCTCTCGTCATCGCCGCCGCCGTAACCGCCGCGGCGGTCGTAGTCGTCGTCGTTGTAGGACATTCTGAAGGGGCTGGTGAGGGGGGTATGTTAGATACAGGGGTTCAAGGAAAAAGATGGAAGTGGGGGTCTTGTGGGTATCGATTGCAGAGCGTCTGGGCCGGTAGAACTTACCTAACTTATACTGTGCGTTTGATCTGGTGAATGGATGTCGTGAACAGGTGGCTAGAAGTCTCAATTGACTGCGCAGTGAAAACTGTCTAAGTTTTCTATTTATTGCGAGACGCTCATGATGACGCAGGAAGGTGGGGGAAGCGGTATGGTAACGTAAACCAGGTGGTAGTTGTCGCCTCATAAGGTACTAAGGTAGTTGGCAGCTAGCTAACTACCTAGTCTGAGGCGACAAACCCGCTGGTTTACGTTTACGCAATGTCCAATCGTCCCATTCACGAGGCACTTGAGGAAGGCGAATTTAGGCTTTTGACCATTCTCAATGTTGTTGATGGGCTACCAGAATGCACTTTAGAGAAGGTTCCGCTGGCAAATACGCTGGAGTATAACGCTATCTCATATACTTGGGGGAACGAAAAGCCTACTGCATCAATTGTGTGCAATGGAGAGAGGTTGGCGGTCACTCCCCATGTCTTGGGTGCTCTTCGACGTCTACATGCATATCTGAGCCCGTTGCGCAAGATCTGGATTGATTCCATCTGCATCGATCAGCAGGATAACGAAGAAAAGAACACCCAGGTGCCTCTAATGAGAGAGATCTACAACAATGCACAAGCGGTCTTGGTATGGCTGGCGGACGCCGCAAATAATAGTGACATGGCTATGGATTACGCACCAGAGTTGAACGAAAAGCTTCGTTTGGTTGATCGAGCCATACATTTCGATCATCTTGCCTCTCATGGATTGAACGATCAAGATCACCCTGTCTGGCCAGCCTTAGGACACCTGTATTGCCAAAGTTGGTTTGAACGGCTTTGGGTCATCCAGGAAGCGGTCCTAGCGAGAGAGTTGGTCTTTCTATATGGCAGCAAATCAATTGATTGGGATAGTCTGAGAATTTTGACCGCGGCGTTGCTGCGGGCTGGTCTTCTACACCTAGTGATGGTGGCCCGGGACATTCGCAGTAATGAGGACAACGCTTTCTATACCATACCCGTGATCAACATCATGAAGATGCAGGTAGCAGAACATGGCGGCATGGATTTCCAAGGGCTTCTCAGTGGCAACCGGGTCAAAAAATGTACTGAGCCTGTGGATCACCTCTGGGCTCTGCTCGGTTTGGTGCACCCGCAGATCCGAAATGAGACTTTGCATCTGGCGAGCATCGATTACTCTGAAGACGGCCGACGGCACTTCTGGAGACCTTTCATTGCGCTAGGAAAGAAATGGGTTGAAGATGACCCTACTCTTATGTTGCTCTCCAGTGCCTCATCGCAAGAGAAGCCCCAGGAGCTCCCGTCTTGGTGTCCGAACTGGGCCTCACCCGAACAGTACATCATCTTTGGCGGTGTTCGCAGCTACAATGCCGGCTTTCGTAGCATGAGAGAGCGTATCTCGCGGGTCAGGGCGATTCCGGACTCAAACAACATTGCAATACCAGGATTTCGCGTGGATGAAGTCGCAATCACCATTGCAGCTTCCTGGTCATTCACTTCGGTGCCTGACCAGCAAAAGGGGTTGAACGGTGCCGCTGCAAGACTACTGGAGTGGGAATCACAATGTTTATCCTTATCCAAAATCACATATAACCAACCCGATGCTGTACCTGAAGCCCATTGGCGGACTCTGATCGGCAATAAACTCGACGACGAAGACCTCACATCTGCGGGAGATGTCTCCGAGGATTACCCGAACATGTTAAGGTACTTGACCACACTACGAGACGAAACCGACTTAGATGAGACAGTTGAGAAGAAGGCAGCCCTGCGATTATACTTCTCGGCCATGCAGTCAGCCTGTCAAGGGCGGCGGTTCTTCAGCACGAGAGGAGGGCGCGTTGGTCTCGGCCCTGCTCATTTGAATGCCGGAGACACCATCTGTGTCTTCTATTCTGGGGGACCACTTTACGCTCTTCGGTTCAAGCCCACTGATAGAACTTCAGAGTTAATTGGAGAAGCATATGTTCATGGTCTAATGAACAATGAAGCATGTACGGCAGAAAGCCGGGGAGAGGATCAGACTTTTGTAGTAGGGTAATTTCAACGGCAAATAAAGATGGTCAACCTTTCGCAATGAAAGACAAGAACCAGCCTTCACCAACAGCTGAGCTGTCTCTTTGGACGGAATGGTCAATTTATAGCAGGTCTCACAACATTTCCTTTTAAACTAACTATTCCTAAGTCACAATATCAACAACTGCCATTCACCGTAGTCATCCCCGACTCAACCCGTTGGTGACTGGATATGGGGAAGGCGGACCCTGACGTGTATCTTCCCCTAATTCCGATGGAAATAGTACTAAGCCCGACGAGTGGTGACCATGGCTCCCTGGGGTCGTGTTGTTGCTATTGATGTATAGGCAAAAGGGGCTAGACAGAGTAATCCTTCATTAAGACTCAAGGTACACCGATCGTTATTATCATATGAAAGCGCAGAGGGATTTACCCGGTTGGCAATGACGCCATCTAATATCACGTGGCAGACAAGGCGCTGTTTCCACGTGAATTTGTCGGCCTCGGATGAATTGCCCTCCATCAGATCGGACAAACTCAACTCCATACACGAAATTGATTCGCAGAGGCAGCAGGATATGGGGTTCCTGCGACAATAAATGGTGACAGATTACAGATTAATAATGAGAGCTCGAAAACCTGTACAGAATGACTCTATAGTAGAGGCCAGGTCGTCGGGCTGATTGCTTCCTTGACCCACCACCCCTAGGGTCGACGCTCAGAAAGCCGCTCAGGCTCAGGCTCACGTCTCCAGTCAGGCATGCAGATATCCCTCATGCCTGAGTTCAGTCGATTACCTCTGGTCGCTGTAAACATGACTAATCGCCCATGGGGTCGGGTGAACAGTGGTCTGCTTTGATTGCTCATCTATCAAGTTCAAATATGGACAAGGGTCTTACATTCCACCGTGTTGAGATAAACGGAGAGACTTCCTGCAGAGTCAGAGCCAGACTCAGTGGGGTGGATCAAGGCCAGATCGCGGTTGCACCTTGTGTCGTTCTTTGGCCGAGATTGTATTTATCATCATCATAATGTATGCAAGGCTTTCGATGTTATATAGAAGCAACTGCCCTTCCTTCATTCTCAATATCAACTTCTCCGTACAGCATTCTTAGCTTTCTACAGCAGAACGATCTTTCGTTGCCATGGAGTCTTTATCATATACACAGAAAACATTACCCCCGGCTCGCAAGACTGACTTGACCGTCCGTGATGCGTCCCCAGCTACATCATCACAGCCATCGTCTCTCACGAGCAAAGAAGCGTCAGAATCAGAATTCCACCCAGACTGGAGACTATATCTGGCCTTCCTGACCCTCGCCACCATGACCCTGATGGTAGCTCTCGACGCCACTTCGTTATCGGTCGCCCTTTCTGTCAGTCCATCAAGGCTCCCCCGATGATTCAAACTCGTCTAACCCCGCCAGATCATTGCCTCCAGTCTCAGGGGAACCGCCATCGAAGCCTTCTGGTCCGGCACGTCTTTTCTCCTGACCTCAACCATCCTACAACCTAATTACGCCTCTTTATCGCACATCTTCGGTCGGAAACCGTTGGTTCTGGTCTCCCTCGTCTTCTTCCTTGCGGGAGCGCTCCTCGGAGCCCTGGCGAAGGATTTTACCTACCTCTTGGTGGCACGGTCGATCCAGGGAGTCGGTGGGGGTGGGATTATCGTTTTGTCGGAGATCATCGTGACCGATCTCATACCACTTCGTTTCCGCGGAAATTGGTTTGCTGTCATAGCTGCTATGTGGGCAATTGGCACTGTCTCTGGGTAAGTGGACCGGACTGGACAGTCTAGATGATGAGTCTGACTCACGATGTGCTTAGACCTCTTGTTGGAGGAGCATTTGCTCAAAATGTATCCTGGGTATGTTTTTGGCCCCTATGCCCTCCATGCTATACTGATCAAGCGACAGAGATGGATCTTTTGGATCAATCTACCTTTCATCGGCGTCGCATTCGTCCTCGTCCCTTTGTTCCTCAAACTCAACTTCAAGCCGAGTCGGTTCTCAGAACAGCTCAAACGAGTTGACTGGATCGGCTCGGTCATCTTCATCGGATCCACAACCAGCTTCTTGATCCCTCTGACTTGGGTAGGCTGACCTCGTTGACCATGACGCGTTCCCCAACTAAAGCATTCTTTCAGGGCGGTGTAATGTACCCGTGGGACTCCTGGCGGACCCTCGTACCGCTCATCGTCGGCGCCACAGGCATCATCGCTTTCGGCTTCTATGAACGGTTCGTTGCCGTCGAACCACTGATCCGTCTGCACGTCTTCGGAAACCGTTCGGCAGTGGTCAGCTACTTCGGATCCGCGGCCCACGGCATGATTCTCTGGTCGCTGTTATACTATCTCCCGCTGTACTACGAAGTCGTCAAAGGCCTCACTCCCACCGTAAGTGCAAACCCCCCCAACCTCGCCATCCCAATTCAGAGACTAAAAGATACCCTTCCAAGATCACCGGCGTCGCTCTCTTCCCCCAAACCTTTACCGTCGCACCCTCCTCCATCATCGTCGGCATTGTCATCACCAAGACCGGCCGTTACCGCTGGGCCATCTGGGCCGGCTGGGTCCTGACCACACTCGGCTGCGGCATTCTCTACCTCCTCGACGTGGAAACGACGACGGCAGCATGGATCTTCCTGAACCTGGTCGTCGGCCTGGGAACCGGCATGCTGTTCCCCAGCATGCAATTCGCCATCCAAGCCTCCTCTTCCAACGCCGACCTCGCCTTTGCCGTCTCCATGTTCACCTTCTTCCGCTCCGTCGGTCAAGCCGTAAGCCCCCCCTCTTCACATCCCCCTCCACCTCCTTCCCCCAAAAAGCAAAAGTCGGCGCGCGGCACTTTCCAGACCCCTCACCACTGACACGAATCCTGCGACCCTCCAGCTCGGCGTCGCAATCGGCGGCGTCATCTTCCAAAACCAATTCCGCGCCCGTCTGCAAACCTACCCCTCCCTCTCCCCCTACGCAAACACCTACGCCCGCGAAGCGTCCTCGCTCGTCCAAACCGTCAAGGCCATGCCTGCCGGGCCTGACAAATCCGATCTCATCCAGGCGTATGCGGACGCGTTGAAGGTCGTTTGGGTCGTCATGTGTGCCGTTGCCGGGCTGGCGATGGTGGCGAGTTGGTGGACGGTCGGGTTCGATTTGGATAGGCCGTTGGAGACGGAGCAGGGGTTTGAGTATGAGCGGAAGGTTGGTGGTGCGGGTGGGGAGAAGGGTGTTTAGCGGGGGTTTCTTGGAGATGGTGCTTGGGGAGGAGTTATAGATCTAAGATTGGTTTGTTTGGGGTTCGGCGTTTGGGTGGACTGGCGCTTGGTCTTCCAGTGTCTGGAGTTTTTCAAGCGAAAGGAAAAAGGGTGGTCTAGACGCTCTCATCGGACTTGCAGGCCATTTTCTTTTTCCTGGCTGGGAATTCCCGCTTCATTTCTTATTCAGGCACCATGTTATATTAATGTATAGGACGAAAACTCAAAACAGACAGAACGCGAGCACCAGCGTCCCACAAGCTTTCATAACTTGCCTCCACCCTCTTTCGTCATCCGCTCCATACCTCTCCATCGACCGATCTCTCCGTACCCCCAGTTCAATCACGATTACCACCCCGACCTCGACCTCGACCTCGACCTCGACCTCGACCTCGACCTCAACCTCAACCTCAACGTCCACAACCATCGCCCACCGCCCGACAACGACAAAAAGGCTTCAACATAAAAGCATCGTCAAAACCACCCCGAGCCAGACGACCGGGGGGGGACCTGCGCGGCCTCGGCCCGTTTCAAACAGACGCACGGACGCATGGGTGGGAATGCGAATGGATGATGATGATGATGGAGTTAAGGTATTGTGCAGGGAAGCGCGAGATGAGTATATATATCCACATTAAAATATGTAAAGTGTAGGGCGGGAGTGGGGTGAAACATGGATGGATTGGATGGATTGGATGGATTGGATGGATTGGATGGGTTATGAATGAATGAATGATGGCCAAACTTGTTCGTTGCCTTACAGTAGTCACTGTAGTCGACTCCCGTGGCTCAGAGAGATACATACAGTGCTATGCAAAAGTCTGTACGTATATGTTGGTTCTGAGCTGGGGCGTGGAGGAGGAGTATGATTGTCTGAGAGAAAGGCAGATAGATAGACTACCTCAAAAGATGTACGGGGAAGTCAGTGGTCCCGTCCAGGCTCGCAACCTGCTTTTAGTATTTCATTTTCATAGCTGTGGAGATGCCGGTCATTGGCATTCCTTATGTACCTCAGCCCGAGTTATCACGGTCCAAGACCGCGAGAGATGCAGAGATCGAATATGTAACGATTAACAATTAACTATCGACAACGACAACTCGACGATACCATACAATAATACAAAACATCTGGGTCAGGTCATGATCCAACAGCACACACATCAACATCCACATATGCAAAACAAAAAGGGGTCACAGTCTCCGCGACAATACATACATCCACACCGACCTCACCTCCATTGCACATTAACCAAACCTGTACAAACCCACCCCTCCTCTATCAACAATCCCACCTAGTCATCATCCTCCTCCTCCTTCCCCCCAAACAAATCCACACACCCCCAACTCTGCTCCACGCCATGCGCACCGGGATTCTTCCACAAATCATCGACGAAACTAAAAAACACACTGTTGCCACCAGCCTTCTTCATAATCTCCTGAATAGCTCTAACCTGTTCGGCGTTGCCAGGAACGGCCTTGCCATTAGCCTGACCGGCATGCGGCCAGCCAGTCTCCAAGTTATAGGCCACGAGACCGGGACAGACATTCTCGAGATCTTTCAGTTGCTGAGCGACGAAGGTGCCGGCGGACGAAGCGTCGACGTCGGAGTTGAAGAAGGGATGGATGTTGGCGGCGACGACGTCGACGACGGCGCAGAGGGCCGACGCGTGTTCTTGGAGGACGTTCATCGGTTCCGTGGTCGTGACGGGGCCGGTGAAGCCGGCGGCGACGAAGGTGGCCTTGGCGGCGGAGATGAAGGCGGCCAGTTCGCCCATGCTGACGTAGTGGTTGAAGACGGCCTCGTTGCCGACGACGATCATTTCGACCATGGACCAGTCGCCCGCGGCCCAGGAGGTGATGGCGCTGATTTGGGCTTGCGCGCCGGAGATGCCCGTCGCGGAGATGTAGATGCCCAGCACGAGTTTGAGGTTGTGTTTCTTGGCGGCGCTGCCGACGTTCTCGAGCCCGCTGCAGTCGGTGCTGTACAGGCGGATCGAGGAGAAGCCCTTGGCGGCGATGATGGCGATGTCCGTGTGCACGGCTTCGGCGCCTTTGCAGGCGCCTTCGGAGGTGTAGGGCGAGTAGGTCATGCACCATTGCTTGCCGCCGCCGATGTGGTGGGTGCTGGTGGATTGAGTTTGGGGCGCGGCGGGGGCGGAAGATGCGGCTGGGGTGTGTTCGGGAGCGGCAGATGCGGTGGGAGTGGCTTCGGCGGCTTGAGCTGGGGTGCTGACATGTTCTGGTGCCGAGGCGGTGGATGCGGCTTGGGTCGCCACGAGCGGGGTGGTTTCAGCGTGGCTGGGAGCCGGGTTCGTGAATGGGCAGACGAACACTTGCGAGGTCGTGGTGATGGTGATGGTCGTCTCTGGCTGAGTGTAGGTGCCGGGTGCGTAGGTAGCCGGGGTGGGGTAAACCATCACGGTGGACTCGGAGACCATGGTCGTGGTAGGTGCGATGGTGTAGGTACCGCTCGAAGGGCAGACGTAGGTGGTTGTCTTGATGACGCTGGTCGTGTGGGATTCATCCGCCTCGACGGTTGCGTAGGGGCAGACAATGGTGGTGGAAGTCTCCACGACGGTGGTAACACCTCCGTAGGTCTGAGATTCGCTGTGGCTGGAAAGAGTGGTGGTTGTCGGGGCCGCCACGGTGGTTTCAGCTGCCACGGTGATTGTGCTGGCGGGAATGGTGTAGGTTCCTGGCGTCGGGCAGACGGTCACGAAGGCTGTGGGTACGTGCTCGGCTGGTGCTGCAGGCGAGCCGGTAGGCATGACAGTAACGGTCGTGTACTGAGTGGACTGAAGAGTCGTAGTCGACAGCGGTGCGGCCGGAGCATCTTGAACCACTATTCATCATCCGTATTAGCATTCAGCATGCGAGCAGCTTCCCCTTCGACCCTCCTGCCAACGCTCCGTTGTTGATATCCACCAAAGTTCAGATGAAAGGATGACTACTGACAGGTTGGCTCTCCATAGAAGGTCGTCACGTAAGTCGAGCATCCACAAGTTGCATTATCGGCCGGGGCTGGAGCAGGGATGTAATTGCGCAGATGGAAAGCCTGATGAGCATGGCGACGTTCATGAAGACCGCCAGCAGCAGCAGAGGCCAGCAAGGCAGAGGCCGCAAAGGCCAGGACAGCAGCCTTCATCTTCAAATTAAGAGTGATGTGTATGCTTCGTTCAATTGACTTTATGTATCGTAAAGAGTGTCCGAGGCAGATGTCTTACAAATTTGCAAGTTCGTCGCTCTCAAGACGGCGTTAAACGAGTGCCCGCTGAAAGAGTGAAGCGGTGATGATTATGATGATGAAGGAGAGAAGCTCGAACGAAGCAATGAAGCAAATCAATGAACGTTGGAGATCAAGCAAGAGAAGAGAGAAGAGAAGGGAAGAGGGAAGAGAGCGGAGAAAAGGGACGGCCATCTCGATTCTGCCTAGCCCTTTACGGATGTATGTTGACTTAGTTCGTTCGTGAGTGAATTGCGCATGAAAGAGGTCGGCATTAAGGAGAGACTAACCATTTCGGGTCAATTCATTTCATTTCAGTTCATTTCACACTACTTCATTTCCAACCGCCCATTCATCACAAGGCTTGGCGGCTTCCATTGTAAGTGGACGTCTTGAAGATGGAAGATGGTTGATAAGCTGTTGTCTGTCTGACCAGCACTATTTCTTACGCGCGACGAGGCAAAGCTGTGCTTCAATGATTTGCTCACATCTCATTATTGTTTGCTGTTGGCAGACAAGACATCAACCCATTGTGTATACCGTATACCTTACTCTTCTGCAGAGAAAGACGCGCTGAGCATAACTTAGAGCCGAGATGAGATTATTGACGATCTTAGGTAGTTAACTGATTTATACTTTCTGTTAGTCAGGTACGCGGAAGCAGACCCCCCTTGAACCCTTGAACCCCTGAT
>QQTW01004907.1_pt1 | contig 10052 bp, 8 predicted proteins | sample 1904831 | NCBI WGS metagenome assembly QQTW01 (sample SAMN09435610, study PRJNA476489) | Subsurface metagenome, whole genome shotgun sequencing project.
GCTAATGCCGCGTAATACTGCGCCACCGATGACTAAGGCAGCCGCAATTTCTGCCCCTACTGCTAAATAACCAACAATTATCTTTAGCCATGACTCCAATGGACTAGAGGACGACTCACCTGTGGTTTCTCCTACGTTGAGACTGAGGAGTAATACTAAGCCAAAGATTAATGCTAACGGCAACAGAACATCAATTAAAGAATCGCGCGATGGTTCTCGTTTCATTTTTATAGAGTTTTCCTTCCAAATCACTCGGTTCTTTGTCATGAACTACGTTTACAACGAAACAATAAAATTTTGCCTCTTGCTAGAAGCAAGCAAAAGTTTCTATTTTCAAGTAAGAAGATACTATTCTTGATTTTTTTAAAGCTTACTCAAGACAAAGGCGGCGAGAAACCCGCATTCAGTAATCAACTAAAGCCGAGTCAGGGGCTTGCTCGAAGGCTTCTGGAATCATGGTGTCTGTGAGCATTGCCAAAATTGCCCCTGCTGCAATAGCCGTCGTTGCAGCGATAATTTCTCCAGAAAAGTGACTGAAGAGGGCATAGCCGAGTAAAGAGGCTACACCTGAAGCAAGCGCGATACCTGCCCAAATACCAAAAATATAGCCAGGTGAACGGTTTGCTTTTTTCATGCCAGCAGCGCTAGAGAGTCCTTCAGGAACATTTGAGAGGAAGACAGCCGCTACAGTTACCCAGCTGACAACTCCGCCGCCAATCATGCTGACACCAATCACAATAGACTCTGGAATACCGTCGAGCAATGCTCCTACTGCGATCGCTAGCCCACTTCCACTGTCCTCCGCCTCCGATGGCTGCTGCTTCCCAGAACGCTTGCGATCTTTAGCTCCCTGAGTAGCCAAATACCAATTTACCCCTGTGTATATAGCAGCGCCACCCAGAAAGCCGATTGCTGTTGAGTCAAAACCCCCACGTTTATAAGCCTCATCCATCAGTTCAAACGATAGCGCCGAGATTAGCACACCAGCACCAAAAGCCATTACCGCAGCAATAGCACGTTGAGGAATTTTGACAAAGTAGCCTATCGCTGCTCCCAGTAGCAAAGCTGAACCACCAACTAAACCCCAAAATCCTGCTTGCAACCACATCGGAATTATATTTAAGTTCTACCTCAAAACCACAATTCGTTTTTTTGTATATTCTTAGCAGAGTAGCTCCTACCGATTTTTTAACCGTCTTCTGAAGGAGTAAATTCACTACTACCGCAAAGACAGAACTGGTATTTAGATGGTCTGTGTTTATGAGTACAAATATGTTGACCGAGATATAGTTACAAGTGCCTTAATTATTTTTGCAAAAACTAGCGATCACTTAATAAGTGTTTTAAATATTATTTTTTCTAAAGAATGATTTATTTCTGTTACTTCCAACTAATAATTAACTTAAAAATGTAATCAGCTAATTTAGTTTCAAAATTAAATATTGCGTCAAGATATATTCTAGGTAGTAATTATACATGAACATAACAATATTTTAAATTATGGCTTTATTAAATTATTTACTAAAACTTAGTTGTATCCCGTAAAAACATTAAATTGCAGCTACACAAATAAATACTCTATCTTTGAAAAGTATCAAAAATAGACTTTATCTGGATAACCGCAACTTACTTTTTGAGGATGCAAGATATTAGTCTATTAATCCTAATCTTCGCACCCTGCATATTCAGTGAAGGGTTACTATTTTAGTCGTTACCGTGAGTTCGGTCGTACTCTATTCCTCGCTGAGTTTCTTGAATTGCTTGTTCAACAAGTTGCAATGCTTTCATACGATGCCCTCCCTTATCAGGAGTTGCACTACGTAGCAATTTTTGAACCTCCTGTAAAGAAGACAGTGCTTGCCGCATAGTACGCTGAGATCCAGCATTATTTTCGTTCTTATGGGTTCGGTCGTACTCTATTCCTTGTTGAGTTTCTTTCATGGCCTGCTTAACAAACTCAAGCGCTTTTACACGGTGTCCGCCTTTGTCGGGAGTGGCATACAGCAAATATGATTGAGCCTCCCTTAAAGAAGATATTGCCTGCTGCATATTCGGCTGATATTCACTGGTTCTAGATACAGTTTCGCTCCGCCGCCGTTGGATATTTTCGCTTCTACGTTGCTCACCTGAACGGGAGCGGTCAAACTTAATTCCTTCTTCAGTTTCTTTAGCCGCCTGCTCAACAAGATTAAGTGCTTTCACACGGTATCCGCCTTTATCAGGAGTAGCTCTTTCTAGGAAGTCTTCAGCATCTTTTAAAGAAGATAGTGCCTGCTCCATACTAGGCTGTTGTGATGCACGATCGCGTTGGGCAATTTGAATTGTGGGATAAAAGTTATTTGGTTGTGCGATCGCAGGACTATTTAAAAAATTCCCCAAAAGAGTGCTACCAAAAAGAGCAACTAAAATGGGACTACGAGAAAAAAGTTTCCTGTTCATGTAAGGGCTATCCTTTATAATTAAACGTTGATAAAAATATGTGGATAGAGTTGCTTACTCACATATGTTTTAAAACAACCTAGATATTTATATAGATATTTGAAAAATTAATTAAGTTCCCTAAAATTTAAAAATCGAGTGAAAATTTTAATTCATCTATTTTTTACTTTACTATATTTAATTAGCCTATTCTTTAGAAAAGTTTACCGATATAATAAGCTGGAGCAATAGCTTTGTCATTGCTACGCATACGCATTATAAAATAGCGCTTAGTTTATTTAGAGAACACTAAGTTCTGCATCAGCTTACTAATATTTCAAACGTATAAATATCTAAGGTGATAGACATATTATGTTAGATGATGGGCTTAGTAGAACAGAGAAGCGATCGCACAAGTGAAGATCAGTAGATACTAAAGAAAGAAAAAAGGTAAAATTTGTTCCTTTCATCGTTTGTGAGTAAAGGTTGCTTATGCCTACCATCACTCAAACTCCTATCTCTCAGCTAAACGTTACCTGGCCTAAGTTGCCTAATGATTTTCCTCTGCCGGATGATCCAGTGGAAAATACAGACCAGCCGTTGTTGGCAGCTGCATTGCGCCAACCATTAACTGCGTTTCCTGATTTAATCCAGGACGCTTTGATTGTTTCTAACTTTGCCTTGTGTGCGGCAATTGAGGGGCGGATTATTTGTAAAGCCCCAGACTGGATGTATGTACGACCAGTACAACCTTGGCAGTCGTCTCAAATTCGTTGCAGCTACACGCCTAATACCGAAGGAGCAGTTCCCCAATTAGTGATGGAGTTTCTCTCCGCAACATATGGGGAAGAATACTCAGTCGAGTTTACAGAAGGCGTAGGCAAGTGGTTTTTTTATGAGCAAGTCGTTCAAGTACCCTGCTATGTTATCTTTCGACCGGATACAGGAAGCATAAAAGTTTATCATTTAGAGTCTGGGCGCTATCAACTCCAAACCCCAGACGAATCAGGACATTACTGGATTTCTGGATTAGACCTATTTCTAGGAGTATGGGAGGGAACCCACGAAGGTAGAACTGGTTATTGGCTGCGGTGGTGGAATCCTGAGAAAGAGCTACTATTGTAGTCAGAAGAGCGTGCAGAGCAAGAACGCCAACGCGCCGAAAGGTTGGCAGAACAGCTACGTGAGTTGGGGTTAGAACCGGATGAAGACTGAAGATTAATAGCAGCGATGTCTGACGACGAGACGCGAAGTATCTGCGTACTTTTTGTGCTGTGTAACTAACTGGCTCGTTATCATCTAAGGCATACTCAATAGAAACTTATCATAGACGATTAGGTTAAAAGGCTGGCTCAAACTACAGTAGAACAAAGAACCAGATTCTAATATGCTTAAATTTGAAAATTCTGATAGTCCCAGGAAAAGTGGGATGTTATCTTAATCTGTATCCTATCCTTTCCATCTAAGGCTAATGTAAAAAAAGTTGCTAGCTCAGTTAGTGATAGTAGAACCATAGAACGGAATAGAAATACTCACTTTGAAACTAGCTCAGATGAGTTATAGGTTAAAACTCAAAAATTTTCATGGCTGAACCATTAATTGAAATAAAAGGCGTTAGTAAGTCTTTTGGTAGTAACGTGGTTTTAGATGAAGTGGATCTCACGATTTACCCAGGAGAAGCGCTGGCTATCATTGGACCTTCAGGTACTGGGAAATCAACAATTTTACGCATTATTGCTGGATTGCTAGCACCTGACGCTGGGGAGGTTTATGTCCAAGGACAACGACGACAAGGCTTGATCGAAGATGCGCCAGATCCGATCGCAATTGGTATGGTGTTTCAGCAAGCGGCTTTGTTTGACTCGTTAACAATAGAAGAAAATGTTGGCTTTTTACTGTATCAGCATTCTAAACTACCGCGATCGCGTATTCGAGAAATAGTAAATCACAGATTAGAAATGGTAGGTTTAGCTGGAGTTGGCGATCGCTATCCTGCTGAATTGTCGGGTGGAATGCGTAAACGAGTCAGTTTTGCCAGGGCAATTATGTCTAATCCAGATAATTTTCAAGACACGCCATCTGTTTTACTGTACGATGAACCCACTGCTGGTCTTGACCCAATTGCTTCTACAGTAATTGAAGATTTAATCCGCGAACTGCAATGTAAAGAAGGAATCTGTAGTACATATGCGATCGTGACTCACCAGGACAGTACAATCCGCCGCACTGCTGATCGAATTATATTTCTTTACCAAGGAAAAGTGCAGTGGGAAGGAAAGGTGAGCGAAACTGATACCACAGATAATCCTTTGATTAGACAATTTTTTAGTGGGAGTGTGCAAGGACCGATTCATGTGGTTGGATAAGATAGCTATCAGCTTGTTGCGTATCACTTATCAGTAAGAATAAGGTAAAAGGTAAAAAGGGAAACTTAGGTTCTCTTTTGAGGATAAAGGGGAAGAGGAGAAAAAGTTTTTTTCTCTATCGATCTATTCATCCTTCTTTTAAAGCTGACTGCTGAACGCTGAGAGCTAAATGATAGGAGGAGAAAAAGATGCGATCGCGCACCGTTCGAGAAGGCTCGGTTGGTTTGTTAATCCTGTTAGGACTAGGGATATTTGCAGGTTTAGTTTTATGGTTACGCGGCTTAAATGTTGGTAAGCGCAGTTACACAGCTGTAGTTGAATTTGCTAACGTTAATGGCATCCAAGAGGGAGCCGCAGTTAGGTATCGTGGCGTTAATGTCGGTAATATTTTAGCTGTTCGACCCGGAGCAAATCGAGTTGAAGTCAATGTTGAAATTAACTCACCTGACATCATAATTCCGCGTGACGTACGAGTTGAAGCTAATCAGTCAGGACTTATTAGTGAAGTTAGTATCGATATGACTCCCCTTAGACCGCTACCGACTGGGATAGTTGTTGCTAAACCACTTGATCCAAAATGCGATCGCACTTTGATTGTCTGTGATGGCTCTCGCTTGCAAGGTCAAATTGGCATCAGTACCGATGAACTAATCCGCTCCTCAACCCGCTTTGCAACTGTCTATAGCAATCCAGAATTATACGCCAACATCAATGCAGCCGCAAAAAACGCCTCAAGTGCAGCAGCAAGCGCAACTAAGCTCACCCGTGACCTCTCCAGCTTGACAAGAGCTACCCAACAACAACTTGGTAACATTTCAACCACTGCGAATTCTGTACAGCGAGCGGCAAATCAAATCAGTGCATCAACTACTACCACAGCCAACCAATTCGGTGCAACCGCCGAGCAAATCCGTTTAACTGCCGCTCAAGCTAATCGTCTAGTCGTCAATCTCGATAGTTTGGTGACGACGAACCGCTCATCTCTTGTTACCGCCCTCAACAATATTAATCAGACGAGTGAGCAACTACGTTCTACAGTAGGCGGGCTTTCACCTACACTCAGTCGACTCTCTCAAGGAGAATTAATCCAGAACTTAGAAACTTTATCAGCAAACGCAGCCTTAGCGTCGGCTAATTTGCGCGATGTCACCAATACCTTGAACGATCCCACTAATCTGCTGGTACTACAACAAACATTAGATTCTGCACGAGTCACGTTTCAAAATGCTCAGAAAATTACATCTGACCTAGATGAGTTGACAGGAGATCCAGCTTTCCGTCAAAATCTGCGTGAACTGATCAATGGTCTAAATGGCTTAGTATCTTCAACAGATAATTTACAGCAGCAAGTTGAAGTAGCTCAGACGCTGGACTCAGTAAAAAAAGAGGCTGAAATACCAATAGAAACAACTAAGCCATCTATTTATATCAGCCCAAATGCAGCCGCCGCTTTAAATAGTATTAAAAATACTTTGAACCTACCAGCTAATTCAGTCGAAACTTTAAATACGCAAATTCCCTTACCGCAATCTACTCCACCAGAGGCTCATTTAGAACAGGAAAAACAGCAGTAAAAATAGGCTTGGGCTATGTTGCTTGGGGTTAGATATTTAGTAGGGCGATAAATTTATTACCTCTCGCCTTATGCCTTTAACTCCAGTCTTCTTCATTGCCTTTTCTACCGCGACTTTTATAAATTGGTTCTGCTGTATGAATCTGCCGCGCCTTCTCGAACAGAGTTGCTTCTGTAAAACCCCACTGTTGCATCACTTTTTCTAGGTCTTTTTGAATATCTCTCGCGCCGGGAAAGCCACGATAACGAACTTGCAATCGCGCTAGTTCTACCAAATTATAGTTATTTGGTTCACCTGCTAACAGGCTATCGACAATCGCCCGATCGGTCTGCCAAAGTGGATGCTGTTGATCTTTGTTTTTGGATGTTGATGCCATAAGAGGGGTTAGGGAAAGAGGACAAGGGAATTATTTAGTAATACGGTAGGGTCGAGGGGAAGTGTTATCTTCCGCCCCTCCCTGTTAGATCCGTGCGTAAAGCTTTCGCCTTACACGGCTCCCGATTCAATTAGGCTGCGCCTTTTGCTCATGTGTATATAATCGTGGCATGACTCGTGTAGAGCTTCCAGATTTGGTTTTTTCCAGTTGTGGTGATTTCCGTCCTTATGGTGCAAGTGAACTCGCTCCTCGGATGTCATCTTTAAGCCGCATCTGGCACATGAATGGTTTTGTCGTCTTAGGACTTCAGAGGTTGCACCGTCGTAGAGTTTACTATTACGCTCGCTCCAGTAGGTCAAATCTCCATCGTAGGGTGATTTATTACCCCTAACATTGGCGTATTTATTTTGGAGGACAGGAACTTTTGGGAATGCTTTTTCTATCAGTTTTCTGGCAGAGTGCTTATTCTGTTTAGGTTCCTTGTTAAATACCTTGAACGCTCTGTTGTTGATGTGCCATAGTGAGAACCGTGACCCGTCCATTTTACAGTAGCGGTGGTAGTTCCTCCACCCCCTGACTATTGGTGCAAGCTTTTCGGCTTTCACCTTAGCGCCATAGCCTGAGTTGTTGACGATGTGTTTTACTTTCTTGCGGAAGGCTTTAAAGTTGTCCACTGAAGGAACGCATCTAAACTTTCCGTTGCTTTGCACTTTGAAGTACCAGCCGAGGAAATTAAACCCATCAGTCGTAGCCGTTAACTTAGTCTTCTTTTCACTTACTTTTAATCCTCTTTCTGCTAAGAATTGGCTAATCTAGTTCAGTATTTCTTCAGCATCGTCTTGTGGTCGGAGGATTATGACCATATCGTCCGCATAGCGAACTGAAGGTTCAATAATCTTCCCTCCGGTACATTTATATCTGTGGATACTCTCGATACCGTTCAAGGCTATATTGGCAAGTAGTGGGCTGACGACTCCGCCCTGCGGCGTTCCTTGTTCTGGAAATCCTGGGTTAACTCCTGATTTAAGACATCTAAATATTCCTGTCTTAGTGCCTTTGGGGGCAATGAGTTGTTCCATTATGGATGAGTGGTTAATCCTATCGAAGCATTTTTCGATATCAAGCTCTATAACTCGCTTCTCTATTCCGTTGCTTGTTGAGCGAAGATTTTGAAACAGTTTTTTCTGAGCGTCGTGTGCCGCTCTGCCCGTTCTGAATCCATAGCTCTTGGCGTGGAAGGTTGCTTCGTGGGCGGGTTCTAAAGCGTATTTTACAAGGCATTGCCACGCTCTATCTGCAATGGTTGGAACTTTTAGTATGCGTTTTGTTCCGTCCTTTTTAGGGATGGGAATTTCACGCAGCTTATTGTGTCTCCATGTGTTAACGTTTTCTTTGAGTAAGTCACTCAAGTCGAAGCGTTCCTCAAAGGTTAGAGACGCTTTACCGTCAACACCCGCCGTTTTCTTGCCAGCATTCAACTGAGTAACTTGACGTATTGCCAGAAATCTTGCAGCCTTGGACTTCAAGATAAGTTTCTGTAGATACTTATCTTTCCGCTTGTCTCCAACTGAAACTGCTTTGAACACTCGTTTTTGCAGGCGAAATAAATCTTTCCGGAGTTTCTTCCAGGGTAAATTTATCCATTGTTCACTAGCGTTGTCGCTGTGTCTAACCATGCTCTACTCCAAAGAGTGTTGTCTTTGAACCTTGACTCAATTACGAGTCATCCTACCCAGTCTGCGGGATTCCGCTTCTCGTCAAGCCTACCGGGGTTACGAAGCCCCAGACCTAACAGACTGTTTTTATTCGTTCCTCTCGTCCGATTGATAGTTCCCTTAGTTAGAGTCGATGTCCGTGTTACCACGATGCACCTCTCCTTCAAAACCGTGCTTGCTGCTTTCACAGCACACGGCTCCTGGCAACCAGTGGGTAACTGGGTAATATCCCAAAATCCCATTCACAAAAGTTTTCAGGAATTGACTTCCACATCGCCACCGTCTTGAATCTTCTGAACAGATCGGGATTTTGTATTCCCCTTTAGGCTGGACAGTTGCAGCTTCAGTTCTTCTGACTTGTTCGCATGACGCGCGTTTTCCTTAGATTATCGGTTTATGTTCCATCTAGTCTTTTCTTAGCCTTCGTCAGGGTTTGGGAGCTTACCCGTCTATGTCATTACGTACCGCTAACATTCCCAGTGTTATCATCGGCTTACTGAAGTAAGTCGATTGCAGTCCGTATGTCTACATATGGTCTAATCCATTTCTAGACTTCTCGGTTGCCGGGGGCAATTTCCGCCCCCATCCTACCCGTCATCTCCCGATAGCAGCTTAATCATGGCTTCCCACATAAGTTGTCAACCTCATGGAGTTGATGACGTTTTTCCTCGTTCCGTTCTTCAGATTGTTTTGATACCTTAGGTGTCTCCATTTCAACCGTCACCAACCCAGGTTTGCAGATATTTCCATCTTATGCTGCGGGTTTAAGCGATGACATTGTGATAGGTTTACATCCTATCCAAATTGATAGGTTGATTTTTCAGGAGCTTCACATTAAGTTCACCATAGTATCTCCCTGTTAGCGCCAGTGTGCCGTATTTGTTAGCTCTGATTGCGCCCTGCTTCCAGCTTCGCTCCGGTGATTAACCTCGGCGTGGACAGATAAGGAGTCACTTCAACCTTAAAGGGTGGGACTTTCACCCACATCCAAAGAACAGTTATGAGATTTTCAAGGTTCTGCCTTGTCGTTCTCACCGCAGCTTATGTATTAGGCTGCGAACGAGTCGCACGATGGATTCAATTCAACCGCCAGAACCCCTTACTCATGTAGCTGTTACAAAAATACGCTACGGGATACTAATCTCTGGCGAGGTCAGGCTTTGTCTTTTTACGCCCTGCCTAAAAATAGGTTGCTTTGTCGGGTAAGGTTCAAGCGTCACCGCTCTCCCCTCCCCTAAGAACCGTGCTTGAGACTTTCGTACTCACACGGCTCAAGCCTTACTTCAAACTAGAAAACTTGGATTTGGAATGTACCTGTTTATGGCATGGTGTATGCAAATGCTGGAGGTTGCTTATGTCGTCTAAACCACCTTGAGCAACAGGTACTATGTGATGGGTGTCTATTTTCTCGCCATTGAATAGTGGTTCGCCACAGATTGGACAAAACCAATTTTTGGTTTGGGCTATTTTATAGTTCCGAGAGTTTTTCTCCCAGTAGCTTTTGCCAAATTTTTGGTGACGGAGTTCCCAGTATTCTTTTAGTGAGGGGTCATCTGGAGACGCTTCCCCCTTAACCTTTACATGGCGTTCGATAGGCGTGTAC
>QQTW01004908.1_pt1 | contig 10051 bp, 11 predicted proteins | sample 1904831 | NCBI WGS metagenome assembly QQTW01 (sample SAMN09435610, study PRJNA476489) | Subsurface metagenome, whole genome shotgun sequencing project.
CCTAGCTGGAGCATCTAAAGCATTAATTACGCCTTGAAATAAACTCAAAAAAATAATATGCCAAATATTAATAATGCTTGTTAGTGCTAATACAGCTAGCGCTAAAGACTGTATCATCGCCAGCACTTGCGTAATAACTAATATTTTTCGAGTATTCCATCGATCTACCAATACACCACCAAAAGGAGCCAAAAATAAGCTAGGAATTTGACTTGTAAAGCCTACTATACCTAGCAATAAAGGTGAATTTGTTAGCTGGTAAACTAGCCACACTGTAGCAACTTGAGTCATCCAGCTACCAATTAAAGAAATACCTTGCCCCGCAAAAAAGAGTTGATAATTTCGCGATCGCAAGGCAGGTATGCCAACGCGAAAATTAGTTAATATTTTCTTCATACTTACCACTCTATACACCTAGAGTTTGCTGATGGTAGAGTGCGATCGCCTCTATCTGCTGGAGTGTTTAGACTTGTAAATACTAAAGCCGATAAAACTCCATTTTCTCTACTTAATTGTCACGTCCACTTCCGCAGACATCTCCGGAGTAATCCATGATTGAGTAAAACACAAAAGCCACAGACTTTTACATGCCGTGCGGCGAGTTTAAATATATCTGCGGATGTATCTAAGACATATTAGCGATCGCTCGATCTATTAGTTGAGACATTTTCTCGCGTTCTTGCTCAGAAATCCCTTGCATTGCTCTTTCTCTTAATTCCGCAGCAATAGGAGGTAATACCGTTTCTAACTCTTTTCCCGCATCAGTTAACCAAATGCGCCAAATGCGGCGATCGCGCGGATCTCGTTCGCGGCGAATCAACTGCCTTTCTTCCATGCGATCAAGTACGCCTGTCAAAGTTCCGCCTACTTGTTGCAGCTTTTCCCCAATACTAGAAGTTGGTAGACCATCTTCTATCCACAGACAGCACAATACTAGCCAGTGAAAGGGAGTCAAGCCAAATGGCTCCAAGCGCTCGGAAAAAGCGCGAGTTAATAGTTGCGATAGCAGCTTGATCCGATAGCCCATATTATATGGTGCTAAAATTTGCTGCCACTGACATGTATGTGTTTGCTCAACAGGTGTAGAAGGCATTTGCAAAATACTTAGGATGCGTAGTATTATTTTAACTTGGTTTATAGAAAAAAGCTGTACATAACTTACAGTCATGCTCTTACATTGCCATAAGTTTTTCTAGACTGGAAAGAGTACAGCTAAACTTATTACACAATAATGCCACTAGGACCGCAACAGCGCACCAAAATAGATAGTACAGACGACAAGCAGTTTTATGCCTACCCGCGATTTGTTACCCATGTCGATGAAGGCTTTATTAGTCAGCTAACAGCGTTGTATCGCGACTTCTTGCAACCGAATACGCGGATTTTTGACATGATGAGCAGTTGGGTGTCGCATTTACCTAACGAAATGCAATTTGCTCATGTCGAAGGACACGGACTCAACGCCGAGGAACTAGCAAGCAATCCTCGGTTGAATCACTACTTTGTCCAAGACTTGAACGCCAACCCCAAGTTACCCTTACCAGATAGTGACTTTGACGCAGTTCTCAACTGCGTTTCCGTACAGTATTTGCAGTATCCAGAAGCAGTATTTACAGAAATTCACCGCATTCTCAAGCCTGGTGGAATCGCAATTATTAGCTTTTCTAACCGGATGTTTTATGACAAAGCAATTCAAGCTTGGCGAGAAGGATCGGAATCTAGCCGAGTCGAACTAGTCAAAAATTACTTTAAATCAGTACCAGGGTTTAGCCAGAGCGAAGTTATTGAGCGCAAGTCCCCAGCCAATTTACTCCAGTGGTTAGGTGCGGCTAGCAGCGATCCTTTCTATGCTGTAATTGCTAGCCGCAGCAAAGCTTAACAGTAGTTGATTGCGGAAAGTGAAAAAAGACATATTTGCCCATATAAAGGCGATAATCTGCTAAAAAGTATCAGGAGGCGGTTATGACATTTCGTAATACGCGCAGAGTTGTAGCGGCTTTATTACTCTCGGTAATGCTGCTAGTTACATCTTGCGCAACAGAGGCTCCATCACGTTTTGACCAAGCACAGCAAGAAAGCAGTAAAGCTAGAAGCGGTCAAGCAGTTGCTAAAGATGCAACTCAAGGTAGCAGCTTTAATAGATATTTTCCTGCTACTCAAGCAGGCTACGAGCGAGTCTATACTCAGGAGAAAAAAGGCTTTGCTGAAGCTAAGTTGAAAAATGGTGGAAAAGATGTAGCTGTTTTGTCAATTTCTGATACGCAAGGCGTTACAGGTGGTGCTAACCCAGCCGCCAAATTCCAAAATAGTAAGCAGACAATAGCTGGATTTCCAGCAGTTACGCAAGGGAAGAACAGCACAGCTATCTTAGTTGGCGATCGCTACCAAGTCAAAATCTCCTCGCGCGATCCATCATTTACAGCTAGCGATCGTGAAGCTTGGTTGCAAAAGTTCAACCTCAAAGGACTTACCAGACTGCAATAAAAGCTAGGGAAAGTACGAAGTATGAAGGATTCAAAATAACGTCTCCTTACTCTTTTTACTTTCTTGATGCTAAGTAAATAACAAAATTTGGAGACTGATGTGAGCAAACCTATATTTGAGTTGGTAAATGAATTACCAACTAATAACTTGACTGTTTCCATGTTGCGATCGCTTGATTTTGTGGCTCCTGGCGAGTGGAACAACTTAGTTGGCTTTGAAAATACAATTCGCACTGTCACAGGTGAAACTGACGAAAGTTTAATTCAACAAATTGGCGAAAGAGCAATTTACCTTTACAACGACAGATCTCAAGGCTATCAAAGAGCTATGTGGCTTTATCAAACTGTAGATAGCACAGATAAAGCGCTAGGCGCAGCAGCTTTAGCCAATAAAGTAGGCGAGAAGATTCCCCTGCTGGGATTTTTGAATAAAGTTACTCCCAAAGCTGACAAAGCGCAAACTATTGATTTGACTTTAAAATTAGTTGCTGAATTAGTAGCTTTTTGCCAAATTAACGGGATTCCTGGCGATAGTATTGGCGATTTTGTTGCTTCTTTAGCCGACTACAGCGGCGAATCATTGATGCGGATGGTTGCGCTAGTTTGCGTTGATGGCTTAATTCCGTTAGGACCTGACTTTATCATGAAAGTGCAATCAAATTTAGGTCAAACTACCCCCCAAGACTTGGAGCGTAGTTCTACATTTCAAAACATCAATAGCGAGATTCCAGGTGGTAATTCCGCAGGGAAACTTAGCTTTATCAATCAAAGTTTTGATTCAGTTAAAGGTTGGATGAGTGACTTAGTAGCTTCGCGGAATTTAACACCGCAAAAAGTTGTAAGTAACTTACAAAGATTTGTAGAAGTTGCTGATGACAAGTTAGATTACTTAGCAGCGTTTATTGATGTAAGTACCAACTATTATGAGCATACAGGAACGCAAACTCTAGCACGACGTTTAATTGAAAGATCCGTAGCTGAAATCTAAATAATAGATTTTTTGCAGAAATGTGGGGCGAATAAAATTCGCTCCTACACAGACAAAGTCTGGATGGTGCGCGGACTAAGAAAATTTTTGAATAAATAAACTTGAATATTTAAGACTTTTATAAGAAGTTCAATCGACTTGTATATCGTCAAATATTCAACCTACGTAGGTAGGTTTTGTCTGTGTAACGGAGCCAGCCACGTGTAGGGGTTCTCCCGTTGAGCGGACTGGCGTGCGGTTTCAACTGCCAAGCTTCTTAGGATTTACTAATATCCAATTGTGTCAAAATTCTCTCAGCCTTGCTACAGAGTTCTACATGACAACTACCATTACTTGCAAGTATTCCTCCCCACTGATTTACATCACCCTGGTTATATTGCAAAGGACTACCATCAAAATGAGTAAATTGCCCGCCAGATTCAGTTAATATTAATTCGGGTGCTGCAAAGTCCCAGTCTTTGGGAGCAGATTTACCAGACAGAGAAATGTAAGCATCGGCTTGTTGCTCGATAATAGTTGCAATTTTACAACCAACGCTACCAACATACTTTTGATTTTTACAGTCTAGTTTTTGTAGCAAATAGTTAAATCTTTCGTCTCGATGCGTGCGGCTAACAACAAAAGTTAAATCTGCTAATTGGCTACGTTTTGATACTTTTGATGAACTAATTTCTCCATTACGAGTCTCCACAAAAGCACCATTACCTAAAGTTGCATAATATATTTTTTCGGCTTCAGGATAGGCTACAACTGCTAACACGGGGCGATGACTTTTAATTAAAGCAATATGAATAGCATATTCGCCTGTCTTTTCAATAAAATCGCGCGTACCATCTAATGGATCTATAATCCATACCAATTCTTGCTCTAATTGCTGAGATTGCAGTTTATAAGTTTCTTCAGTAATATAGCCGAAATCTTGTTCGCCTAAGTTGCTTTTTAATCTATCTAAAATATAATGATCTACAGCAAGATCAGCGGCAGTAACAGGACCATCTTTTTTATTTCTAATTTCTAAATTGCCATCATTAATTTCACCATGATAGTAAGAACGTAAAAGGTAAGATGCACCCCAGCCGATAGAACGAGTGAGCGCTAATATTTCTTGTATTTCTTGCATTAACTTTTTTTCCAAAATTAGTTTTAATTTATCATCCAAAGCCGCGTTCCGAAAAATTGACATGAATTAGCCGCAACTTTTGCAGCCGCAGCTAAGGCGTTAGTAAAATTTTCATGTTTTATGTAATAACAAAAAGCTCCGTGAAAGATATCGCCAGCACCCAAAGTATCTACAACTTTCACTTGAGGAATTTCTATAAGCTTAATTTCATCTCTATCTAAGTATTGGAGCGGCTTATCACCGCAACTAATAGCAATATTAGCGATACCAAACCCCCTAAGATAAACAAATACTTCTGTAATATTTTTACAATTAGGTGGATAAAAATTAGTAGAACAAATAGCGTAGTCTACAAACGGTAGAATATTCTCAAATCCAGGTTTCCAACTACCCCCATCAATTACCACAGGAATATTTCTAGATTTGGCTAACTGTGCGATCGCTTGTCCTACTGCCATTTGATGACCGTCAATCAAAACAATGTCATTATTTGCCAAAATATCTGGAGAAACTAGTTCGCTTGTAGCTTGATTTTTTACAGCATTAATAGAAATTACAGCCCGTTCACCCGTACTTTGGGTAACAATAATAGAGGAAACAGGCGGTACTTGATTACTCGTAGGTTTAAGATCGGCAATCCCAACTTGGCACTTAGTTAAATCTGCCTTAATTAGTTCGGTAATCGGATGAGAACCTAAAACTCCTAAAAGTGTTGGTTTGTTGCCTAAATAACCAAAAGTTACTGCCGCATTTGTCGCCGGACCGCCTGCTGCGATAGTACAATCTGAAGCAACAATTTTTTGATTATTGCTAGGTACACCATCAGCAAGATAAATCGCGTCCAAAGTTATTAAACCAACAAATAGCCCGTTATAACTTCGCTCAAATCCCATAAATTATTAATTTACAATTTATATAGATGCCCGCTGAACCACAACCAGGAACGCTTTACATAGTTGGTACGCCAATAGGCAACCTAGAAGATATAACTTATCGAGCAGTACGAATTTTACAAAGTGTAGACTTAATCGCCGCCGAAGACACACGCCATACAGGAAGATTATTACAGCATTTTCAAATTTCAGCACCGCAAATTAGCTACCATGACCACAACCGCAACAGTCGCACTCCAGAGATATTAGAGCATTTAGCGAGTCAAAAAGCGATCGCATTAGTAACAGATGCCGGAATGCCAGGCATATCCGATCCTGGCTATGAATTAGTCAAAGCTTGCATTGATGCTGGTATACCTGTAGTACCAATTCCTGGTGTTACCGCCGTAACTACAGCTATTAGCGCCTGTGGATTGCCATCAGAAAGATTTATATTTGAGGGATTTTTACCGGCAAAAGGTCAAGAGCGGCGAAACCGTTTAGAGTCTTTCCAGACAGAAATAAGAACAATAATTTTGTACGAATCTCCCCACCGCCTGCAACAGACATTAAAGGACTTAGCTGAAGCTTTAGGAATAAAACGGCAAATTGTATTAGCTAGGGAACTTACCAAATTGCATGAGGAATTTTGGCGAGGAACCCTAGAAAATGCGATCGCTCATTGCCAAAATCGCGAACCTCAAGGCGAATATACTTTAGTAGTAGCAGGTACGCCGCTAGCCTTACCCCACTTATCAGAATCTGAACTCAAAGCTCAGTTGCTAAAAATCATGCAAGAGGGAGTATCAAAATCCCAAGCCAGCCGCCAATTAGCAAAAGTTACTGCTCATTCCCGCAGCGAACTATATCAATTAGCTTTAGAAGTCATTTTACCTGCTATAGAGGTAGAAAATCCTTGATGTGTGCGATCGCTTTATTCTGGTAGAGATTTTGTCTCTACTTCTGCAAAAGCTGGCTTGATAGTAGAAAACTCACAGATAGAATTGAACGAGCAATAACGACAGTGAGAGCCTGGATTGGGTGGAAAAATCTTACTAAAATTAATTGGTTTTTGCTCGTAGCGGCGCAAATCTTGCTGGTGTTTTTGCGCCACTCCTGCTAGCTGATTTTCAATTGTATCTAGCTGGCTAGAACTAACAGTAATTAAAGCTGATTTTTTGCACCTTTCTAAATTATAAAAAGATGCTACTGCTTGATGGTGCGGATACAAATAACGTGCAGCTACTAAATATACTAAAGCTTGCCTTTGGTCGAATGCCGATTTGCCAGTTTTGAAGTCTAAAATATGCAACTTGCTCTCAGCTTCGCTAAAAACACAGTCCATTGCCGCATACAAGCGAAATGGATGATCTACTTGCTTAATAAAAATTGGTCTGGGGAAGCCCTCGTCACCGCGCGTTAACTGCACGATATGCTTGCCTGCTAAAACAGGATCGTCATGATAATTCCTTAATATTTGAATTACCCGCTGCTGGACCTCCTCGCTTGTATTGCTCAATTGCAATAACTGAGCAACTTTTTCTACACCGTCAGGCTGGTTTAATAACTCTCTATGGTGGTGAAATTCATAAACACCCTTTTGAGCAAGTATGCCAATGCGCTGCGGTGGAGTAGCTTGGGCGAGAAGTTCTTTAACTATTGGTTCTTTTTGCCGTGCCTTAATAAATCCCCGTTTCATTTGGCAATGCCAACGTTCTTGCCCCACTGCTGGCGCAACTAATGACCAAAGATGATAACTGGCAAACGGTCGCCCAAGAACAAACATTAGTTAGTTTCAGTAACTACATCACCCTATAAATAAAATTTAGGGTTACAGGCGTGATCGCTCTCTATTATTTCTGCAACATCGCAAAGGGAGAAGCTTCCTGTACTATTAATGATAAACACTTCCTTGAGTGGCAAAGGATGAGCAGTATTAGCAATTCTAATAAAATCAAGTTCGGCACTGATGGCTGGCGAGGAATTATTGCCGATGACTTTACTTTCCCTAATGTACGGAAAGTAACTAGAGCGATCGCAAGTTACCTCGAAACCGCTTACACCAAAGACCGTCCAGTTCTGATCGCTTACGATACCCGCTTTCAAGCTGAGAAGTTTGCTTATACTTCTGCTGAGGTGCTAGCAGAATTAGGCTGGAATGTTAAGATTTGCGATCGCGACTGTCCTACACCAGTAATTGCCTACAATGCCCGTCATCTTAATTCGGCTGGGGCATTAATGTTTACTGCTAGCCACAATCCAGCACCATACTGTGGAATCAAGTATATTCCCGACTATGCGGGACCAGCTACACCAGAGATCACAGACACAATTGTGGCGAATCTTGAAAGTGCAGCAGATACCCCAGTTACCAGCAAAGTTAGCGATAAGATCTCGACTTTTGACCCCAAACCAGAGTATCTCAAATTTATCTACACAATACTTGATGTAGAGCGAATTCGTAGCGCTCACTTGAAGGTCAAGTATGATGCGCTATATTCAACCTCACGCGGCTACCTAGATACCGTATTAGAACATTGCGGCTGTCAACTAGAAAGCTTCCACACCTACCGCGATGTACTATTTGGCGGTGGAATGCCCGAACCCAAAGGCGAACAGTTAGTTGAACTTGCTGAGGCTGTGAAAAAAGATGGCGCTGATATTGGTGTGGCAACAGATGGAGATAGCGATCGCTTTGGCATCATAGATGAGCAAGGCAATATGCTATCACCAAACACAGTTTTACTGTTATTGGCACGTCATCTCAGCAAGAATAGAGGTAAAACTGGAGCAATTGTTCGTACTGTGGCGACTACGCATTTACTCGACAATCTAGCAGCCAAGTACGGCTTAGAGATTTACGAAACTCCCGTAGGCTTTAAGTACATCGGTGAGAAGATGCGAGAAACTGATGTACTTATTGGTGGTGAAGAATCTGGAGGCTTAAGCGTCATCGGGCATATACCCGAAAAAGATGGCATTCTAGCCGATATGCTTGTAGCAGAAGCGATCGCTTACGAGGGTAAACCGCTAAGTCAGCTAGTAGAAGAAGCGATCGCTGAAGCTGATGGACCTTTGTACAATCAGCGTCTAGACTTGCACTTAGACGACGCTCATAAATCCGCGACAATCGAATCTTTTACCAAAAACCCACCTTCAGAGGTTGCAGGAATTAAAGTCAAAGAAGTTGGGCGTAAAGATGGAATCAAGCTCTACCTAGAAGATGGTAGTTGGGTGCTGTTGCGTCCTTCAGGAACTGAACCACTCATGCGCGTTTACTTGGAAACTAATTCCACAGACAAGCAAAAACAAATTGCTACGCAGATGGAACAAACAATCGAAAAGTTGAAACCAGTAGCAGTTTAAATTAAGTAGCGATTAGCTAAAATAACAGCTAATCGCTAACTTCTATTACAAATGAGAACTATTGCTAATTTAGTCATATCTTTATTTGTCGCTTTTTGGATAGTTGCGATCGCAATTATTTCTCTCAAAAACGTTACCCCAGTATCGCTCAAATTTTTAACTTTTCAATCTGTTCAGTTACCATTTTTTTTAGTTCTAGCTTTCAGCGTGGCTGCAGGTATAATTCTCATGGCGCTTATTCAGCCATTGTGGAGTATGTTCGGTTCTAGAGCAAGAAGTTATCGAGCAGATGACTTTGATGAAGATGACTTTTCTTTCAACGACAAAGTGCGGTAATGATTAAATAAGTTTATTCTCTAACTGGAATTTGCTTTAGCCAAGCTGCCAAATTGGCTATATCTGAGAAATCTAATAAATCTTCTGCTAAATTTTCTCACTGAGTCAGCGATAACTGTTGAATGCGCTGTTGCAGTTCAGGTGCGATAGTTCCTACTTTCCGAGGCAGTAATCGCATGATTAATGACAAAGCCTCCGATTGCTTCCCTTGCTCAATTCCTTCTTTCATCCAGCTAGTAATTATCTCTATTGCCGCCTCCTTTTGAGTTGGTTCAATTGTATCGGTTTCAGCTTAAAAAACCCGCTTTTCTTGCTCGTTTAGCCTTAAGTAACTGTCAATAAAGCCAGATATTAATTGCATCCTTGCTGGATCTAGCCGCAAAGTTGCTAACAAACGTAAACATTCAAACTTAACCCTTGGGCGATCTTTATCAGCTATATTCATTTTTGCCATCAATGCACTAGCAACAGGGTTATGTTGCTGCACAAAGTCACCCCAATTAAGCTGATTTAGCTGAATAACATCGTAGTTAAAATCCAAAACTACTTTATTGAGAAATGCTATTTGGTGGCAGTTTACTTCTAGAGTTTTGGGAGACTTGTAGGAAAAGATTGCGATTGGATATATGGGCAAGTCAAATTTTTCATACAAGCGTGAGAAATACCGAAACATTCGTTTACTGAAGTTAGTTTGCTGTTGCGCTTAATTTTCTATGTGGATTAAGAAAAAAGACTCTTGGGAGCGCAATTTAGCCTTGACAATCAAATCAGCTTCATAGCGCTCGCCAAAGGTAATATCAGTAAATATCTCTTTATCTAAAAACGCAATAGAATCGCGGTCTAGATAAGCTAATACCTCTGGAAAAAACAACTTCAAAAACTCTAC
>QQTW01004909.1_pt1 | contig 10049 bp, 11 predicted proteins | sample 1904831 | NCBI WGS metagenome assembly QQTW01 (sample SAMN09435610, study PRJNA476489) | Subsurface metagenome, whole genome shotgun sequencing project.
ACTAGTACTACTTACAGCGCTAATTGATCCATTCTACACCCCTGTTCAGGTACGGAGGGGATATGTGACGCTCAAGAGCTATTTCTGTTTGACAGAGCGGCACCGCCAGGGTCAGCAATTCTCAATATAATGCCAAGGGATTCGCAACAATTTTGCAACGCGCAGTAAGTAGTACTAGTAGCAGATGAAGTCCAGCTCTGAACATTTACGACCCATTTCGGATTTAACCAGCCAATACTGTTATATGTCATCACTAGAGATCCATGTAGCTGAATCCTGTCGAGAAGCATGTGTAGGTTAAGTTTCCATTAACAAGTTATTGTGATTTCAAGACGTGAAAGGCTAAAATAGGAAGGAACCCGCTGTCCAATACTTTGTAGAGTACACTTCAGCATATCTACGCCTGCGGCATCAATGCAGTGCAGTGTCGTAAGATCGGGCAAAATTCTATTCATAAATTGTTGCTGACTCGACCTGGAATCACGTTACTTAGAGACACGCCTCATTTGTGGAATGACAAGCAATCTGGCATCGTGGGCCTTGCCTCAGCTACAGCGGTTGCTTCCCATCGACGAGCAATCCCTGAAGGAGGTCATTACCTATTCTGCCTCTTTGTCGAAGGAAGCCGGCGCGGAGCATCTCAAGAACCTCCTAGGTGACTCGGCCCAAGCTTTAGAATTTATCTCCTCTTTCAACTCCCGCCGACCGACAACGAACCATACGAACTCTTCTCAGCGTGACGAGTCAGCCGCACCTTCACAGCCTCAGACGTCCTATGAGAACGGCCCAAGCCCCAGAAAGAGAGGGAACAAGAAGCCCAAGGCGCCACTTCACAACGCAGGTCCCCTCCGACGCCCAGAAAATTATGGCGATGTCGGAGGCGGGTACAACAAGTCTTATACAGAGCAGGATTACATTTCCCAAACAACGCGACCAAAATCAAGCATGCTTTCACATACTTTGTCATTGTCGCAAGAGCCAGCTGCGCTACAAGTTCCGGACCAGACGCACCAGGTAGCCTCCTCGCCAACGCAGTTGAGAGAGCGTAGTGCGGCATTACAGCCCAGGCTACCTCCATCCGCTTCCGGTTCTCTTATTTCAGATCTCCCGAATGTCAAAGCTAAGACTATTAAAAAATCAGCACACAGTTCTGGCTCCTCAACACCCCAGAAGACTACAACAACCTCCAGCATCAACGACCTTACTTCAGCAATTGCCCTCCTCGAACTCAGCACGAACCCGTCATTGTCTTCCGAACGACGAAGATGCCCATGCAATGCATCAATACATCCATTGTTTGAAACTGCTCCGAACTGTTTGTCATGTGGCAAGATCATATGCGCATTGGAAGGTTTACAGCCGTGCTCTTTCTGCGACAGGCCTATACTCTCCAAGGAACAGGTGCAGACGATGATTAGAACGCTGAAGGATGAAAGAGGGCAAGAAAAAATGGCGGTGCATAATGCTGCGGCATCACATTCAGGCAGAGGATCGCCAATGATTGGCTCCCTTGTAGCGACACCCGAAAGTAGTGGGGATGAAGCCTCGACAGCTGCTGCAAAAGCCCGGGCTCATCGAGACAGGCTGCTAGCATTCCAGAGAGACAACGCGCAACGCACCAGGGTGCACGACGAGGCTGCCGACTTCGACATAACATTCAGTTCCGGGGCCACGCAGTGGATGAGTCCAGTACAACGAGCAGCAGCACTCAAGAAACAACAAAAGTACCTGAGAGAATTGGAGGAAGCCAACAAGCCGGAGTGGGAGAAGAAGAAGACGGTCATGTCGATGAGTATTAGAAATGGAAAGCTGGTACGCACTTATGAGAACGTCCGAAGCACTGTAGCACCGGAAGCAGATGAGGCAGGCGAAGCGGTAGATGAAGACAAAGAAGAAGAAGGTCCGAGTCGAAGTCAGACAGGGAAAGGACTAAGTCGAAACCCGCTACTTTCTGGTGGAGGCCTCACTCGACCTATATGGAAGGCGCCGGATGACCAGAAAGGAAAAGGAAAGGCACGGGAGCCCACAGAACGACGGGAGACATGGAGAAGGGTTCAAGACGACAATGATGATAATGAGCAGTGGATACTAGACGGTGGTATTCATGGATTTGAAGACGGTGGCAACTCGGAAATGGGTTGAGGTAAAGCTATATGGGTGTTCCAAGGCGGCCTCTCCAAAATAGCTGAGCTGCAATGCGCATGCCCGTGCCTATGCCAATAAGCTTCCTTGCTCACTGCGCTCGAGGTGGAGGACCGGGATTGTGGAGAACCTTGCATTTCGGGTGTCTACTACGTATTAGTTTAGAACAACCGCCTGCTAGGTGGGAATACCACATTGCCATTCGCGGTGCTTACTTTCTTCTTTCTTAGGACCTAACTACTGTACCTCTAAACACTTCGTAGTATTACGTATTACGTAGTACATGCCCCAGCCAGCCTCTTCTACCCACTGCTGAAGGAACTTGGCTCAAGCAAACCGACTTGGTTACCGTCTTCTGACATCAGTCATCAGTTCCATCCCCTCACAAGCTCCCATCATTGCCAAATTCAGCCCCACCCCGCCCCCTGTTCTGCCCCTCCGTGGCCTTGAGAAGCTGGCTTCACACACGACAGGATCCAAATCCCCTGTTGCCGTTCACAAACGAAGTAATGGAAAATCCCATAATCCGTACAAGGACCGCCATACCTTATTAGGCGCACTGCAGCTACCTCCCTTTCAGCTTCTCTCAGCATTCGTGGTTCTGTTGGTACTAATTGTCCAATTCTGGCATACCTCATCGCCAACCCATACGAGGGGCACTCAACTGAGGCCGTTTGGTGACAACGTACGCAGACAAGAAACGTATTTTGATCAACTTGAGCCGGGTACACAGTGCAAGCCTAAATCGCTTCTCTCCTCCGAGCTCCCGTATTCGCCAGTTTTGACCAACATGGCACTCGCCGAAGAAACCAAGCGGATTGCCGCAGAGTTTGATTATTCGACTGATGAGGTCCGAAAAGGTGTCAAGGAGTTCATCCGGCAAATGGACGAAGGTCTAGAGAAGCAAGGAGCGACAATGAGCCAGATACCTTCCTACGTTACTGCGGTCCCTAATGGCAGTGAGAAGGTAGCGCGTCACGTCGTATATCCCAGAGCATAATTGACAAATTCTAGGGCATCTATCTTGCGGTTGACCTCGGTGGCACGAACTTTCGCGTTTGCAGCATTGTCCTTCACGGCAACCAGACCTTTTCTCTGACGCAGTCAAAAGTCGCTGTACCTCATGCTTTGATGGAAGCTCAGACCGCCCACGAGCTTTTTGCGTTCCTCGCAAAACAAATTGAAATATTTCTGAAGACTCATCACAGTGACAAATTTGAAGCGCATTTACGTCGGCCATCTCAGCAGCAGTATCTCGACCTTGGTTTCACATTCTCCTTTCCGGTGAATCAACTAGGTATCAATAAGGGGAAATTGATCAGGTGGACGAAAGGGTTCGACATTGACGAAGCGGTGGGTCAAGATGTTTGCGCTCTTCTGCAGAAAGAAATCGACGCCCTCAATCTGCCAGTCATTGTTGCCGCACTGGTCAACGACACTGTTGGTACGCTTATGGCTCGATCATATACCTCTCCAGGCAAGACAGGAACATTGATCGGTGCCATCTTTGGAACTGGAACAAATGGCGCATACGTGGAGAAACTGGACAGAGTGAAGAAGATGGCGCAAATTGACGCCGAAATGAGCTCAGCGGAATATGACAAATCCACAGGTCTTATGATCATCAATACCGAATGGGGCTCTTTCGACAACAATCTGTCGGTGCTGCCGGATACTCCTTATGACCGAACACTCGATGCTGAGTCAGTCAATCCTGGCATTCAGATGTTCGAGAAACGTGTCAGCGGTATGTTCCTGGGCGAGATTCTACGCCGCGCCATTCTTGCTCTTTATGAGCATATAGACGAGAAGGTCGCATTGTTTAAGGATACTTGCTCTGCTGATAACGACACATCATCGACAACCACAGTGGCGGAAGACTCTCCACTATACACACAATGGGGCATTGATACTTCTTTCTTGTCGCTCGTGGAAGGGGATGCTTCTGATGGCCTGCGCATCACCAAGCAAACATTGGAAAAAGAGCTGGGTGTCAGTGCACCCAGCACGGAAGATTGTGTTGCGGTCAAAACACTCGTACATGCTATTGGAAAGCGAGCAGCACGTCTTGCAGCGGTGGCTCTGGGTGCAGTGGTAATTTCTACCAACAAGCTGCAAGAGGATGATATGGTTGATATTGGCGTTGATGGATCTCTTGTTGAATATTATCCTGGATTCGAGAACTATATTCGGGAAGCACTCCGAGAGATTCCTGAGATTGGAGTGGAAGGGGAGACGAAGATAAGAATTGGGCTTGCAAAGGATGGAAGTGGATTGGGAGCTGCTTTGATTGCGCTGACAGCGTCCAAGGCGGAGGAGAGGGGGGAGGTAGGGCTGACCCCTAAAGAGAACTGAGAATTTAAGATTAAGGTTACGGGCACTTACCGCATTTGGATTACGCTGGGGCCCCTTATTGACCAATGAAAAAAGTGGCCGATTTTACGCCAGAATAGTAGATACAGCTTTCCGGAGCTGTTCTAGCGGTGGAATGAATGATACTATTTTAATTAGGGTACAGAATTATTTTGGTCGTTTAACATGTTATGGTGCTACTGAACCTCGTTGCGGACCACGAATTTTGTAGAAACGTCCTCGGGAATAAGTCTGTGAATTTTTCCTATCTGTTTCTGCGATTCATGAGGCACGATACCTGGGCTGCTTTGAGAACGTGTAAATAAATTGACCTTTACCCCAGCCTCTCAATAGCGCTCAAGGTAATTGCTCTCGGCTGTTGAAGGTAGAAATTAGCGCAGGGGTAGAGCGCGTTCCATCTTCTGCAATCTCTCCCATATCTCTCCCGCAAAGATTTTGTATCCAGTGGGATTGAGATGTACGTGGTCGACTAGGTAACCGGTGTTGATTTTAGGGTTGGGAGGCACATATTGTACTATGAAATGAACAGAGGTAAGCAAAGTATCAACGTCATCACAACGCGAATAGTCCGGGGTAGGGAAAAGTTTTTCCACTATTTTAATCGCATTATCAGTAGGTAGAAGGTGCTGCTTACCGGAAGTCTGTCCAGTCGCCTTGTTGAACGCCCGTACCATCGCTTCCAACTTTTTATTGCTCTCATCAATAAATTCCTGTCCCGTATCCTTCCGAGGCATCAAACCCGTTACCAGGACCTTGACTGCTGGAGCGGCTCGATGCAAAGCCTCCAGCACCAGCGCATATTGCATAACAGCATCATCAGTCAGTCCTCGCCTCGGTTTCAGGTCGTTCGTCCCCATCTGTAGGAGAGCATATCTCAAGCCCCGTAACTTCAATTGAACAAAGAGGTCTTTAGTCCCGAGACGATACAGCACATTTTGAATCTTGTCGCCACCCACCCCTGCATTGAAGACTTTAGGGAATTGAGATTTCGCTATCTCAGTATCTGCGCCTGCACTTTTGAGATGCTCAAGCATCGAATCCCCTAGAAGAAGACACCATATCGGCTTGATAGGTTTCTCGGCCAACAATGGGGCGTGATCTCTATCGTGAGTTGTGTCGGAACGCTGCTTCCATTTTCCGGAGACATGAAGAAGGTTGGGGAAATCACGATCTGACACGTGAGTGTTAAGTTGATAAGGTCGTTTGCTGGTCATCATGGGAGAAAGTGGAGTAAATCTTGGATTCATATAATACGCCTACTTTTTTTCGGTAAGTAGATAAATGCCAAGGACAATAAGTAGATATATCAGAGACACAGAAGAAGTAGAAATAGCAAGTTGTTCCATTTAAGTGCAGCTGCGCAGAGAGCGTATATTCGATAAATCACAAATAAGACGCTGTAAGCCCTAAGACTGAATCTGTTTCGCATTTCACTCGTACGTTTCTGGTGTCTAGTAGTCAGTAATCTATGAGGGAGGTGCCTCGTCAACAGTTTCAAACCCTGTAAGATGATAGTGAACACCGAGAGGGCTTTCATCTGTGCGTGTGGTACCAGAACTTGTTACTTGAGTCTCAACTTTCAAGTCTTACTGCGCGTTGCAAAATTGTTGCGGATCCCTTGGCATTGTGGCGAGAATTGCTGGTTGAGGATTATAGACTTGTATCTTGTAATTATGCAGTATGTCAAAATGATTCTGAGCTTCTTGTGATCCCAAAAAAATATAGATCTTATATATCTCTGACTCCCTTGCGCACAGTTCTTATTAGATCTAACAATTTTTATCTCTATTACTGTCTGATACTTAAGCCTGACATATTTCAAGCTGTTCATATGTAACGCTGGCTAGGAAATAGGCTTGGATCGAAGTGTAAATACATAAGCCTCATCTGCAAGTATAGAATAGAGCTCTCTCTAAGCCAGTGATTGCCAGTACCGCGGCACAAGCGTCCCAACTTGATTGTACGCAAGCTGGTCCTGCCAAGGCCCTTTCTCCGCAAGCTCAACCTCCAAGCTGGAGCAACGAATATCCTTACTTATTCACGGAACTTCATATCAGAAGTGTAGGACTCAGCCACAACCCTACGATCAAAAACTTGTTCTACCGTCCGGAAACGAAGTAAAGCTCCGTTCGAATTTCCATACCGAGGAAGCCTTCAAGAGATGGGCGCTGGGGGCTCGAAGCCCGAAGGCGCAAGTAAACATGTTTTCTCAAGGCAAGCAATTCTTTCGCTGGCCATGCTCTAGAAGCAACGCTGAGATACTCTGTTTTCACGGACTCGTCTCAACTCCAAGGAAGCTGACCACCCTTTCTCTACAGCAACACTCCTATACAATTTTCGCAAGAACTGGTCGACTCGTTACAAGCCTCATCTGAGGTAGGCTCTGCTCTCCTCCTCCTATCTCCTGTCCCTTCGCAAGGTCCTGCGCTGCTAGCAGCACACTACACGCTTTTCCCCCGGCATGCTGGCAACTCATTTCATCCTGCCCAGCAAACTCTGCGTATCACATACTGAAGACGTTCTATGCAGACGAACGCCTCTCGCGCCCAAACGCTCGAACTACACATCGCCTCGCGCGTCGCCGCCGAGCTAGCCGCGCTCGAGAAAAGAGAAGACGAGACCCTCAAATCGCTCAGCGAGACCCTCTCCTCCTCCTCCTCCACTACCAGCACTCCTCCACCAATGGATCGATCCAACCCATCCCGCCTCCTCGACCTCCCCTCCATCCCGCCTCCCGCCGACGCAGCCGCGAGAGAAGACGCGCGCCAGGGACAGAGCTCGGCGAAGGTGTTTGAGGAGCTGGACAAGTTGAGGAAGGGGCTGGACGAGCGGAAGAAGGTGAGGGAGATGCCGGCGGAGGTGGAGAGGGCGAGGGAGCACCTGGTGGGCTGCTTGAGGAAGAATGATCGCAGGCCGCTGGACTGTTGGAGGGAGGTGGAGGCGTTCAAGGGGGTGGTGGCGAAGATGGAGCAGGATTTTATCGGGAGGGTCTTGTAGGGTTGTGATCACTTGGGGTTAAGCATGACGCGAGGGGATGATGTTTCTAGGGGGACATGTGTATATAATATGCTGCTGACCAGCGCGGAAGAGGTTAATCGAACCGAGCCGAACGAAATGATTACCCGACTCGACTCCAAAAAAAAAGCAAGCGACCTTCCTCCCGGCAAACAGCAAGCAAGGAATGTCTTTATGTCAACACCCTGTCTATCTAGATGAAGCCCTAGAAATGGAAATAGAAACCCTTGCAAGATCTCCACCACATCAAAGGAAGAATTCGCTCTGACTACTATCATGAGGCCCTGCAGTCCAGCAAATCACAGCGGGTGGCCAGATGATGAGGCTCAAATAGCTCTCCGATAGCTTTGCCAAAAACCCCCAATCTCCAGCCTCCAGCCTCCAGCTTCTTGCAAACGAAAGTGCAAAGGTTTTTTTTTTGGATGGATCCTGGGGCTCGCTCGCTCAATATGCGTCTGAGTGAGTGGGCCGGGCTGACTGAGCTTTTAAGTTAGGGCAGTTTCGGAGGAGGAGGAGGACGCTGTAGTGATTGCTGAAGGTACGGCTGTAGCTCCTCGATGTGACAGAGCGCACACCAGTCAGTTAGTCGGTCAGTCAGTTTCGTATCTTCTGTCCAGCACACACAAGATTATCTAGCCGTCTGCCTGGTTTTACTGGCACTGCTGATTTAGTGAGATGTATGTTTTTCTCGCGCGCACGCGTTGTTGGGCCTTGTTGGGCCCGCTTCCCCCCTCCCTCCCCAATGGGCGCTGGGCTGGGTAGGTACTAGTAGTAAGTACCCAGCGGCTTTGCTTTTCTTTTCTTTCATGTTTGATGGTCATGTTGGTGCAAATGAAAATGTCGACAACCTTTGGATGGATGATTGAGCGGGAGAGAGTGGGAGAAGGGGGGGGAGAGAGGAGAGAGGTGTTAGCACTTGAGCACAACGACAACTAAGTCGGAGGGAGGCAGATATTTGTGTTTGTGTTTGCATTTGCATTTGCATTCACGCTGCGGTTCCTGATGGGATGAAGCTGAGTGATCATTGGCAGAGGCGGTAAGGACAGGAATAAGAACGGAGCCGTGGAGTACTAAAGTACTAGTAAATAGGGATGAGTGGTGGGGAAAGGAACGAAGTGGCAGTGAAACGTCTTGCTATTCCTGTACCTGGAGAATGTTGAGAAGGGAGGGAGAAAGTGGTCTTGAGTGTCTGTGCCATGGTGCCTTGCTTGAGATCAGATTGTATGGTAAATGATAGAGTACTCTTTCTCCATTTGCACTTCGTCCTTCGAAAGCACTCCTAATCTGGCTCTGGTGGAAGTAATCTGAACCGATCTAACACACGTTTCCTTCCGCCTTCAGGAGATAGTTGGCTTTTGGGTGAATCTTGGATGTTCGTTCGGTGCCTGCTGTGTATAGTTACTGGTATATCTGACTGGTTGTTTAATATCGATGGCACAAGGCGTTGAAGCTTTGCCTGAGGAGGTGTGTGCGTGGAACCTTTTCTGGCTGTTTTAGAATTGAGCCTGCTGCTCGTTGCTATCGCTTCTGTAAATAAGGCTGACATATTTTTGCCCGGCAAACATTGCGATCCACGAACAACAACTGACAGGCCAAGGAGCGGTCATGACACCGGTTGTGACCCGATCAGTTTGAGTCTGCTGGCCATGAAGACCCAATGTTGCCTCTGGGAGTGCCGTACTCTGTTGGAAACGTTCTGGAGAGATACTAGCAATCTTCCTTTCTTGTACAACACTACATAACTGATCATGATGCGATAGACAGAGTTGCGTACAGGTTAGTCAACCAAGCATAGATTCTTCTCCTGGCAGCAAATCCCATTGCATCCACACCTCCTCAAAGTGGAGACTTGTTCGCATATGATCGGAATCTTTGAGTCTATGCGCAAGCCATGATACTTCTTTCTCGAGAGTGCCTCGTCGCACCAATATTCGATCAGTTCGATTTTGTCGTGGAAGACTTTTTTTGCGTTCCTTGAGCACACCCACCAACCGCCTATGGAGGCCTGCCTTCTGCTTACTACAGCTGCTGCCTCCTTGACGCTGCCCATTCCTGCCTCCAAACCACAACAGCTCGAGCACTCACCTCATTCGGCCCTAAACCCAAACCAACGTCATCTCTGGACAGGCAGACTTTAGTACTTCCATCATCGAACCATATTTCAATCAAGACTTCGGGGTCTCCAGGGTCTCCAACCACTTTGCATTCTTCTAGGAATACCCTCCCAGCAAGCTCTGCTACCCGCTCCGCCTGCTCGGTATCTCCAACCTCTAATATGGTGAGTCCCGCCTTGAGGTGTTTGGCTAGCGGTAGGATGGGGTAGTAAAACTCATCACCACGGGATGGAGTTGAAGTGATGGTCGACCGTCTCAGTCTCGTAGTTGTGGGGATTGAAGACGAAGACGATGACGAAGTTGATGGAGGAACAAGAGCGAGACGTGGCTCATACCGGCGCACGGAGCGAGTAGTATGGCCGGACGAGAATGCTACACCTACAGCTACACCCCCTGATCCTACCT
>QQTW01004910.1_pt1 | contig 10048 bp, 8 predicted proteins | sample 1904831 | NCBI WGS metagenome assembly QQTW01 (sample SAMN09435610, study PRJNA476489) | Subsurface metagenome, whole genome shotgun sequencing project.
AGGGTAGAGACGGAGACGCAGGTATCCTTTGCTGATTGATGCGATCCGGTGAAAGTTGCTGTAATGGAGTGGTGGGAGCTGCTGGGATCCTGAATGGACTCGATGGTTGCTCCATGTTGTGGTGTCTAGTTAGTCTGAATGCTGGTGGTAGCAGATGACAATTACTTGGCCATGACACTCTATACTGTTAGAATGTGTAGACGGTAGGCATCGGCAAGCAAGTTTGCTTTGACCTGTTGCACGTGGAAGTAAGGCAAACACCTGCGGCAACTCTGAAGCACCGCAGAATCTTCAAGATTGGCGCTGAATGTCCGTGAATGCGGTAAACAAGGTTCTAAAAAGGGCTTAGGCCAGAATCGTTAGCGCGCTGGTTCAAGCTCCGAGTTATTTTCGGCGTCCTCAACTTTTTTCCGTCTCAACTTCGGCAGGGTTACCGAGTACTCTTTTCCTACTCCATTGTCCTATTCACAGACTCAACACCCTCCCATATATCGACACATTCCCTCAATTGGCTTCAGAATGGCTGCTACAGCTCCTGCAAGCTCCACTGGCTCAACAAAGCTGGATGGCGCGATCCAGAAAGTATCGGCGGAGCAGCCACAGAAATTGAGCGGCGCCGCGCTGTACTCCAGATTCGCCTTTGCTGGCGCGGTATGCTGCGCAGTCACTCATGGAGGCCTCACACCAGTCGACGTGTAAGCTCCGTTCGATGTGTTTGCGACACATTTTATCCGCTCACAAAACTGACTGCTGGTAGTGTCAAAACTCGAATTCAGCTTGATCCAGTCAAGTACAACTCAGGCATGATTGGCACGTTCCGACAGGTCGTCGCAAACGAGGGAGCCGGTGCCCTCCTTACCGGAGTTGGCCCTACCTTTGCCGGTTACTTCCTGCAAGGTGCTTTCAAGTTTGGTGGGTATGAATTTTTCAAGCAACAATTCATCAATCAAATCGGATACGAAGCTGCTTCGAACAACCGGACGGCTGTCTATCTTGCTTCCTCTGCCGCGGCCGAGTTCTTCGCCGATATTGCCCTCTGCCCTCTCGAAGCGACTCGTATTCGTCTCGTCTCGGAGCCAACATTTGCTACTGGCCTGATCAGCGGCTTTGGCAAAATCGCCAAGCAAGAAGGTTTCGGTGCATTCTATTCTGGTTTCGGGCCAATTCTCTTCAAGCAGGTTCCTTACACCATGGCAAAATTCGTCGTCTACGAAAAGGTTGCGGAACAGGTCTGGAGGAGATTGGACAAGAGTACTGCCTCTGACGGCATGAAGACAACTGTTAACCTGGGCTCGGGATTGATTGCTGGGTTCGCCGCCGCCATCGTGTCGCAGCCGGCCGACACCATGCTCAGCAAGATCAATAAAACCAAAGGTCTGCCCGGTGAGGGCACTACCAGCCGCTTGATCAAGATTGCCAAAGAGCTTGGCCTGCGAGGTAGCTATACCGGCATTGGAGCACGTCTTTTCATGGTTGGCACCCTGACTGCTGGACAATTCGCCATCTACGGTAAGTGGCCTTTTCAGGCTCTTCATAACTTCAATATGCTAATCATTTCCAAGGTGATATCAAACGGGTACTAGGTGCCACTGGTGGTGTGGAAATTGCAAACTGAGCCTCGAGTTGAGTTTTGTGATGCTTTCTTGTTTTCAAAAGTCTCGGGAAGTCAGAGTGGCTTTCGAGCGCGGAGTTTGGCATCCTTTCTTCATTCTCTTCCTTGTTGCAAAGGTCACACCGTCTCTACAGCAGAGAGGCGACGATAGAGCTGATTCAATGTACCATAATTAGAAAAAACAGGGATAGACAACGTGGATGGCTTGACGGTCTCATGCTTATTATTGAGGGACACACTGACCATCTAAAGCGAAGGACGGCCTGTTTCCTTGCTATTCGACTTGGAAAGCTCAGACAAAATGCCCTGTGGCGTGGCAGCTTGCCCATTGAGCTGCTTGGCGCACCACCGCTGCCTCTAGCGTATGCGTCCCATTACTGAAAGCAGGAGTGCTGTCTCCGCGAAAGCACGGAGGTGGCATACCTACATTTTCGATCTGTCTTTCGTCGTCAGCTAGTATTGTCTGCACCTCACCTTTCGTCTACTGCGCCAGGTATGCCGTTCGTGTCTCCAACCCCTTCGGATACAAACCACAGCGGCACAGACTCCACGTTCATCGTTGCCGTACGTTTGAGAGGCGAAGTGAGACGCATTTGTGATGTCCAGGAAGAGGCAGGAATGATTGTGTTGTGAGCCGGCTTGCTGAGATACCCTTGGGAAATGGATTCCCCTCGAACCACCCTTCTTCTGCAGCTGACTAGGCTGGGCCGTGCTTGTTCTTCTCTGCTGACGCCGAAGTGCAAATGAGTAAGTCTCGGTGGTGTTTTTTGGGAGGGGGGGCGTTGAACTATTGCGTCTCCTCTCCAACTCCGCTATGGAAGACTCTGGTGGCGTTTGCCCTGGTGCTCGGTTGAGGAGGAGCTTCGATGTCAAGAGAATGCGAGCAATTGCAAGGACAAGATTCCTGGGGTCGTCTCACCATGCTCTGGAGCCATGTGTTGGTGGATGTACTGCGCGAGATGCGGTGTAACTCGAGTCTAAGGTGGAAAGGCGTTGTGGAAAGGCGTTAACTTGTCGGCGCGCCGCCAGCCTCTGTTTTAGGGTGCGCCGGGCCAATGATTTAGGGCCTCCGGGCTGCACGTGGAATCGTCCGGAGGGCCTCGAGTCCCTGGATTGGCCGAAGCTGGACTCCAGCTCTCCGCACCCAGCCCAGCCACTCATCCCCCCAATGGCGCTCCGCAACCGTCCTGACCGATAAGGATACGAACGAGATTTCAGCCCGTCGATGGGCTGAGCAAGGTCGCTTGGCCGCACCATGAGAGCTTCAGTGAGTAGTCCTCCATCGCTCTTGCCCGTCTTCGCTCTGCTCCTTTCGTTGATACCCGTCTTCGCTTTGCTTGTGGTTCCTTTGGTAGGACCAAGTCGACATACACAATGGCTGATTACAAGAGAAGAAACTTCCTACAGCGCCTCCGAGGTCCCACCAGTTATCAGAGAGCATGGGACAAATTTATAGGTATGCTTGTTTTGTGGCGCATGTCCCTTTCACAATAGGAGACCATCTGACGATTCTGGTACCAGGCCAATCCCAGGAGACTGGAAAGGACGAGGACCGACAAGCCACACCCGAGAACTACACCATGATGCAAGGTATACAAGGCCGAGAGCTCGTGCAAAGCTACTCGAGCTCAGTTGACAGTCGACCAGCTCATGAAAGCGCGAGACTGATTCGTAATTCTTGACAGGCTTCGAATGGTATGTCCCAGATGACCATAAACACTGGAAGCGTCTTGAAGGAGCCCTTCCCGACCTGAAGAGTACTGGTATCGACAATATATGGATCCCACCCGGTTGCAAAGCCTCTAGCCCCTCCGGCAATGGCTATGACATCTACGACCTCTACGATCTTGGCGAATTTGACACAAAAGGTTCTGTGGGTACTAAATGGGGAACGAAGCAAGAATTGATGGATTTGGTCAAAAAAGCCAACGAGATCGGTGTAGGAATCTATTGGGACGCAGTCCTCAATCACAAGGCCGCCGCAGACCGCACGGAGAAGTGCAGGGCTGTCGAGGTGGATTATAACAGTGCGTCTGAATTTCACAAGTCCCATGCACACTGCTGACGGATGGCCCCAAGATCGCATGAAACCTTTATCCGATCCCTATTAGATAGAAGGCTGGCTTGGATTCGACTTCGCTTCCCGGAATGAGAAATACTCTGCTCAGAAATATCATTGGTATCACTTCACCGGCACGGACTACAATGCCGCGAATCAGAAGAGCGCCATCTACAAGATTCTGGGCGATCACAAGGAATGGGCTAAAGACGTAGATTCTGAAAACACCAACTATGACTACCTCATGTTCGCCGACGTCGACTTCGCCCATCCAGAAGTACGAGAAGATGTCAAGAATTGGGGTGTCTGGATAGGCAACGAGCTGAAGTTGAAGGGGTTCCGCTTCGATGCAATCAAACATTTCTCCGAAAGTTTCTTGCTGGAATTTATCCGCCATCTCGACGAGACGGTGGGAGAGGGATCGTTCCTGGTGGGCGAATTCTGGAAGACCAGTCTACCCAGCCTGACAGGGTACCTCGAGAAGATGAAGCACAAATTCTGCCTCTTCGATGCTCCACTTGTGTATAACTTTGCCCGTATCTCGAAGGGGGACAAGGCGGACCTGAGACAGGTTTTTGATGGCACGCTGGTCCAAGCTGAACCTTACAACGCAGTGGTAAGCAAAATGCCCCGCAACCTTTGCCCTTCTCTCCTCTCAATTTTTCCGTGCAAGATCCTGACACCAGCAACAACCCTAGACCTTGGTCATGAACCACGACACACAGCCCTCCCAAGCTCTCGCTGCCCCCATCTCTCCCTGGTTCGTCATACATGCGTACGCCCTAATCCTCCTCCGCGACTCGGGCTACCCATGCATCTTCTACGGCGATCTCTATGGCCTTCGTGGCGGTGTTCCCGACAATCACCTTCCGCCCTCGGCCCAAGGCAAAATCCCTGACCTGTGCCTCACCCGCAAGCTGTACGCGTATGGCGAACAGAACGACTACTTTGATGAAGCGAACTGTATTGGCTGGGTGCGAAGAGGTTCGTGGGATCGCAAGGATGGAGTGGCGGTCTGTCTGAGCAATGCCGGAATGGCGGAGAAGAGGATGTTTGTCGGGGAAGTGCACGGTGGCGAGAGGTGGACAGATGTGTTGGGTTGGCAAAGGAATGAAGTGGTCATTGGCGAGGATGGGTGGGGGAAGTTTCCCGTCGGAGCGTGCAGTGCCAGTGTTTTTGTCAATCAACACGCGGAGGGGAGGGACCGGTTCGGAAAGTTCAACGATAAGATATATGAATGACTGATCGGGAGAACATTCCTGGGGAACATCTTCCGCTATCCGTGTGACCCCGCGTGAACTCTGCTGGCGCGAGGAGAGGCGGATGAGGAGACTTGGCATCCCTCCCCGCCGACAACATCTGCGACTTGTCCGAAAACCGGGAAGAGCATGGCTGCGTTGGGATGGCATGGCATCATGGAATGGCAGAAATTCGATTGATAAGGCCATTTCGTCCACATGTGAACCCACGGTCTCACCAGTCTGAGCTTGGAGCAATACGGTACTTGTGACAATCTTTCTCGCCCGCCATCAGCTCAAGAGAGCGAGAGCGAGAGCGGGAGCGGGAGCAGGGGACACGAAGACATAGACTACTGTTTAGTCAGTCATATAACCAGAGAGCTCTGGACATTCGAGATACCTATATCCGATCTTGCACGATAGATTGGTAGGACCTGGTAGGACCTGTGAGGACTGAACCCGTCACCTCATCATGGAGGACTTGTTCTTGGGTAGTGGTGATGACAGGCAGACAATCAGTCCGAGGTCAAGTCTGGTAGGATCGGATCAGTCAAATCTACCTAGTTATTTAGAAACGTCCATTCCATCTATTCACACTGCAATCGTACTTGTTCCGCCACCATCAGCATCAAGCTGATTGACTACCTCCCTACCCCTACCACAACCTACCAGAACTATTATCCTCCACCTCCTTCACCTTACATACCTGGACATTGTGAGTCAGCATCAGCATCTGCATATGGGGGTGGGGAAAGTGATGGATCCAATCCCCCAACCAGGCAGAACGGGGCATACAGGCACGTACGCAGGAGGAATCTCGTCCGCCACAATACCCATACCCACACCCATCCCCATCATGACTCACAGACAGGCAAAAGCATACGCCGGGGGTACGAGCATCAGATATGCATGACATGGTAGGTAGTCCAGGACGAAAGGAAATTGAATTCCCCCCCCCCCCCCAAAACGGAAACCTCTGTGCGGCTGGGGGTAGACAGGTGGATAGACCTTCCGAGGATAATAGATATGTGCTTGAGCTTGGGATAGGGGTAGGGATAAGTAAAAAGATAGGGATGGGGATAGGTAAATTCAACAACCGAGTCAGTGACGGCCTGCCTGCCTGCCTGCCTGCCTGCCTGCCTGACGGACGGACGAACCAACAGACTGACTCACAAGCCAGCTCCCCACCCCCTAAGAAGGCCCCCTCAGGCTCGGGACAGAAATCCCTTTCCCCCATCCGTTCCATTCTTCCCACCCCGCCCCCGGTCGTCTCGATCAGCTGGTCAGGGGAAAGGTAGGCTGGCGAGGCAGGCGTTGCAGGGCGGCGCATGGCAGTGCGCTGACTAACTAGATGACATATTTGTTGGTGGATGGGGATATCTTGCACTCTTCGGTAGGGGAATTTGGGACAGGTGGTCTGAGGTATTTCCGCATCGTCGTATAACATGAATTGCATTTGATTAGGGGTACTGATGGATAGACAGACGGAGTGGTGGGGGGTGTCCAGGCTCAATGTCAATGTGCAAAGTTTGAAAATCTTCATGTCCTGGATAATTCATGCTTGGGTCTCTGAATCCTGGCTCATTCCCCCTGGAAATTCGACTCCGTCTCTCCTATCCCATGCACAGCTCTCCAGCACCGCTCCCCCCTTCCCCCCCCCCTTTCATCGGCTTTGGTCCATTTCCTCCCGCCCTTGGTTGATCCACGTGCGCGCCCTTCCCTTCACCAAAATCCAATCTATCTCCAAACTTTCCAATCTGCTCACCTGAACCTGGCGCTACACCTCCCCATGACATCGCCCTGACACACCAACTCGGCGTTGAACTCACTGCCGTCCAAGGTGAGGTAAATGTCGAAGTAGACGCGATAGAAGGTGCCTTGCGGGGTATCCATTCTCTCAAAGTCCTTTTCGAGATTTTTTCGCGAGAGGTCACTGGTCAGCGTGACAACTTCCTTGATGCGGGGGTCTTTGGTGTATTCTGATGGCGAGGAAGTGGTTAGCATGTTATTCTGCTCTTGTTGCTCATATCATTCACCTCCCACTCTTCGAGGACAACGAGGTTGGTGGTATCAAAAAAACAGATCTTCACACTTACCAGGACAGATATCCTCATCGCAAGCATACAAAATATCCTCATACATGAGCGTGGCACCCGGAGCGACCTGCCGGAAAAATGACACTTTGACCGGCTCACCGATCTTGACCCTCTCACCTTTCTGCACAAAGATCTGCCGAGTGTATTTGCATCGGTCCTTGCCGTCGAGGCTTGGTACACGGTATTGTTCCGGGTGGTGGCCTTCTTTGAATGGTTGCAGTGTTGCCATCAGGTAGTGTCTTCTCGCCACGCGGGAGGTGATGACACGTTCGGTGATGCCCGCCGTCACCGCTCCCTTGACGATGGCGGCTACCGAGTCCATGGGCCTGACAACTTTGGATTGGAATTGAGGAGGAACGTGGAGTTTAATTTGCTGGAAGAGGTATTCTGATGCGCCAAAGCCGCCCACCACGAGGACGTTCTGCAACGATCTGTTTTGCGCTTGAATGGCAATAATTTGATTTCGCACAAGTTCAAGGATTCTATTCACCACGGGCTCGAAGCACTGCAGGATCTCTTCGTTGGTGAAAGTCATGTAACCTTCTTCTATTCCTGCTTCGGGAAATTCGGTCTCGATGCCAACGTCGACGGCCCATTTCTGCCCGTTGTTGCGGAAGTCGGCCTTGATTCTGTTTTCGAAGTCCATGATACATTTCGCATAGACACGCCCTGCGGTGCGCGAGCCATCAGGCAGTTTCATCTTTCGAATTTTCGCGCGCAGAATATTGCTGAAATTGCGATTGAGGGCAGTACTGCCGCAAGAATCCCCTGAGCCAGCTGTGCATTCTGCGACTGTAAAAGGCGTCTCCTCTTCGACTTCGTAGGCAATCAGATCGACCGTCCCTCCACCGCAGTCGACTATCAGAACGGCGTCGTGGATCTTCAGATTCAACAAGCCAGTTTTAGAACAGAACATAGCCGCGGCTTCGGGCTCCGTGATCAAAGTCAACCTGGTATCATTCTCATCTCGGAGAAAGCCTGCCTGTATTGCAGCAGCTCTCGTCGCAGCCTTGCCAGCGTCATTCCATATGGCTGGGACTGTGAGAAAATATCTGATATTTCTCTCTTCGCGGTTAAAGACTTCGCCCAACGTCTTCTGCAACTGTGCACGCATAGCCTGGCGGATCTTGAAAAGATAATCGGCCGCCACATCAATCTCGGATTTTCCCGGTGGCAAGGGAGGAAGATTTATTGGATCAATGTAAGTGTTACCGGAGAGCATGAGTTGAAGTTTGAACCATTCAACCTTCTGCACGCCGGGTTTGGGATAGCCCGTTGGCGCGAGGGCGTCAGCAATATCAGGCCCCCAACCGACGACTTTTTGATACTGATCATAGTACAGTACAGTGGGAATCTGCACCGTGTCAGCGCACTTCTACTTGAGAGCCCAAGTAATTCCTTTTCACCTTCTGCTTTGTTTGATTCCCTGCGCCTGGCCATTCGGTGATGATGTCTTCTTTCGCCTCGGTATTGGTTGCGAATGCAAACGCAACACCTGAGAATGTGGTGCCCTGGCAAGAACAAGTCAGAGAGAGCAGTCCAACGGGGCGGGGTTCGAAGGGAGCGCTTACAAAATCAATGCCAACGATCAGCTGCGCCTTCGATCTCCCACCTCCATCGACTTCTGCTGGTCGAGTATACTGGGCCATGCCGTGCGGCGCGCCCACCGCCTGCGGATGCTGTGAATATCCCCCGTAACCCGGTGGTTGCGGTGGTGCCATTGGCGGATGCGATGCCGGAAATCTCTGAGTTGTAGTATCAATGGGTGGTGGGTGATGAGCAAGCTGCGCCTGAGCGGGTGGTAATGGACTCGTCGGTCTACCTGCGACGTTGTAAGAATAACTCGGTGGTCGGCCTGCAGGATTGGGCTGCGGATTCATAAGGCTTGTTTGTGAAGAATTCGGTGGAGGGGTAGGAGTGGTGCCGTTGGTAGTGCCGTTGGTGGTGGTGGTTGTAGTGGCCGGGGATAGGTGGTTGGTGGTCTTGATGTTCACACTGCTCTTTCGTTTTGTTCCGAAGCCAAGAGATTTCAGGCGACTGCTCATAGATTCCATAAGGAGGCGGTGGACAAACTTCCATGAAGGCAGGGACTGATTACGAGGGCAGGAGGTGGACCCCCTCTTATTGAAAGTGTCGGGTGAAGGTCTCCGCACCCAAAACAATATTGGAACTCGATCCTCGTCTCTGCGGACGAACTGTAGTCTGTACAGAGTAGAGACCTTGGAAGGATAGCTCCAGATGTCCTAGAGCAGGATCCGGTAGTCAGCGAAAGATCTACGCTGTGTGTCAATGTCTGTGCGTCAATGTCTGTTTGTCAATGTCTGTGTGTCAATGTTCTGTGTGTACAAGAGGTCTGGTCCAGCATCTCGGGAAATACTGCTACGAGCTACGAGTCCATACCACAGTAGATATACGTGAGCAACTGCGTTGGCGTTGAGTGGCAGCGCATACAGATTCCAATGGACTCACAGTTGGTCCTTTCGAGGTGGTAGCTGTAGTCATTATTCGCAGACGGCGTGCAGCAGATAGTGTGCAGGATTTCCAAAGAGGCCAAATCGCCCAGAGTGCTCGAGTTACTGCACATGATCGTGGATATTTGAGTGGAACTGCTCAACTACACCGTCGTACCGTAGTACTGTAGTATTTACCGTGTACTACCAACTACACCTCACAGACTCCGGCTGATCCTTTGTCTGCCACTCCCTGGGTGCAAACCCCTCCAGCCAGCTTCATTCGCAGCATTCCGAGGCCAAAATCCATGCGAGTGCCCGCAGTTGTCGACGAACACTTCTCTGGAAGGCCAACCAGCCAATCAGCTGCCCCGGATCCGGCGCTGTTCTACTCAGCCCTGAGCCAGCCTCAATCGCTCGGGCCATCACAGCCTTCAAAGGCCAGCTTGGCCAACAAAACGAGTTCGAAATCTCAGGATTCCTCATCTCCTCTGTACTCAATCAGCTGATTTCGTTGCTGACCTCCTCTGCTGCTCTCCCCTCCTCTCCTCCCCTCCCCTTCCCCCTTTCTCATCCGCCTCCTCCTTATGGAA
>QQTW01004911.1_pt1 | contig 10048 bp, 5 predicted proteins | sample 1904831 | NCBI WGS metagenome assembly QQTW01 (sample SAMN09435610, study PRJNA476489) | Subsurface metagenome, whole genome shotgun sequencing project.
CCGCCAGTCATCTCGCCCGAAGATGATCTCGTCAAACAAACCATTGCAGCACCCACAAAAGCAACTGTTCCTTGTACCATTCAAGCAGATGATCCACCGCCACGACAGCTCATCAATTTGAAGAACATTCCAGTGCTATTGCTGACGGCTGAAGCCAGCTATCACGCACCATATGATTGGTGTACGGTAAGGTTTCTGCAACAGGCCGGGGTGAATGTCACGCATCTTGAGCTGGGTAAGGCGGGGATCCAGGGCAATGGACATCTTGTCTTCCTCGAGGCAAACAGTGATGAGGTAGCGGGTGTGGTTGAGCAATGGATAAGTGGCATAGGAACGGGTTGTTGAGAGACCGCAGCAAGGACCCAAGGTCAGCCTTTTTTTGTCAATGTTTAGTCTCTAATTGGGATGTAGCAGAGTCCATTCGTGCCAATTGGAACGAAGCTGTTAGGCAAATATAATAAAGGTCCCGGCGGATGTCGTTGGTAAACAAGCAAATGATAGCGTGAAACTCTTGCGACAAAGCTCGCGAAATCTTGACTCAATTTCGGCTGCTCACTACTAATAGTAGGTAGTAGAAAACAAGGAAGACTACCATTCCGCCAAAAGGACAGCGCTTTTAGTTTTCGAACCTAACTGGTAGTATTCCTTTTAACTGATGCACAGTTGTAGTCTTGCCGTGACGGTTTGAAAAAGCCGATGCACACGCTCAGGTTTGATCCGAGATGATGACAACTAACTACTCGATTACTACCGCACTACGTTACAGTCGTAGATGGATCGGAGTCGAGGTTGCGTAACGGGCCTCCCCAAAGTCCTCCATTCCGCTTAGGAGATGCCGCGGGCATCCTCGTACTTGGGTAGTACTACTCTGGTACGTATGAACGGGATAAAATTACTGGAATACGCGATAAGTGATCGGTAGAGGACAGAACTGGGCAGCAGAAAAAGTACGAGAAGTGGCACTACGCAAAAGGACTGCAGGGCGCTATAGAAACAAGTCCAATTGGAGGCGCAGAAGAGAGAATGAGGCGACGAAGCGGGGGGCAGCCGGGGAGCTGTCAGCCATCTATCTATCTACCTAGTTATGCAGTGGATAGTACTAGTACTCGAGCAGCCATGTCTTCTCCCTGTTCCTACCTACAGTAGTAATGGTACTCGGTACTAATTAACTTATCGAGTATGCCTACGCTCCTCTTCCGGGCGCAACAAGCCAACACGAGTCCAATTGCTTAGCCCAGGCAATCGGGCAGCCATCGGCAGTCTGCCCATTAAAACACTCCGACACGGACACACCCATCAACGATTGCTGCCTTGACCAAGGATGCTGCAGGAAGCTACAGGAAGCTGCATCTTGGACCAGAGAAGTATCCGTCTCTCAGACACCCTTGTCGTTTGACTTTCTCTTAATGGAGCCCACCCCTCCGCCTCTCAATATTCTTCCTCGCCTTACTTTAAGTCCATGTGTCCAAGTTCATCCACAATCTGATCTGCTAACCACGTTGTCCACAACCCCATATCTCCCCCCTCTTCCAGGTGTGTTGATCTACATTTTAGTCGTTTGTCCAGTCATTCTACCAGTCTGTGGTTGGTGTTGGCTAACTTAGGAACAGTCGTAACACTGTCTAGACATCCGTTTGCCCTCCGAGCCCTCCGCGAGATCTTGGATCTGGCCATGGTTGACCAACTCCTCCTTAACACCCTCCGTACCTCGAAGGTGCTCTTCTGGGAGGACCATAAAGGCCAACCAAACGAGGAGATACAGGAGCTATGGAATCATCAAATGGCATACTTGACGACCGAACTCGGAGCCAACGTGACTGGCATTGGACCATCATCAATTCCCCAGAAAAGAGTTATCCCTAGCACAAATGCATTTGTTGTACCGAGGCCATCTAAGCGTCGTGAGCTTGTAGGCTTTTCCTAAAGGCTATCTGAAACATGGTCTGACCTGGCCCCAGAATGTCGAGGCTCCTTCCATTCTTCAACGTCAACAGTCGGCACCAGCCAGCACCGAAATGCGCCGAAGACGTTCTTCGAAGACCAATTCTGGTTCCGGCCCCAGCCTATCTCGTTCCAAGCCATCTTCGAGTCGTCCCATCAACATCCCGGCGCCCAAGCACCGTCAACCCAGGGCGGTCTACGAAGCACCTTACTCAGCCTACACATCCCACTCACTACCGGCCCACCCCCATGTTCAACAATCGTATCGGCCATCTTCCGGCGATTTCCGGGATCTGTCGCCCGCTGGCTTCCTTTCGCAATCGCCCGACGATTATCAAATGCCTGGTCTGTCGGTAACTCCCTCTCCTACCGTCGCACGTGGTGAGTTTAGACCACAAGATCTCTCACGGCTCTCAGTGTCAACTGCGCCGGGCTATGCCTGGGAGTGTCCCTTATTGTCAAAGCCTGTCAGCGACTCTGGCATGACCAATGCATCAACCGCCACTAGTGAGCCGATGAGCCGTATCACCACCAATGAAATGTTGATCGAGCCCCTTCGAATGTGTAGGGTCGGCTCTCAACTTTCCGGTTGTGATACCTCTGAAGCATTAGCGAGCGTGAATGACTTTGGTCAATTTGACCTGGATCCTTTTTTTCCTGCGTCATTCGATTCTGGTCTATTGGGCAATCTGTCAGATATTTCTTTTGATTCGTTTTCCCCAAGTCATTCTCTTCCACATTCTTTCATTCCAAGTAGTGTTGATATGTTGCATTCGCCTTCGCAGGAGAGCATTGACTCCAGCTCCTCATCAGACTCATCTCAGTCGCGACATGTGCGCCGGGTGCAGGAACAAAACGTGCAAAGTCAACGAAAGCTTGCACCCAAGACACAATCCCAGAAGAGTCATACGGCCATGCCACCCACTACCATCGTTGAGGTAGTGGCGGAAGATGGTACGAGGCAGAAGAAAGCTCAGATCGCACGATCCAACCGGCAGCCCAAAGAAACTACCAAGGTCTTTTGTCCCATCTGCAGGGACCACAAAGAAGGCTTTCATGGGGATCACGAGTTGCGACGTCACATTGACCGGACGCATAAGGGATGCCGCAAGGTGTTTGTTTGCAAAGACATATCACCTGACAAGACCTTTCTTGCCAATTGCAAGCACTGTCGCAACCAAAAGGCTTACGGTGCCAACTACGGTGCAGCCGCACATCTCAGACGAGTGCATTTCAACCCTTGCGAAACGCCCAAGGGAGGTAGAGGCAAAGTGTCTCAAAATCGTGGCGGGATCGGAGGAGGAGATGACCCTCCCATGGAGGTTCTCCGAAACTGGATGTATGAGGCGTGGGAGACGAATCGCAATGGTCTTACCCTTGACGACTCTTCCTTGATGAACACCGTATATGCAGCCTCGAATCTATCGTCATGCGGTGACTCTGGGCCTGTTCAAAGCAACGACACGGTGCAGATTTCCGATCATGACCTCGATTTTGTTCAGCAAACTACCCAAATGAACATGTCATTCCTTCGATATCCTTTCAACGACACACTCAACATGTCACTGTAGACATCACCTGTTGGCAACATGTCGTTCACGCCTTCTCCACACGATCTATCGTTCTTCGCCACCGACCTTACGACTTGAGATGAAGCTGATGAGACGGCATGTATTTCAATGATGTTTGATTTAAGTTGTATTCTACTCTTGTTTTTCTTTTCTTGCTTTGGTGACCGGGTTTGCATTCTACATTCGATTCACTTGTTTCTTTTTATTTCCGGTTGTGTGGTTTTCTCTATCCTGCCACGTTTCCCCATATGGCTGTTTGTCATTGGGACATTTGCACCTTTGTTATTTCTATGAGAAAGAGGCAACGGCCGTTGTCGTTGTCTTTGTAGATAAGTCTATGGATAAGTCTATGGATAAATCTATTCAACCGTTGTGTCCTCCTTCCCTTGTTGTCTCAATCGACTGCCGTCTGCTACTAATCGGTGACTAGGCTGGTTGACAATGTAACGTGACTCGCTCATCCTCCTTGACGGTTCTGCCCGTCAACACGGTCACTCTATATAGGTTCTAAGACTGGTTGGTGACCGGGTGATTCTCGTACGTAGACCTTTCGAAAAAATCTTGGTACCAAAAGATGTCAGCTTGGTAGTATGCAACCGTACAGGAGTCTCTCTTTCAAGTGCTTCTCGTGGTCGGAGAAGGCTGAGATGAGGCGCGATTCGAGGTAAGGAACCAAGTGCTTCGGACATGGTGTGGTTGTATCTCCCCTTGCCCGTAATGTCAGACCCGGATGGAGATGAGCCCTATCCCTATGCAGGCATCATCGCCAGGCTTCCTTCGCCCCGAGCCAAGTCCATATCCATTGTCAGTAGTAGTCATACAGAGTGTTGTAGGAAGTAGTAACTACTTTGTATTAACAGTGGTTACGTAGACACAGAGGATGGGAGACCCGGTCAGAACACTTCAGCCGACATGAAATTTGTTACGGAGTTCAGCCCAGCCGATGCTTGGTCCCGCTGCTCTGCGGCATGCTCTTCACCATCGGGTTCTTTGACGGAAGGGAGGCTTGAGCTGTGCGCTATTTAGGGAGGCTAGTGGTTGGTAGTCACGGCTTGTATCAGTCAATCACAGCTAAGCAGCATTCGCCGTGAGAGGGGTTGATATATTGTGTCAAAGGTTGGGTGTCTCGTCTATTCACCCATTCATTGTGAATGCTCGAGCACGGAGTTACAGGATTGTGAGCGCTGTGCTGACCACCTCCATGCCAAGAGGTGCGGCACCGCCCTTGATTGTCTGGCTTGGCGGAGCATCAATGATTGCCCCTGCCATGCGGAACAGAAAGAATTCCAACATTTCAACTCTTCATCCAAGGACCAACTTACTATTCGAGATACTACTGTAACAAGACTCTCTGAGACTTCATGTATTAGAATATTTCATGCCTTGAGAGCTATTGAATTATGTCCATTCCACATTAAATTTCACAGCTAGCTAGCTAGGGTGATTGATGCAGGCACAAAACCAACTCGGAGCAAGCTGAACCTCCTGTCAACTAACTCGAGAGTCGAGAGCTGCAACAAGATTTGTTACGATATTGCAAGAACGTTCTTTTCAGGGAGACGAACAACTAGTAACTTGCTGAAAGCAGTAGTATGTCTAAAATGCCACCAATGTGTCCTTAGTCTAATCCTAACCATAAATTGACTTGGTTTTTTTTGGTGTAGAAATACGGAGCTAAGACATCTTACAGACGTCAGAATTGTGTCATTTTAGACGGTCAGATTATGGTCTTTTAAACATCCTTGTAATAACAAATCAATGGCAATTTCACTAAGGACCAGTACGGCGTCATTTTTAGACCCCCTTCTCCTGGTAAGTACCGTGTTGTCTTGATAATCATGACGAGGTCTATCATTTATCAAGCTACCACTAAAAGAGCATAGACCATTCACGATGATTGTTCTAAACCACCTTCGGCATACCTTTTCATTCTCGGATCCAGATCCGAGAGACCCGGCTTTTCAATTCACTCACTGCCAGTTCAAGACGACCAGAAATCAAAAACCTTGCAGTGAGTTGTTTTGGCTACGATGTACTGTACCGTAATCAGAACATTCGTATATCCATACATTCATACAGCTCAGCGGTACGCTCAACTGCGAATTTCAATGCGAAGCGAAGCTAAGATACTTTTCATGAGACATGCGGGCAGCAGTTGAAGCCGTATCCGCGCTCTGAGGAATCTACTACATTAAAGAAACTCTATTGATGTATCTATGTATTACAGGTCACAGGATGCTGAGTTAATACCAGCCGACTGAGATCATCAGGAAGAAGAGACGAGGCAATAGTAGTACTCAAGATACTAACCGTAAGAACTATTACGATCTGTTGCGTGAATATGTCTTGTGATTCTAGCTGGCTTGCAGGGAACTGTGGATTGGCGAGGTTGCATAATCGGGCTGATGATATTGCTTTTATCAAGAGGAGGATGAGGATTTGAAATGTCAGATTGATTGATGGTGAGGAGTACTAGTAGTACTACGACTAGTTACTATCTGGGAAGCTGAAAGCGGCAGGCGAGTGCTTCACTGGAGTCATGCACAAGCGAGACGATCTCACTGTAGTATCCAGGGCGGCCCAGCTCTGCTTCATGCTGCCAGTATTAGTTAGTTCACCCTCGACCTCGTTCGTATGCAGAACACCACCCTCCCTTCCTCCCAGCATGACTCTGCCTTCCTCAACACCAACCAACCAACCAAACAGCCACTCCATGCTAACCCTCCACTCACCAGTGATCACAAACCCAGCCTCTGCCACTGTCAGTAGCTACCTACCACCCTCCGGTCGGCGCAGGCGCAGCAGCACCACCAGCACTACCCGCAACACTACCACCCCAGCCCCCGTTTGGCCCTCCTCCTCCACCCCCACTGACACTTCCGCCCCCAGCTACACTCTGACCCCACCCTGCCATGCCGTTATCACTTGCGTTGCTGCCTGCGACAGTCTGAGCCGCATTCCATCCTCCGTTCGGTGGAGTGGCGGGTCGACCGCCTACTGGTCTTCCCGGGGCCATTTCGCCTGTAACACAGGGAGCGGGAGCGGGAGCGGGAGCGTTGGGTCTGTATGTTTGGACGTTCGAGTCGAATTGGATGGGGGAAATTGTCGGCTGTTGTGCTTGCTGCGCTTGCTGAGGCTGAGACTGCGGAGGATATTGAGCAGCTGCTGGTTGAGGAGCTTCCCATGCGTTTGTCGTTGTCGGTTGCTGGGGTGCAGCAGTGTTGTTGTCGACCCAATTATTGTTCGCATTCCAATTTTGTGTCGCAGCATTCGCTGGTGCCGGTTCCGGTGCTGGCATTGACACACCCAGACCAGCATTAGTACCTGCCGTAGGCATATCGTTGACGCTTCGAGCTCTTGAAACATTGTAGTCAAGAAAATGGTATACGGGAGCTGGGATCGCGAGTGGTTCTGCCATTCCAACGCTGGACCCGTCGGGGATTTCCGAAACCGATGGAGGAGGTGGAACATTGCCGCCGGATGCAGTCTTTTGATCCATCATTAGCACTAGGATAAGAGGGGTTCGAGGTTCAAGATGGCATACCTTTGCCCTAAGCAACATGTCAATAATCTCACTTTTGTCCATTTGCTGTAGCTTCCTCCTCTCCTCATCTCCTGTAAGGTCGTGTTCAATCTTGGTACCAATCGCTTTCTCAATCTGTTCTGCATCGCAAGTATCATCAGCCTCTGATCAGTATGTTCGGTATGACTGAGCATCACTGTCCGAATAGCAATCATCCTCAGTCGGAGTGCCACAATCATGAAGGTAGCCTCGCGTGCTGAAGCGAGCAGCATGTGTGCTTCCTCTAGGCTGCAGCACGAGAAAGTCTGAAAGCTGAAAGGAACTATTCGACTCACCTCTGGTGCGATACTTGAAGACGAACCGCGCGTAAGGTTCCTCGAGAGTGTCCAGGTATTCGGGAGATCTTCGTTTGTGGACATAATGAAACCCTGGTCCGGTTTTGACCTGATGCGTTGTTGACATATCTTCTGGTACGTCGTAGGGAGGCTCCTCACCCGCATCTGGCCGCAGACTCTCATCAAAATTGTGAAAACTGCCATAGTACGGACCGTGAGGGCCGTTCAAGGGTCTACCATGTGCTAGTGATGCTGCTGTACCATGTTGCATTGACGTGGAATTGGGTTGATCGGCCTGAGCTGTTGCAGGTGCAGTGTTCCACGAATCTTGGACTTGGGTGCTCGTATTGGTGTTGGCGTTCCAGTCTTGGTTTTGAGTGTTATCTGCGTTCCAGTTTTGGCTCTGAGTGTTGTTTGCGTTCCAATCTTGGTTTTGGGTGTCATTGGTGTCTTTATTCCAGGGCTCTTGAACTTCGTTGGTATTATTGGTGTTATCGTTGCTGCCGTAGTCAGGATTATTGAATTGGCCGGTATTGTTCGAGGGCTGGTTCCAATCATTCGTCGGAGCTTCTGTTTGGGCACCACTGTTGTTCCAATTGTTGGTTGAACATCCACCAGTATCGTTGTTGTTCCAGCCCGAGTCACCAGCTTGAGCTTGATTGGTGTCACCACCCTCCCATCCTTGACTGTTGTTATCGTTCGGTTGACCACCTGCATTGCCGGTGCTATTCTGGGTTTGATTGCTTTGACCATCCAACTGATTGCTTCCGTCTTTCATTGGGTCTTGAAATCCTGATTGTGCAGAAGCAGGAACCCAGACACCACCTCCCGGATGCGTACTGGCAGGAGCAGGCATCTGGGCGATTGGAGCAATTGGATAAGCAGACTGAGGATATGCGTATGGATGAGAGGGTTGGTAAGGTGCTGCATAGCTTGGTGGTTTCGGGTAGCCTGGACCCGGCACAGTTTGTCCTTGCCAGTTGGGTTGAGCGTAGGGTAGATAACCCGCGGTTGTGGGCCATCCAGAATAAATCGGAACACCATAACCGATAGGCTGATAGCTCGGAACTGTATTTCGATAATCCGGCATTGGAGGTGGATAGGTCAGATCTGGAGCGAGAACGTAACCACCAGCATAATCTTGTGTACCTGGCATCCCAGCATGAGACGGAGAAGGGTTGGCATAAGGATCTTGTACTGGGCCATGGCCTGGCACTTGATGATGAAATCCAGTTTGAGGTGCCTGTCCGTAATTCCCTGGTTGCGAGGGATGCTCTTTTTCCTGCGACTGACCACTGAAAGTTTGTGAACCATATGGTGGACCTTGTGCACCGTACCCAGGAGGTTGTTGTGGAACTTGATCATTAAAATGAACACGCCGCTGTGGAAGGTGACTGTTTGACTGATTCTGGTTGATGGCAGGCCCAGGCTGCCAAGACTGGGAGAAGGGATGAGGGTACCCGTAGCCAGCATTTGGCTGGATTGGCGGTGGTGGCTGCTGCGTAGAGGTATAACCGGTTGGTGGCCCAGGGGGTGCTGACGGTGGCTGAGATACGTTCCAAGACCAAGCTTTTTGTTCTGCAGGCCCAGATCCTTCACCATCAAGTCCAAATTGGTGAATATCTGCGGCACCATCGTTGAAAATGCCAAGCAACAAGTCAGGTTCAGGTTCAGGTTCAGGTTCCGTCATTTGAACGCTTTCAGCGTCGCTTGGTGGTGCATGTGCTTCAGTCAGCGTCTCCATCGCCAACACCGGTGTTTCCTCACATCGAGCCAACTGTCACTGTGTTTCACTTCTTCACTCGGTCACCATCCACACATCTAAATGCCTGAGCCCGATCAACAACTTCGCTTACTATAGGGTTCCGTCAAAACTCCGGAAAGATCAGTTGACAGGCTCCGTGTGGAAGATCTCTCCATCCAAGGAGTTCGGCATAATCCGTCATAGACGCTCACCATACAGACGATCTGTGGCTGAAAACAAACCAAAATCCCCCAAGAATGCCCACTTTGAGGCAGCTGAGATGTGAAGTTGAGTGGGGTAACACCCAAACCCCCTTCCCTGAATATGGCACTACCTACGGAGATGGTGTCGTGGAGACTTACATTCCCATACCTGACCACCCTCAACCATTTGCTATACGTCTAAGATCCACGAAGTACATAGCAGAAGGTCTGGCAATGTTGATATTCATGGATGGCGACTATCAGTGCAACCGCAACCGTCTTGGCTTGCAGAGCCCAAAGCCAGGAGTTCCTCAAAACATGACAGAGATCGATCTCAGGGTGCGCCAGAGAGAGAGAGCTCTTGGGAGTGGAAATTATCTTGGGAGAGGATGGCGTTTTGACAAGCACAACCTTGGTGAGTGGCCTTAGCCACCCTTATCTGTTAACACAACTGATCAATGTGGTCTCAGTGCCTCTTGACAGGCTTCCTCCCAACGTGGACCGCCAGCATTTTGACAGGATTGGGACAATCGTTGTATTTGTTCTGAGGTGCCGATCAAGAGAAGACGTCGAGCCTAATCTAGCCGCCTCATCGGATGTTGATGATTCTGCTTTGCAGACTTCGGAATCAAGCAGCGAGACACTGACTGAAGCACATGCACCACCAAGCGACGCTGAAAGCGTTCAAATGACGGAACCTGAACCTGAACCTGAACCTGACTTGTTGCTTG
>QQTW01004912.1_pt1 | contig 10048 bp, 20 predicted proteins | sample 1904831 | NCBI WGS metagenome assembly QQTW01 (sample SAMN09435610, study PRJNA476489) | Subsurface metagenome, whole genome shotgun sequencing project.
ATGTCGATGATATTCCCGGCCCCAAAGGCGGCAGCGGGCGATGCAAGGAACAGCAGTACCGCGAAGAGAACGAGCAGATTCAACCTGAGCGACGCCATTTTCCCCGGAGATGTCGGACGAACGAAGATCAAGCGAGGAGAAGCTGGTCAAGATGCCACAGTAGCTCATCCATTGAGTGAAGCATTCCGCTATCGAGTACTGAGTCAAGTGATGTGCCTGTGAATGTCAGAAGACCATTTCTTACGTGCTTGATGGTTACCTCAGCGTCTCAGCCCTGGGCAGGCCTCTACTATGAGAGGTGAGGTCGGAGCTCCGGACTCCGGCCTCCGTCGGCTGGTCCGAGCTCTGGTATCATATGGTAAGATTCAAGCTGTGGCATTATTTAAAACAATGACGAAGTCAAGTTGGTGGGGTCTTCCAGACGTCTGGCCCAAACCCGACCACCAAAACAAGCAGCTCACTGTTGCACCTCATCACCCAACCCGAATTAAAACCGTTGCGGTGCTTCTCAGTACTCCAACCAACTTGAAGATGACCTGCTGAGAACGGACTTGTCAAAATGAGGCTGACCTGACTGTCGAGTGCTATCGGACCTGGGGTTCCGGAGGTACAATGCATGTGGAGCTTTCAGCTACAGCCTCACTTCGCTAAGTCATGAAGCCATGAGGTGTCGCGTACTCCGCACACGACGGCGAAGATGTGCTGCAAGTGATAAGAAGTCGAGGATTCATTGACCCGGTCCCATGGATAGCAATCGCGTCTAATAACAAGTTTGAAGGAAAGGAAAAGTTATTCAGTAATCCTTGCTGTACGAACCAACGTACCTAGGTACGTACGTAGTCGCCACTGAGTGCAGCCCTGCTTTAAAAACTCCGTTGGCGCCGTTAATAATGCACGCGTTGTTGGCACGCAGGTACCGCTACATGGCGGAACGGACCCGAGGCACCGCCGGTCCGCCGCCCGGTCCTTGGTCCGATGTCTGACGGATAAAAAAGTAGCACGCGCCTCTCAGAAGATGCAATATATAGATGCAGCGCCCACAGACTCCTTCCAAGGTTGTCGTCCTCCCCATCGTCCATGCTCTGCGACTGCTTTACCCTTGTGTGAGCGGTCACCATGGAAAAGTCCGCCACCGGAGTGGTCCATCATCAACATGAGATGACCGTTGACGGGAACAAGCCGGACGAGATACTGGGACCAACGTGGTCCCCTGAGGAAGAAAAGGCAGTGCGGAGAAAGCTTGACTGGCATATTGTCCCAATCATCACGTTGCTGGTAAGCCATAAACCACTGGTTTAGGTAGAGACGATGTCAGCTTACCAGATTATCAGTATCTGCTCTGTTTCCTCGACAGGTACAAGTCTTTGGCCTCTCTTACAGTGCGCTATTCCACTAACTGCTGGCTGTAAACAGAGCGAATATAGGGTATGTTGGGACATCTGTCTATCACTTTTTCCATTGTTCCTTGACGGATGTTGATTGCTCGACAGCAATGCTCGGATTCAGGGCATGCTCACGGACCTGAATCTGGTAGGGTATAGGTTCAATTGGGCTCTCACAGTCTTTTACTTCACATACATTGCGTAAGCCATCAGTCTTCGAAGTGGTCGCCCAGGGTTCTGATCCCATCTCAGGGTCGAGATACCAAGCAACGTCATTCTGAAATGGATTGGACCCAAAGTTTGGAGTACAGTTATGCGCTCACGTACTTGCGGTCTTGTGTTGACTTTGCTCAGTCCCTTTCTTAGTCGTGGCCTTCGGTGTGGTGTCTTTGTGCACCGCTTTCGTCAAGACATTCGAGGGACTCTGTGTCGCCAGAGCATTTCTGGGCTTAGCAGAGGGAGGGACGATGCCGTAAGCACTCTGCACGCCTTCAGCTTGGATCAATGGCTAAGTCTTGGTAGTGGCATTGCTTTCTTCCTGAGCTGCTTCTATAGACGAGGGGAGCTGCTCTTCCGCATCGGCATCTTCGTCTCTGCAAGCTCCATGGCGGGTGCGTTTGGCGGGCTGTTGGCCACCGGCTTGGCGTGAGTCCTTGTGGAATCATGCCAAACGAGCGAGAAGCTGACGAAGTAGACGAATACCTCGTTGGGGCACCGAAGACGTTCCGATACACACGTATGTATTCGGACCATCGGTTGCCAGATCATGTTCTGCTAAAGTCTGACTGAATACGTAGATGGAGGAACATATTCTTCTTCGAGGGATTGGTGCGTCGTGGAACCACTCGATGAGCTGCACGCGGCTGACTTGGACTAGATCACCGTGCTCGTTGGCCTTGCAGCACCATTTCTCATGCCGAAAAGCCCTGAGACCTGCCACTTCTTGTCGGAAAGGGAACGCTTAATTGCCGTCCGAAGACTTGCGCTGGAGCAGAAAGTCAATCCCCATGAGACGGTCAGGCCTGTCCATGTGAAGCGGGCCATCATCAACTTCAACAACTTCATCTGTGCTTTCGGATTCTTCTTCATCAACATCACGGTCCAGAGTCTGTCACTTTTCCTGGTTCGTTTGATCCCGATCCCAGGATGTGACGCCGGACGGAGAGCTGACTGTTGTAGCCCACGATCCTGAATGATCTAGGATGGACCGCCACGAAAGCGCAACTATACTCAGTGGTATGTGGCCCCGCCAGCTCGAGCACCCTATCGTGGGAAAATGGTTGACGTTCGTAGCCTCCCTATGTGATGGCTTCGTGCATCTCCATCCTGATAGCCTTCATAAGTGACAAGACCCGGCTACGTGGTGCATACCTCGCCGGTTTTACTATCCTTGGTATGGTTGGCTTCATTCTTCTTCGGGTTTCCGACGAAGCCAGTGTAAGATACGTGGCGGTCTTTTTTGCCGCCGTTGGCGCATTTCCAGGAGGCCCGGGCTTCTTGTCCTGGGGACTAAACAGTGAGTCGTCAAATCTGCCAGCAAGAGCGCGGAATTAGGATTAATCCTCCTTAGATGCCGCTGGTCCAGCAGTAAGAGCCGTAACTGGTGCATGGATTGTGTCGATTGGAAGTTTTGGTGCCATCGTTGCCACGTGAGTTTCCTTTCTAAACGCGGTGCATATCTATCTCAACTGACTCCACCCTTTAGCTGGACATACTTGGCGAGGGACGCACCCAAATACCCCATCGGGCATTCGATCAATCTAGGGGCACAAGCAATTGTCGGCGCCCTGGCGTTGACTGGAATCGTATGGATTGTACGTGAGAACCGCTTAAGGGCCCGAGGAGGCAGGGACTCGAGGTTGATGGGACTGAAGGATGATGACGACCACAATGAGCTCGGTCATTTGCATCCATCTTTCCGCTACATACCGTAGACATAATCTAGCCAGGCAGGCGTTGTATTAGATACTTGCATCGTAGATATTGATGTGCATAGCCATCAGCAATGACTTTTGTTTTACTATGAGTCTCTTTGAGTGCTCTCTTTTGAAATCACAAAGGTCAGTGTGAAATACTATGCGTTGGACCGGCAGGAAGAGTGATTAATATGTAGTAGAATTGACCTCCTAACTACCGGAATATTAGATTTCCAGAACATCATAACTAACCTGGGCAATATCATTCCAACATTTGAACATTGAAGGTTGTGCTTTTTGCTCTGCTAACCGACCTCGGGACCTCGGAACGGTTACTAAGGCAAACGTTGTGCTTACGTCACATGTGGACCGAGCATCATTGGTCAATTGAGCAGAAGAGCTCGCTCTTCGTCGGCAATCGAAAACCATTGCAAGCCGCGCTAGGAAAATTCACTCTTTTCGCCCAGGATGCCCTTGTCCAGTCCTGTGCTCAATGCACATGCTCCTCGGAGACTGCTCCTCATCTCTCACCCAGCAGATCCACCATGAACGAGGACAGCGGCACAGGGAAGGCTCACGAGGAGGCCGCCGCGGCTGCAGCACCTGCTCACACCCATGAGCCGCGCGAAAGCCTGTCGAGATCCACATCGGCGGCGTCGTCGTCGAGTGCTTCTTCGGGCGCCGGGCGAGATAATGATATCAGCAGGGCGCCTACAGCTGGAGATAATGCGATCGATCTGGAGCGGCAAGCTACCGCCCTCAGTCGCATCCATACAGCGCGGAGCCAGCATAGCGGCACGGTGGGCGCGACCTTGAAGTCCAGGCAATCGAGGAAACCTCTGCCGGAATTCGGCGGCGGGAAGCCATATCCTCCGCCTTTGCCGGCCCAAGAGGAATATGTGGTGGAGTTTGATGGCGCTGATGATCCTTTGCACCCGTTCAATTGGCCTCTGAGCAGAAAGTGAGCGCGCAATCGGATCGATATCTCTATGGCGGTGGAATTGACGACTACGCAGGGTGCATACAGCCATGGTCCTGGGCTTCGTGACACTCACATCCGCATTCGGGTCTTCTATCTTCTCCGCTGCGACTGGTACCGTTGCGTCCATCTTCAATGTGTCTCCCACTGTTGGTACGCTTGGGGTTTCGCTATACGTGTTCGGCTTTGCTACTGGCCCGATACTATGGGCGCCGTTCTCCGAACTTTACGGCCGTCGTCTGCCACTTGTCATCTCATCATTCGGATTCTCCGTATTCGCCGTTGCTACCGCGGCAGGCAAAGATCTCCAGACCATCTTGATATGCAGATTCTGGACCGGTTTCTTCGGCGCATGCCCTCTTACTGTTGTGGCGGCTGTCTTCTCGGACATGTTCAACGATAGAACCCGTGGTGTCGCCATCACACTATTCGCAACGGCGGTGTTTTCGGGCCCGCTGTTGGCTCCATTCATAGGGGGCTTCATAACCATGTCTGATTTAGGCTGGCGCTGGTAAATTTTGTGCCGATCGGTATCATACTCGTGCTGACCCAAGGATCAGGACGCAGTATATCACTGCCATGATGGGATTCCTCGGTTTCGGTCTCATCGTGCTTTTCCTACGCGAGACTTATCCTCCAGTAAGAAACCTATCAAAGATTTGCGGAAGCAGGCTAAATTGGATAACAGGTTGTTCTAGTGGGCAAAGCCGAAGAGCTACGCAGGAGAACGAAAAATTGGGGTATTCATGCAAAGCAGGAGGAAATCGAAGTCGATCTTCGGGAGTTGGTTGAAAAGAACTTCAGTCGCCCGCTCCGCATGCTCTTCACGGAGCCCATCGTGTTGTTGCTGTCCATGTAAGAACGCGTAGCTAGCTCCGCTTCTGGCTCTAAATGTAGGTCAACTGACAATATCTAGATACATGGCCTTCATATACGGGCTACTATACCTTGCTCTTACAGCTTACCCCATCGTAAGTAATACCCTGTGCCTCGCACTTCGAAATTCAAGAGCTCATTTATACATCCAGGTGTTCCAACGAATCCACGGCTTCAACCTCGGAGTTGGTGGCCTCCCATTTTTCGGTATGATTGTCGGAGAGTTCCTTGCTGGTATCTTTATCATTGTGCGACAACCAAAGTATATTCGGAAACTGGCCGCCAACAATAACCAACCCATTCCGGAGTGGCGCCTTCCTGAGGTCATCATCGGCGGTGTCGCGTTTGCCGGAGGCCTGTTCTGGTTTGGATGGAGTGGCTACAAAGCCTCGATCCATTGGATAGTGCCCACGCTCAGCGGGCTTCTGACGGGGTTCGGCCTCATGGCAATCTTCCTGCAAGCTCTGAATTACCTCGTTGACGCCTATCTGATGGTTTGTTTCCTGCAACGATGAAATCATTGTGATGCTGACGCGCAACCGCAGTTTGCAGCTTCTGCGATCGCAGCAAACACCTTCCTACGCTCTCTCTGCGGCGCAATCTTCCCTCTATTCGCTCCGTACATGTTCGATGGCATGGGCGTGCAGTGGGCGGAGACACTACTCGGCTGCATTGCAGTGCTTTTGATCCCTGTACCGGTTATCTTCTACTACAAAGGGGCTCAGATCAGGCAAAAGAGCCGATATGCGCCGACGTTTCTCAAGCCTCCGGAGGAATCGGGTAGTGAGGTTTAATGGTATTGTAGAACGGGTAAATTTCTAAAAGTTGGAGGACTTCTTGGATATCTAGATTCTCTCGCACCTCCGTCGTGCGTGCAACATCACAAGAGCATTTGCCGAATTCAATCGTCATCATAAACCGTGAGAGTCGTAATCTCGATCGTGATATGATCAATCACTCCTCTCTGCCGCATTGACTCCTTCCCTCATGGTATTCGCTTCTTCTTCCATAGCCTTCCTTTCATCTGCTGTCAGTTCACTCTTGGCTCTGTCGATTTTGACGAAGCCAATGAGAAGGATAAGTGCAACAGCGGCGCATCCGGTTTCGTACCAGAAGACAATCTTGTAAGATTGTTTCGGCCCCCTGTCCTCCGTCTGCTTGGCTGTAACGTCGGCAAAACCCAGGAGGAATGCTATGCCGAGCTGCATCACGCTGTTCACCAACGCGCCCCCGAGACCTTGCCGTCTGGCTGGAAGACTTGTGGTGATGAATCTGTATGTGTTATGTTAGGAATCGGCCCGGGTGCAATGCTAATAAGGACACTTGGCGATGGACTCACATGTTTGTAATATTATACGTAATGTCTATCCCGATGGTAGCGCATATCATCGAGGGAAAGACGTAAGCCCAGTAGTTGGCGCCATCCGGAGCTATGGCAAACAGCAGCGGAGCAATAATCCAGGCCACTCCTGCGACGACTAGCATCACCGTTCCAGGAATGATGTGGAGTACGAGACCACCCAGTGTGGATATGATGCAGCCGCCTATGGCCATCGGAGCGAACCATGCTACCAGCTGTATCGGAGTTGCACCCATGATGTTGCCCATGCTAATACAACACATTAGTTATGGTGTGTAGATAAGAATGATGCGGTGTGACTTACTAAAACGTCGTGTACAGGAGGAAGACCCCCAGGGTGCCAAAGGAGAAGAACACAGCGAGAAGGAGAGACGTCATGTGCTTCACTTTGAAGAGCTCGGAAGGAAGCAAGGGCATGTCGGCGACCCATCCTTCGACGTACACGGAGAGAAGGAGCAAGACCACGCCGAGAACGAGGAGGGTTGGAATGTATGGTGTCTTCCAACCATTTGGTGCGTGAGAGCTGTCGGTGATGGCGTATACCACCAATATCAATCCAGATGAAATTAGTACCGTCCCAAGCCAATCCATTTTGATATCCAGGCTCTTGCGCTCATGAAGGTCAGACGGAATGGTGAAGAAAGCGACCACGGTCGTGATTGCCGCCAGGATGGAGCCCAGCCAGAAGTACCAACGCCAGGTCATGTACTCGGCAGCTATACCAGCAAAGAAGATTCCTATGAAGAACCCCAGAGGCGCACACGCGCCGTAGATGCTGAAAACCACATTCTTACGGGGCCCTGGACGATATGTGCTGCCGAGCAACATGAGTCCGCTAGGCAAGAACGCCGCGGGACCAAGGCCCTGGAGGGCACGGCCGAAGACGATCATCAGCTCGTTGCGGGAAAACCCAGCGATGATGCCCCAGACGGTAACCCATGCGTTGCCGGCTATGTAAACGGGGAAGCCACCGTACATGTCAGCCAATCGTCCAAAGGGAAGCAGAAAGGCGGCGATCGTAAGAGAGAATGCGTTGGCCGGCCACGTGCTTGCTGAAGCAGATATGCCGAGATCTGACACAACCTGAGGCACGATGACCGTGAATCCGGATACGAAATACTCCTAGCCAACGGTTGGTAGATGTTCGCATTCTCTTGAGGGCGGTCACTTACTGTCAAGACCTGGGACATGACAATGGAGAAACAGAAGCCAATCTCTTCATAGATTGTGCGAAATTTGGCTGGACGCATCCGCCCGAGTCGTTCGAGGCGGACTTGAGGAGATTCGGATTCCTCATTCTGATCACGTTCATGGGGCTGATCAGCACCCTGCGATTGTTGTGTTTTGGCAGCCATCACGCCTGGGAAGGTCGAAAGGAGCCTCCACAGAGCGTTATGGTAATAGAGAATACAGCGGCATCGGACCAGACGAATGCCCCACTTATCAATGAAGATCCGAGATGACAAACGGCATGCTGAGGCAGAGGGGACATGTCTTTAATTAATAATGCAAAAGATCTTCCAAGAATCTAGCCTTTGGTAGCCGCTGTTCTAGAGAAACTATGTCGTAACCCTGGAGAGGGAGCCGGCAACGGGTCCGGATTCCAAGCGGTCCGCATTTTGCAAGTGGCGTCATTCTCTTCGAGTCACTCCTCTCATCGTGACATTCCCGCATAGGACAGAAGGCGTAATGTGATGTTTTCGAGCGCCGCTGCTCTAAGCAACAATATCTCGGCCAGACGCCTCGACAATTGATGGCCCTGGATTGTCTCGCGCATCAATTGATCAATATCGATATCGTCGGCAAACATGACTGTCGTAAAGACCCGTAGTTCCTTGCTTTTGCGACGTTGCCCGAAAGTTCCCGAAGTCTGACCGCTAAGCGGCTGATGAGTCATGACAACGGGGAACGGACCTAGCCAGACTAGGATTAGCGTCGCCTAGCTTAACCGAGCTGGTTATATTTCCCGTTCCCAACTCGCTCCTCTCTTCTCTTTTTTCCTCTTCTCTTCATCATCAGTAGAGGTAGTCTATCTACCTTATCGAGGCTCCGCTTCGGCGGCTTGCTGAGGGTCATTCGAGCTTCTGCTCCCATGGGTTTCCTTCCGTTCCCGGCCTCGTTGACTGACGCCGCTGTCTTTTCCTATCAACTACGTGAAATCCGCTTTCTATGGATCGGAGTTGTGGGACGGCCGCTACAGACCTGAAACCATACCGTCGTTTGGGTGATGAAAGAAACCGAGATTCCTTTGCTGCAGGCTACACACAGTCGTTCTGCGCTTCGCGAGCGTCTTTGGAATGGAGGCGGTTGTTGGATGAAAAAGCGAAGTTGGGGTCTCGAGGGGTGGAGGCACAATGATATTCAGGTCTGCGGGTCCCATCTTGAATCATGCATGGCAAATTAGGAGATAGCATTGATCAAGACGGAAAGCACATGCATTGCTTCCTACATCGAGACTAGATATGGAGAGGATATACATCTATTTGATTCACCCGGGTGTGCGCTTCGTATCGTCAGATACCTCGCAATGCTGAGCGTTCACCGTCGCCATGCGTTCAGAGCATCCTCAGCCGCTGTGTTGCCGTCATCACATCGCTCAGTAACAAGACCCCATGTCCTCTCTCGGACTATCTTCTCCACTCCTCTCTCATTTCGTAACAGAGCTGTCAGCTTCTCAGTCCGCGCCTCCCGCGGAAAATAGCGTCCGCTGTAGGGATCCAGCCGCTCGTCGATCACCCTTTCCCGCGCCCTGGCCGACTCGACTCCGCGAAGAAGGGCGTCGGGATCACCGGGATCGGGTGAAGTGGCGACGCTGGCACAGTAGTTGAGCACGTCGGAGCGCGTTTGCCAGGCTGGAAACAGCACGGTTTCCTTGAACCTCCGACATGACCGCTGGTCTATCTGCTGGCTCCTTGTTGATCGATACCGGCCTGACTTTGTCGTCGAAGTGTCAAGGCCCGACGTTGCGGGCGTTATGAGCGCGTTGAGTTGTTGCGTTATCGAATCGTCTATCGCGGCGCGGGACAAGCGTAGGAAATCTGCCCTGCCGTGAACACTAAGCTTCGTAGCACGTTGCATCTTAGATTTCAAACATACCCCTCAACGCTCTCTCATTGAAGCAAAACTGTGGCGTGAGACGCGGCCGCTCATGTTCTGACATGCCCTCGGCTTCACCGCCCCTTCGACTCGTCGCTCCTTGCGTAGGAGTTTGGGCCCAGAATCTAGCCAGCTCGGTTGATAGTGTAGTGAAAGATGGACGTATAAGATCTCAGGAGTCTGTGAGTATCGCGCGAGAAATGTAGCCAAGAAGTGGCAATGATGCTAGGCGAACAAGTCGTCCATGATGCATACTCTGAGCAATCACGAGTCTAAGGCGTTATCTTTGCGTGGACGTGCCGCTAGACCCAACAAGTCACCCAGCATACGACGCCTTGCTAGGTTGGGGCTTAAAAGACCTAGGTAACCGCGTCGTGTGACAACGCGTCTGCACAGCGAAGACCGTGTCTTCCGGTCCCTTACAAGACAATTTCTCCCT
>QQTW01004913.1_pt1 | contig 10047 bp, 12 predicted proteins | sample 1904831 | NCBI WGS metagenome assembly QQTW01 (sample SAMN09435610, study PRJNA476489) | Subsurface metagenome, whole genome shotgun sequencing project.
ATATCGGGACATGAAGTTTCCTCTATTTCATCCTTGTAAAACTTTACCCAAATATACAATTATAGATTTAAAATAATCGAATTGACAAAAACTCCGCTGATTAGTGGGGTGAAGAAACGGTTTGGTCAGCAGTGCTACACACCCTGGTAACAGGTAGCATAACGTGAAGAAACTTCTTTAGGACGGTTAATGCTAATGAGAAGGAGAGGTAATATGCCTACGGCACGAGAAAAGCGCGAACACACGGTTTCTGGTTCAATTCGCTTTGCAGCTACCCAGTTGGCTGTTGCTGGGTGGTTGGCAGTAAGTCTCCCCAGTACGGCTGCAACCATCCCGTCTTCCTACCGAAATGCTTACCGTGCCTGCACTGGCAGGCTGCTGAGTGTCGATATTTCTGCCAACGAGGCAGCAACGGCTTGTGCAGAGGCACTACGTCCGAGGGACTTATCCAGATGTGTCGTTGAGATTAAGCAGCGGACAGCGATCGCAGCGCAGGATGCTCTAGGGACCTGTAGACAAGTGCGACAACCCAACCAGTTAGCCAACTGTGTGGTTGGGATCAGCCGTAACAGCGATGAGGAAGCTGTTCCAGGTATTTTGAATTACTGTGGTCGCAGCTTGTTGCCGGAGCGCTTTGCTGAGTGCGTAGTTGGCTTGCGTCGTGAAACCGATGTTGCCTCCACCCAGGCAATGGACACCTGTATCAGTGCCAGTGACACGCCCCGCAATTTCTCTCCTAACTTTGTGCCTGCTCAGCGGACGCCGGTTCAAGCAGATCCCTCCGCACCAACAGTGCCTAGCAATCAGACGCCAGCACCAACGCTGCCTGGCAATCAGACGCCATCACAACAGCAGACGCCAGCACCAACGCTGCCTGGCAATCAGACGCCATCACAACAGCAGACGCCAGCACCAACAGTGCCTGGCAATCAGACGCCGTCACCTCAACCAACTCCCTCACCTAATGCCCCTACCAATCCCGATGGAGTTTGACAATCAAGGATTACGGCACCAACAGATGTAGGACGTATTACTAGATAGCAAGATTGTTGATTAAAGCGCCTATCGCTCTTGATCTCGCTCATATTCTTCAACCCATGTCTCAAGTAAATCCCTGATTAGGTTTTGCCATCCAGGGATTGTTTTTATGCGTTCTCTAGTTCCTCGCCTTAGTTTGAGCTGCAACGATATAGAATCTAGTGGCTTTTCCTCAATTGGCTTAAAACCTAGTTTGTGATTTTTCTGAAAAGGCATGCACAAATAACTTATATATTGATATACTAATATAGTATCGCAATATAACTTCAATTATGTACGCACTCAAGTTAGAGTTAAAACTCAATAACAAAGAGCGCTCTCGGCTTGCAGGGTGTGCAGGTTTTAGCCGTTTTGTGTACAATTTTGGGTTATCGATGATTACTCAGTCATGGGGGTTTGAGGATGTAAAAGCTGGTGACACCAAGCGGTTAACAGCAATTGAAAAAGTTTTTACTCAGCACGTGAAGACTAATCCTGATTATCTATGGATGAAAAACTATCCTAGTGCTATCTACTCCAGTGCCTTCAGAAGTCTTGCCAAAGCTCTAACAAACTGGAGAGAGGGTAGAGCAGATATCCCAAAATTTAAATCCAAGAAGGATGGTGTTAGCTTCACGGTGCTGAAGAAGTCTGGCGTGTATCGTGCAAAGGGTGAATCAGTGATCCCGTTCACTAACCGTCAAGTGCTGCACCCTGGAAAGCGAATAACAATTCCTGGTCTGGGTGAATTTCGATTAAAACAGACTATTCCTTATATTTGCTCTAGTCAAACATTCACAGTTTCACGGACAGCGGAGCGGTGGTTTGTCTCGTTCGTGATTGATGCTGACAAGGTTCCTCCGGTCATTCATGAGAGTGAATCAGTGGGGATTGATCTAGGTATCAAGTGTTTCGCGCTCCTTTCTAATGGTTCTAATATTGAAGCGCCAAATCAACTAAAACAAGCGAAAATCAAGCTAAGTAAGGTGCAATGGCGCAACCGTAATAGGGGATTTGGAAACCGTCGATTGGGGGTGCCGACCTCTAACAATGCTCATCGCTACTTTAAGCAACTGGCACGGAACCATGCTCGGATTGCTAATGTGCGTAAAGACTTCCTCCAGAAGACTAGGACTGCCATTAGTCAAAAGTACTACCGGATTCGGATTGAGGACCTGAATGTATCGGGGATGATAGCTAATCACAAGTTGAGTGAAGCTATATCCTCTAGTGGGTTCTATGAATTCCGTCGCCAGTTGACCTATAAAAAGCAGTTCTACGGCACGTTAGTGGAACTGGTGGCTCGCTGGTATCCATCGTCTAAAACTTGTTCGTGCTGTGGGTACATACAGCCTATGCCCCGGGAGCATCTCAGTTTTGCAAAAACAACCTGAGCCAGGGAGAATTGGGATACCCCTGTAGTTGAGAAAGCAGCCGATGACCCCTGAAGATCAGCAAGCCCTGCACCATTACGCTCAAGAGATGGCCAAAATTCTCTACAGGAACGCTCCTCAAGAGGCTATTACTGACTTGGAAGGGATTGAGAAAACCGTGCGGGGGCAGATTCTAGAGTACGTTAGCCCCAAAATTGCCTTTTTTTTATCGAACAGACCACCGGAACCAACCTCGGTAGAGAACGTAAATTGAAGAGCCCTCTGGGGATTTTACCTATCCGGGAGGAGCAAGCTAAACTACTCGGACTCAAGCCACACAGTCAATTGAGTCCTCTGTTAGAGAAATGCTGTCTGCGGGTGAGCGCCAACGAATCGTATCAGAATGCCCAAGAGGAGATTACTGCTATGATGGGGGTGAGAGTCAGTCACAGCACCTTACAACGCTTGGTGCAACGCACAGAGTTTGAACTACCCTCAGCCAAGCAAAAGGTGACTGAGATGAGCTTCGATGGTGGGAAAGTGCGCCTACGCAATCAGCAAAAGGGTCAGCCCAGCTACTGGTTGGAATATAAAAGTGCCAGACTTGAAGACATCTACTATGGAGCCGCGTTTCAAGACAATCCTTTACTGCTGGACTGGGTGAACAGTCAGTCCTTGTGTGACCCACTCGTCTGCTTGGGCGATGGTCATCATGGGGTGTGGAAGTTCTTCCTTGAGGTGGGCGATCGCCAGCAACGCATCGAAATCCTCGATTGGTATCACCTCAAGGAAAATCTCTACAAGGTCGGTGGGTCTGTGCGTCGGCTTCACCAGGCAGAGTCTTTGCTGTGGAAAGGTTTAGTGGATCAAGCCAAGGCACTATTTGAGGATTGCACCCTCGACCAAGCTCGCAAGTTCTGCAACTATCTGGAGCATCATCGACATCGCATCGTCAACTATGAGTATTTTCAGGCGGAGGGGATTTTAATTGGCTCTGGAGCGGTGGAATCATCTATCAAGCAGATTGACCGACGCCTGAAAATTTCTGGGGCGCAGTGGAAGCCAGAAAATGTTCCTCAAGCTTTGCAGGTGCGCTGTGCCTATCTCAACGGTCAGCTGGCTGTCTGATATTTTTGCAAATCTGAGATGCACCCTTTTCATCAAACAATTCTTGCTCAGATAAATACTCAGTTTCTAAAGTGCCATCAGAGCGCTGGTAGGTCAGGTTACCAACCTTAGAGATAGTCATGTAAACATTCAGAAAACCCTCTGGCGTTCGCTGATAGTTTTTAATTATGCCCGTGGTGTCAAGTCGAGTTACTAGCATTTATTTGAAAGTTAAGTTGAGGATTGACTGTTTATCATGAGGATTCATCTGTTGATGGAATACAGCACCGCTGGGGATTTCTGGCATCTGATCATAAAACAGTATTTCATGTTCGCTGGCAATATTTCTAAGCTCCTTCCAAGCTCGTAAGAATTCGACACACGCACTATTGAACGCTGGAATCGCTTCACTCATTGCTGCCTGAACTTTCGCCCGTTGCTCTGCTTCAGCAACTAATCTGTAGATGGTTCCTATATCATCCTCACAACTTTTTATCTTTGCTTCAATTGTCCTTACATCGTCTTTTAATGCCCGTAATTCTGCCAACTGCTGAGGACTGTATTCGCTTCCAGATGTATCGCCGTCAATTTGCCGCGCCAACCTTTTCTCAGAAGCAGTTGGATCATTCAGTAAGGTCTGGGTGTAACTAACTTGCTGTTGCCGTGCTTCCTCTAACAAGGAAGTCAGCTTTTTAATCTCATCTTGATACAGTGAAATACGCACTTCTGGCGAGTGATTGATGTAAACCTCTAGCTCAGTTTGCGCTTGGTCTAAAACTTTTTTCGCTGCTTCTCTTTGCTGCTGAGTTTCTTCAATTGATTTTACCCACTGAGGTTGCTGGTTCGCATATCCAAACTGGAGAGCTTTAATTAGTTCGCCGTGCCGCTCTTGGGCGTCGCGAAAGGCATTGATTAACGCTGTATGGCGCGGATGGTGGGGATAGCTGTATCGTTGCTGATGTACCCAAGCAGGTAACGATGTACTAGCTTGTCTCGCTTGTGGGGAATAATAACCCACATTCCGCACCCTAACTGTCACAGGGCAGAATCTCAGATAAACTGAGGTGAACTAAACCCGCTCCGGACACTGCTATGAAACCATCCAGCGAGATTCGAGTTCAAAACTTAGACCACCTGGGCTTGGTTGCTGGCATCATCGATGAGATGGGGCTGGTGGAGCAAATCAATCAGCTGGTGGGTCAGCACGACTGTGAGCGAGTTAGTCCAGGTCATGTGGTCAAGGCCATGCTCTTAAACGGACTCGGTTTCGTATCGGCTCCCTTGTATCTATTCTCAAGATTTTTTGAAGGCAAGGCCACAGAACACCTGATTGGAGAGGGAGTATTACCAGAGCATCTTAATGATGACAGATTAGGACGAGTCCTAGATAAACTTTACCTGACTGGACTGAGCCAACTTTTCACGGTTGTCGCCTTGGCTGCTGCTAAAAAGTTTGGCGTATCAACCAAAAGTGCCCACCTAGATTCAACTTCATTCCATGTCCATGGGCAGTATGAGAACACACTACCCCTCGTGTCTTTTGTAACAGGAGGAATCAAGCCAAATGACCGGAAGGGCGAGGTTTTAGAGGAGACAGAGGTGGAGTCAGCAATCCATATTACTTATGGTTATTCTCGCGACCATAGACCAGATCTCAAACAGTTTATCTTAGACTTAATTAGTAGTGGCGACGGGGATGTACCACTATTTTTACGTGTGGCAGATGGGAATGAAGCCGATAAAGCCGTGTTTGCTAAAGTTTTATGCGATTTCCGGCAGCAATTGTCTCTCGATACTCTGATGATTGCCGATAGTGCGTTATATAGTGCTGACAACATAACTTTACTAAAAGATATTAAATGGCTTTGTCGGGTGCCTCTAACAGTTGCTGAGGCGAAGAAACTGGTAGCCCAACTTACCAAAGAAGATTTTGTTAAGAGTGAATTGTCAGGATATTGGATTGCTGCACACACTAGCAATTATGGGGGAGTAGCACAACGGTGGTTGGTGGTCGAGAGTGAAACCCGGAAAGAGGCTGATCTGCGGCAGCTTGAGCAACGACTGTCTAAGTCAGAAAAAGAAGCCAGCAAGAAATTGCAGCGTTTGTGCGCCCAGGAATTTGCTTGTCCCCAAGACGCTATTGACGCAGCAGAGAGCTTATCTCAACAACTCAAGTACCACTGTCTAACTGATATTCAAGCAGTGGAATTACTCTCCGACCAGAGCAAACAAGCATCTGTTAAAGCTAGTCAAACCCTGAATATTTCCTATCGCATTCAAGCCCCATTGGTACGTAAGCAGAGTGTAATCGAAACTGAAACTAGACGTGCGGGTCGATTTGTGCTGGCAACGAATGTTATCGATGTAGCTGAATTGAGCAAGGACGGAATGCTTTCTGAGTACAAAGCACAACAAGCTGCTGAGCGGGGGTTTGGCTTTCTGAAAGACCCCTTGTTTTTTACCGACAGTGTTTTCCTCAAATCCCCAGAAAGAGTAGAAGCTTTGGCAATGTTGATGGGCTTGTGTTTGTTAGTTTACACTATCGCTCAGCGACAGAGCCGCCAAGCTTTAGAGTCAGCGCAGTCAGGTATTAAAAATCAGTTAGGCAAGCTGACGCAACGTCCAACATTACGTTGGGTATTTCAGTGTTTCCAAGCGGTGCATTTACTAATTGTCAATGGAGTCAAGCAGATATCCAACCTCACGGATGAGCGTCTGGGGATACTCCACTTTTTCCCTCAGAGCTGTCGTCGATACTACTTGCTGTCTTGAAAAAGTCTTACAAGCTATAATCCCACGAAAATTGGAACAGTTAATGGGGAAATTAAAAATTTTTAATAAACCTATAAGTTTCCTGTGTCTGCTATTTATCTTGAACTTCAAATAATCATAATTCGTCAACCAAGAAGCAGGCTTTTAACAACAAAAGTATGCTTAGGAAAGCTAATTTTTGAAAAAACTAGTCAGAAAGGTCAGGATTGAACCTTAGTCTGATTATATGACTTTATCACACTATCATACAAGTTGTAGTTCCCTCTCAGGTTGTCCACAATGAATGCCATGTGACAGTTGAGGGTGCGGAATGTGGGTAATAACTGAGCATGTATCAACCTCCTAAAAACTAATCAATCAACTAACTGTGTAACTTGGCTGAGGCACTAAGGTTTGCGCTTTAACCGCGAACTTTTCGCCTTACTCGTTTGGCTTTGTACTGGGCATACTGCTCAAGTACTGGCACAATGCCCTTCAGGAGCTTTGTTGCTCCAGGTCGGGTTGCAATTTGAGCAACGAGACAGTGAGCTCGCTTTGTCAGTTGCTGCCTCTCCAGCTCGGCGGCGTGGGTTTGTGGATCATCAATCATTGCAATCGCCTCAAATCAGAGGCGGAGCACTGGAACACTCCGCGAGGAATTTTACGCCCTTCTTTCCATTCCACGGCTACTTGCTGCCCATCAAGCGAGTTGACCACTACTCCAGACCAGTAATAATCATTTTTGATCCTGTGAGCGCCTGCAACGCGATCGCCCACATTGAACGACTGTTGCTCAATGGCGGCTGGGTGCTGGGATTCTGTGGGTGCCAACGCTGGAGTTACCACTACTGGCGGCATCGGCAGAATATCGACCTCATCAAATCCCAAGATCAAGCCTGACTCTAAATGGATGTTCAGCGAAGGGGTCTTTGTTTTTGTTCCCATCATCATCACCACACCCTTGCCACACGTACCATCTTGAAGACAGCGAACATAGATTGCATCGCCTACTTTTGGTGCTGGTGTCTGGGTTTGGGTGGGTGCGATCGCTGTTTCATTACAAGAGGTATCAGTGCAGGTGTCAGTGGAGGTATCAGTAGCTGAAACCGTTGCTGCATCGTCGTTACTGACACCTACTGACACCCCTGACACCTGTTTGCCTGGAATGCTACTACTTTGTGGTGGCGTGGGTTGCTGTGCTGCTACCACTTCGTTGCTTTCACTAAAAGTAGGTAAAAAGGTATCAGTAGGTATCAGTTGACTAGCTGAAAGTATTGCCGCAGCGTTGTTTGAGGGTACTGATACCTCTGATTTGAAGGTGTCAGTATGTGTCAGTTGACTAGTTGGTTGATTAGCTGAAAGTATTGATGCAGGGTTGTTTGAGGGTACTGATACCTCTAAATTGATAATAGGTGTCAGTTTTTCAACCAATTTCACCCAGCAGGAGCAGCCTTTACTGTCTGGTTTCTTTGTAAAGCCCAACCTCTTAAGCACCGCTGCCACCCTCATCTGAGCTGCCCTTTCCTGCTTTCCTTTATCGAGTTCTAAGCAATGTTGCAGAATATTCTTGGTGTAGACGCGGAGTATCCCACCTGAGTCATGAGACAGCCCAGCAATGTAGTCCTTAATATGTAGTAGCCACGGGTCTTCGACATGGTAAGGCTGGTTCAGTTCCTGACTTTTGTAAGCTTCCTCAGAGTTGAGCCACCATTGCTCACCCCTGCGGTAAAGTGCTACTGCTGCAGCCCACAAGCGATCGCGTTCGTCTGCCAGCAACTTACAATCAATCGGCTTTTGTACCGGCACTATCCAGAAGCGGCGATCTCCTGTAGGGTCGGCTAGAAATTCCTCTTCATTACTGGTCCCTACTAAGATGCAATGGCGGGGGAATGCTTCAATGTTGCGCCCATAAGGCACCCGCAGGTTATCTATACGGCAAGACATGAATGCTTTGACATCACTAGTCGAGCGCTTGCTAAAAGCTCTTTCTAGTTCTGCCCATTCCAGAAACCAACTAGCCCTAAGCTTCAGCCGCTCGTCTTTGTTGCCAGCATCCCCAAGGCTATCGTCAAACCAATCCCCAGCTAGCACATTAAAGAAGGGTGATGTTCTAGATCGATTGGTTGAGTATAATGGATAAAAAACTTGGGTTTTGTGTTATGACTGTTTTGGTAGCAATTGAATGTCCTCATTGTCGCAGCACACAGGTGACTAAATATGGTAAGTCGCCAGTAGGCAAACAACGTTACTGCTGTCAAAACGAGAATTGTCCTTACCGCACTTTCGTTCTGACTCAAACTTATCCGGGAAGAACACGATTCGTCAAGCAGCAGATCGTAGAGATGACACTTAACGGTAGTGGGGTGAGAGACATAGCCCGATTCTTGCACATCAGTTCCACAACAGTCATTCAAGAATTAAAAAAAAAACTGGTACACCTAAAGCAAGTGAATGAGAAACTCTTGCGGCAGCTACAGCCTGAGAGAGTGTCGCGTGGAAATTATACGAGTTGAGGAACCTTCAGCGGTTGAAGTTGAAGAGTCAGAGTTAGATGAGATGTGGAGCTATGTGGGGAAAAAGAGCAACCCTAGATGGCTGTGGCATGCAATTGACCGCTCAACTGGCCAGGTATTAGCTTATATGTTGGGTCGCCGAAAAGACCGAGTCTTTCTCGCTCCTTAAGAAGTTACTCCTCCCATTTGGGATTAAGCGTTATTGTACTGATGGGTGGGGAGCATACGAACGAAATCTGCCAGCAGAGCGCCACGAGATAGGTAAGCGCAAGACTCAAAGGATTGAACGCAAGCATCTGAGTTTAAGAACAAGAATTAAGCGACTAGCTCGTCAGACTATTTGCTTTTCGCTCGACAGAGGAAATGCATGATGAGCGTGATTGGGTTATTCATCAACCGCTACGAGTTTAGTTTACCTATTTAAGTGTAAAACAACCAATCTAAAACACGACCATTTGGCGTTAAATCATCTTAATTGAGTCTGTATGATTTCAAAATTGATCGCAATTGGTGGTGGTGGTTTCCTAATGGAACCAGAGAATCCTCTGCTGGATCAGTATTGTCTGGACTGTACAGGCAAAACCGCTCCCAAAGTTTGCTTTATTCCGACTGCTAGCGGTGACGCAGAAGATTTCCTCTCCCGTTTCTATACAGCATTTGCTAGATACTCCTGTGAACCCTCACATCTTGCATTTTTTCGTCAACCGCGATCGGGCGCAATCCCATTAACTCAGATTGAACAACACCTGTTGAATCAAGATTTGATTTACGCGGGTGGCGGAAATACTCGTGCAATGCTTGCAGTATGGCGCGAGTGGAATGTTGACGAGATGTTGAGAAAGGCTTGGCGATCTGGCATCTTACTAGCTGGAATGAGCGCTGGCGCAATTTGTTGGTTTGAGTATGGTGGAAGTGATTCAACTTGGGCTGGTAAATTGAGTCCGTTGCCAGGGTTGGGGCTAATTCAAGGTAGCTGCACGACGCACTACGATGGTGAATCTAACCGACGATCTGATTTTCATCAGCTAATCAAAAACGGTGAAATGCCTTTTGGTATTGGGATTGATGATGGTGCAGCAGTACTGTATGAAGGGCTACAACGTTCCTAGACAAATCAGGGCAGCCCTGTACAAAAGGACTATCTGTAGGAACCAACGAATACGCCAAAGAGGGCTGCCCTGATTTGTCCGGGAATTCCCGGCACTGGTTTTTTAGGGAATGGTGGGTAGAATGAATTGCAGTGAGTGGATTTCAGCCTATGCATTGCCCAGATTGTCAAAGCCAGC
>QQTW01004914.1_pt1 | contig 10047 bp, 10 predicted proteins | sample 1904831 | NCBI WGS metagenome assembly QQTW01 (sample SAMN09435610, study PRJNA476489) | Subsurface metagenome, whole genome shotgun sequencing project.
ACCATTCCATAGACATACGCCTGTCTCTTTCTAAGCGTTCTCAGCTCCACCACCCATGTACTGACCGTAGTCAAGCACCCGCAAAATCCATCCATTACGCCTTGCAAAATTTGACACCCGACCCGACCACCTCCAGCCATCGACGCAGCGGACGCCAAAGAAGCATGTTGTAGATCGTAGCACATCCCCAAGATGACAGTCCCAAGAATGTTCACCGCGAATGTCCCCAGTGGGAAGGACGCGATGCGCCCGTTCAAATGAATGGACGTGTAAAAGCGTATTAGACACCCTAGCGGAGCGAAGACGAGTGCTAAGAGAGCTTGTCCGCGCCACGTCTCTTCATTCCAGCTAGAGCGGCCAATGGGTCCTCCTGGGCGGTCCGGGGGCCAGATAGCCATGCAGACAATGCCTAGCCATGCACCCAAGCCAAACATCACCACCACACGATCCATAACTCTTCGTCCTCTGATCCCAACCCGTAGACTCGGTACGATAGCTTCCAGCGCCATGGCCAGATGCGCATCGCCTTGTACAGCCCCGAGACAGAGGCAGACTGTTACAAGGGCGACAGCGAGGAGGGCCATGACACTGTAAGCACCATTGCGGGGATTGGTACGGTTTGGTATGGACGTGTCGGGGTTCGCAGCTGAGGCGGGTACCGGTAAGTCGTTGGACAGGGCGAGGAAGATATCACGCATGAACGAAGAGAAGGAGGTTAGAGAACCGCAGAAGCCAGTTGCTAAACCGATATACAACGGGATAGTCTTCTTTCGAGCCATAAGTTGCTTCTTCATGGCAGCCTTGGCTGATGGCGACGTCGCTCTCTCGCCATTTCGAATACCTTCTCCGTCGATCTTTTTGTCCAGATCCGTGTCCGAATCTTCGCCGAAGATGCGAGATTCTTCATTCAGATACCCAATAATCAGGCTTCCAGTAAAGTTGGCCCATAACACGCCTCCCTGGACGGGCGCACCGGGATAGACGGTCAGTGCCTGGAGACCTAGTCGGGCAAGGGTGCCAAGGATGGAGAAGAAGATCAGGTAGGAGATCGTGTACAACTGTGTCCAGAACCTCGATCCATTTTCTTTACTAAAGCACTCTACTTTGGTTGCCCGCTCGTCTGATAAATGATTTGACCTTGCAAGGGAGCTGGGCTTGTCCCGGCTTAGAGCCTCTGGCTTGTTCGTACCAAGTTGGAGGGCGCCGGATGCAAATATGTCTGTGGGACTGACGTATCCTTTCTCCTCGTTCGAAAGATAGCTTGATTGGGTCCCCCTCCGCCCAGAATCATCTTGCTTGCCTTCTCGTGCGGGGTCTGAGTAGAATGCATTTCGTTGGTCTTGCTGGGATTGTGTGATCTGTCCCTTAGGGCTTTGGGATAAGGCATTGACTACATCATGCGATTGTTCAAGCCTATCTGAGCGGTCACGATGCTCTTCCATGGGAAGTCATTGTCACAATCAGGGTACCTCATGCTCCATAAGGGCAATCCGGCTGTCGGCCGTCGGCCGCAGCCTTAGTAAGCAATGTCTTCCACTAAGGGCACGGAGATGATAGGTCAATGATGTGCAAGGCAACGTGCGCCCCTTAGGGTTTTGGCTTGATTCATTAGAGGTCTATCTAATTTATCACTCTCATATAATGATGGCCATTCTCAGCACATGCGGTGCACGTAGATATGCTGTCTTCAAGATATTTGACGAAGGTCTGCATTATGTCAAGTGTTGAATGACTTATCCCAAAAGACCAAAAATGGGTTTGGACATGACTGCGAAACGATTACTTGATATGCAAACACCCGCTAAACCCCAGTCTATGCCATGGTAATCTAATCATCATTCCTGGGCCTGCCTCATTCTGTATTCCGCTCCCGCTCCGACGAAGAGGTAGCCTACGCAGGACCGAAGAACAGAATTGCTGTTTTCATCCGAACAATGGGTGCCGTAGTAGCTTCGGCGTAGTTAAGCATCAAGATCATCCTTACACCGCCTATGCAGTCGATCACATTCTCCTCGTCTCGAAGTTCAACAGAATTGTGGACGGAGAAATCTAGATCAAATCGAAGCGTGGCAAATCGAATAGCATCCTGGTTCAATCGTTGCAATCTTAGAATGTTATTGGAGTCCAGTGAAGAATCGATCGACGGCTCAGTAAGAATGCTGATTTCTCTCGAGGTGGCAACTTCATCACTGCTTGCGTTCCGACTATGTCCGCCATGGTCCGTCGCGGACGGAGCGCCAAAGTCCTTTGCCGCTCTAGGAGAAAAATCATAATCTCATCACCCTCCCACGCGGTGTCGTTGGGAATACTCAGGGGGTGACAATGCCTTTTGCCGCCCTTCTCAGCCTTGTCAGCTTGTCCGCTTCGGTGTGAGCTGGGTGGGTAGCTCTTATTTTCGCTCGGCCTCCTCAAAATCGTACTTTGTAGCCAGGGATTCCGCTTTATACGACCGACAAGGGAGTATAGACTCGGCATGTTGCCGATCGTGATGGCGAGAAATATTTCCCGGCTTGACCATTGGGCTGCTCTCATCGGCCCGTCGACGCCGGCCTATAGTGGTTCAGTACAACGTGGAGACAGGGAACGACATCAGAAGTGACGGTCGACTCTACTGAGGAAGCGAATGATGATGATGGTGACTCACAGTAAGAATGAGGATGCATCGGAGGAGTCCGTGTATGATGACGAAAATACCACAGCCGAACATCACGAGTAATGTATACTTTTTCCTCGGCGCAAGTTGGGAATTTAGTATCAGCTGAAAGACATATCAGTGAAACCGTAGCCAATCCCTTTTCTTTGGCAAGAAATTGCTCACCGGTAGAGGCACAGACATAAGATAAACATCAGTAGAAAGATTCGCGGAAATCAACACCGCAACCTGTAATTTCGAAACTGCAGGCTGGCAGAGATCTGGATTTCAGTTTAGTAGCTAGATTAAACCTGGTATCTGAATATCTAGCTTGTTGCATACTTCCAGGGTCGGGATAAATCTGCCAGTGCTTTTCGAAAGGCGTGCAGCCAAACATTATAGACAGAATCGACGCCAGGAATGTTACGGCAAGAAGCATGGCGCTGACCCTGATCCGGAGACGCATGTTGTTGACCCCGTCCCTGTCGTGTTCTTGGTGAGCAACATCGCAAATGAAAAGTATGATATCGAACAAAGGTGTGCGAAGGGTCCTAACGTTAATCGTGAATACATTACCAAGAGACAGGTTTTAACATCCCAAAGAACAAGGGTATACAACAGCCAAGATACCAGTTGTGTTTTGGAGCCATTGACCCTGAACATCCATTCCTTCGAGGCTGGCTCGAGGGTTGCGCGTTGGTAGGGGTTCATGTTGTCGTTGGCGAACCCGTACCAGTAAGCCTTAACGCAGTGTATGGCGACCGTTTCGGCAGCAAACAGCAACTGTACAATGCAATATTAGATCAGGTCGTTGTAGCCAAGGGCAGTAGTAGGGCACGAACGCCAGCCAAAACCATCATATAGTCGTCTATGGCAAGCTTGCGAAAGCCGACTAACAGTATTCGAGAGTACATGCGTAAGGCAATGAAGACAAGAGCGATTGCCAACAGGGCAAAAGCCTCGGCATTGAAGTTACCAGCCATTCCGTTGTAATTTCTGGAATAATGAAGCAAAGTCGTGAAATATGAGAAACGAGAGCTGAAACGGTAGTCAGACGGCTCTATGTATAACATAGACGCCACAGATGTGGTTGTAGAGATCGTCGGCCGAAGGAAAAGACCCCCAGACCTAAGATGGAATGCGCAAGGGAAGCACAGCATGCACGATCAATTAAGCCCCCGAATACTAAGCTGCTTGCTGTCAAAGAAAAGGCAAAGCCAAGACCCGTCAAGAATTGGCAATGGCAAGACGATCTCAATTATCGAACCAGATCCTCATGTGTGAAACAGGCCTGTTGCGGTGAAGATCAAAACCCCCTGACCTAAATCTTAGCATCTCGATACTGGCAAGGTCCGGACAGAGCCTCAGAGGTAGCGTGCTTCGTGATGGCTCGCAGCAGTATTGAAGAGATATTGACAATGTCCCTTCATGCCCTCGGCCCTGCGAACTGTAGACAAGAATAGTATGATCGGAGCCCATTTTGACGTCAAAACCAATGCTTACGGTGCATGGGCTAAATCTGTTACACAACTCTCGGCCCCGAAACGGCTCGATGATACGACTCGATGATGCATGCAGGTAGCTTCTCTTTCTCTTCTCACAAGCAGCCAGAACAATCTGTAAGTTTTTGCCCGCTTGAGTGCAGGTCACAGTAAGAAAGAATTCCTCAATCGCAGCGAAGGTGGACCCCAGGACTAAGGTCGGCTCAGGGGATATTGGACCCCAACAGACGTGCGAGCTGAAGTTGACTTGGCAAGGGTTTGACAGGGGATCTCGGCGCCGAAGGGCAATTGCGTTCTTGTGGCGAGGCAAGGGCTGCAGTCAACATGTGATTGACAGATTGATGCTTTGAGCTCGATCGCTATTCGCCTTTCCATCATCATTTTCACACGTATGGCGAGGGTTATTGACTAGATCAACTTTGGTTCCCGTGGGCAGTCCCAGTGAGAAAACTGGATGACTAAGCGTCCCTTCACACGAAAGACTAAGGTTAAGTAGCAGCAGTTGCCTCCATCATCTACGATCTTTCCTAAACTAACAACAACAACATGCCGGAAGACATCGTTCCGATATCGCCGAGCACTGACCGACTATACTGTACCATATTTGATTCCCGTCGGGCTTTGGAGCTCTAGAGCTCTATTTATCTGAGATTTCTTGTTGAGAAGGAGACGGAATATGCTTTGGTGGTCACGTATAACGGAGGATCTAGGGATCTGGTGTGTCTAGAGTACAGGTTCAGGTGCGCTGGACAAGTAAAACCTTGTGTTGAATTCGTGCAAGCCTGGGTATTCTACCTATCAAAGGGCACACAGGGGATATTCTTGATAGCATCAAGTCCTGCTCAACGCAATCGTAGCTTTATCACCCGAACACTCCCTTCATCCCAGTTCTCCTCTTCTGAATTTAATCTTGTTACTTCCCAATCGTCAAAAACAACCGATCACCCACATCCCCCAGCCCCGGCTTAATCATGCCTCGGTGGTCGCACTCTCCGTCTAACCCTCCAACCCAAACCTGCACGCCTGCCTCCCACTCCTCCGCCGCCCTCCTGACGCCGCCTTCGCTGCCCAGAACAGCGATCAGAATGACTCGCTGCACGCCCCACTCGCGCAGGGTCTGGATTGCCGCGACGGCCGTTCCGCCGGTGGCGATGACGGGGTCTAGTAGAATTGCTAACGTGGCGGCTGAGCTGTTTGTTGGCTGAGGTCTTAACGGCGCTATCGAGGGGGAGGGGGAGGGGTGAGAAGAAGAGGTGGAGTTAGATTTGGAGGAGGCAAGGTGGTATGGTAGGTTGTTGTAGTATTCTACCGGTTGGAGAGTCGTGGGTTCGCGGTACAGACCGAGATGATGGACTGGTGTGGGGGTGGGAAGGAGGGTTTGGATCGCTATGCAGAGGAGGTGTGATTAGTTATCTGGTGGCTTTAGAGGAAGAGTCTGGTGGTTTTGAGGGAGTTGAGGTGAAAAGTAAAGTGATTGGGCCATACCGTCGATCATACCCAGCCCCGACCTCAGAATAGGCACGAGCGCGATCCGGGAAGGTGAGATGGTATCAACCGGAAAGTCATAGCCAAGCGGTGATTGATCCTATCCCCCATCCATCACCATTGCACGTTAGCTTCAGCTTTTATAAGCCCAATCTGTATTCCATGCCATGCTCGTCCAGAAGATCTCTTCGCTCCCCCAGATGTAACGAGCAGACCCGTTCCTCAATCCCCAATACCGAACGCATGAACCGTAAAAACTCTCACCGTACCAATAGCTTCACAATCTAAGCCCTTCTCCAACGCCTGACACCCGACAATCAGCGCGATCTCGTGTACGAGTGCTTTCGTCTCTCGCGCATTGGTGTGTCGGGATCGGAGCTGGGAGAGTTTGGCGCGGAGGCAGGGGTGTTGGGAGATGTGAACGTTTGGGGGAAGTCTTGGATATGAGGAGGGCATCCTGGAGTCGTGAAGGGTTGAAACTTTGCCTTTGTTGTTGATAGTAGGTAGGAAGGTCATGCAGAGATATGTGGAAAGGAATGGTAAGGAACAGTGTTGTTTTGTTGATTATGAGTGGGGGTAACAATCATGTGGGGAGCTTATCGATAGGCGCTATTGCTACTGAACTCCCGAGTGCTTCGAGAACAGCACAAAAGCCATCAACAAGTTGGGACAGGCATGAATACGAGTAAGAGATAGTTATATTATAGAGTAGTGTAAAAGGTGATCAAACACTCTATCGCGTTGTAGGCCAGCGCTGAGACTACAAGCTCATACGGCATAAATCTAAGTCAGGTGGAGACGCGAACTAGGCAGACGGTGAACCGTGTTCAAAGATGCTTATTCGAGGTAGTGGAATCATGGACGTTCTCCTGGAAATTGTGCGTTGGAGAGGTTATGATATTTCAGGAAGAAGGTGGGCGGGGATTTGTCGCGGAAGAAGCTTGTACTGGTTGCCGGTGGGTGACGGGAGAAGGATCACATTCGGGCTTGGATGAGACGGCAGCGGTCTGGAGTGAGTTATCGGTGATGAGTGTAGATTTGACTGCTAACAGATAGGAATAAAGGACTACTCTCTTCTAACGATCGTGAGGCATGATGAATTCCGAATTGAAGATAACAGAGCGTCTCAGTGACGAAAATTCGTAAAATTCGTTTCTTCACCACTCAACTGAATTGATTGAAAGAGCCGATAAGGAAAGTACAAGAGCTTTTCTCAACGGGACTGTAAGACGTCGTAGAATCGAAATAAGGGAGGAATGCAAAGGATGCTCGTCTCTTTCCCAGCTCCTCCTCAAGCAACTGTGAACCCTCTCGCCGAATAGGCGACTTGCAGAAGGCGAAGAGTCGCAATCCTCCTGGTAGTCCCCCTCGCCCCGCTCTCGTAATCCAAGCCCCGAGGTAAACGTAAGTTATCACACTTATCCGGTCTGGTGTGAGGGCCCATCACAAGAAGTCAGTCCAAGCCCTCCCTGCGAGCAACGGTGGGCATTATGTCAGCGAAGACAGGCTGGAAAGCCTTTCTCTCGCCGAAATAAGGAGCAATTTTGAGGATATCCCTTCTGTGATTGTGTAGAAGTTCAAACTCGTGTCCCGAGAAGTGTTCCTCGTAACTGCCCCACCAACCATTTTCAAGCTCGATCATACATACTGGACAGAGCGGCCAACCCGACAACGGGTTGTAGCCTGCCGATAAGATGGCTGAAGCATTAGCGCTGCGGGCGTGGCGATCGTGGTGGAAAACTCGGTGCAAAGGAAAATACTGCTCTTTGAACCTCGTCGCCAAAAGTTTGTCACAACCTTGAAGAGGACATGTGTTATGACAGCATGACATATACCCTGTCCATTTCTTATCGGCGTCGTTTTTGATATCGACAGAGTGTCCATGGTAGTGGATGTGCAGAAGATCAGGGGGCAATGGGCCAGCATCACACTCTGTGACCGGGCACATAAACAGTGTGTCCTTGTGATGGTAAGTTCTCAAGTGTTCTTGTAACTTGTCAAGTCGAGCAAAGCCTTTCGAGTCACGGGCGATACACACAGCGGCCAAGCAGTGAAAGCGCTCTGAGCGGACATGTTGTGTAGAATAGTGTCGCTGCAATTCGGCCTCACGGCCAAAGGTGGGGTTGCGTGACTTGCATCCTTCCCACAGACAAACGTAGCGATCACCTTCAGGGACCTCGAAAGGCCTGCGCAAGTCAATACAGAGCTCCTGCAGTACTAGACTGTCCAAAGAGACATACCTCAGTCGTCGCGATCGTGGCTCTTTAGTCTCAATGACCCGGAAGCCGCTTTCCAAATCTTGCGTTGGATTTTCGAGTATCGCTGAATGAGAAGGGCCTCGGCCCGACGAATCTAGCTTTGACAGGTGAGAACTAACACTGAAGGATTGCCCAAATGTCAGCACCCCTGTTTTTTTTTCACTTACCCGCCCTCAACCCCTGTCTCCACATCGGGCAACCAATCCATTTCGGGCATGCTGATGAATTCGCTCATATCGTTGGCCGACTTGCGGAAGGCAAACCACGAGGCTGTGGCTTGGCGGGCAAAGCGTATGCACCTCGAAACAAGCGGTCAATGTAAGGTAAAAGAGGCGATGCGAATCCACCAACCGAGTGACAGCTAAACAAGAAATTGAACGGTAGATTGTGCGAAAGGCAGTTGGGGATTAGGCATACCTTTATGTTTTGGTTACTGTGACGCTCGAAAGCCTGGTGCCGCTATTGTTCTGGCTTTCGCGTCGCTCGGGCACGGTGGATTAGCGTGCCCTGGGGGCAGGGCAATTGAATGCCCATCGAAGATGGCACAACTTCGCTGCCCGCTCAGATTGGACCCAACTCGACTGTAACGTCATCCATCGCTGGCCAAGAGCGCTCCAATAGGGCGCTCGTTCCTTCATGAGCCTCTCTATGACAACTCACGGCATCATAATAGCGGTAAGCTAGATTGCCGGAAGAAGAGAGAAAGTGTTAGTTGTATGTGCTATGATTATGTACATCAAATTGCAGCCTGATCTCTTGTAGTTAGTCTAGCATGCAGCTTGAGCCTCCTCCTCAAGCGTATGAACTGGACTGTGGGTCGGCCATCTGGGGTTTGTTTCGTCCGCGGATTCTATTATCCAAAATCTTATTTATAGCAGTCGCCATGAAGTCGTGTACAACCATATATACACCGTCCTCTTCTCCCAAATATCCACACAGTGCGATTTGAACAAGCCGTTCTCATCCAAATCATTTTCTGCAACCTGAGTCCTATGTCAAATGACCAGGGCAGCAGCAATGACCGCTCCAACTGCGGCGCCCCATCCCCACTCCTCTCTTGAACCAACGCTACTTTCTGCGGTCTTCACGACCCCGATGCTACCCGTCAATGTGCCCAGTCCGATCTTTCCTTGTACCGGAGTGGGTCCCTGATCGGGGACGCTCACGAATGTCTGGCTGTAAATGACGAGCACTTGTGTCATTTTCCCGTTAGGCAGTCTGCTCTCGACATGGATTTCTGTGACTGGAGAGACCTGGTTGGGCACTGGGGCAGCTGGGACGCCGGCGGCGATCTCGCGTGGATCGAGATTTGGCTCTGTAGACTGATAGATGGGCGAATCCGTCTCCCGTACTGTGAAGATCGTCTCAAACGTCGAGGATGGTGTGAATGTTTGCGGTGATGACGAAGCTGCTGGAGCGTGGAGTACAGGTGCTGCAGCGGGGACTGCCGTTTGCGAGCGGACGATGAACGGCAGGAGCAGGAAGAAGATGGCCGATGTCCACATCTTGGACGATTGTGACGGATATCGATCGAGTCGTTGGGCTGATACCAAGCCTCGTTGTCAGAGACTCGACCTTCCTTGATTCCAACCACGATTCCACTTTCGCTTCGGCTTCCTACCCAGAAAGAGTCCTCGAGTGAGTGGCAAACACAAATCGTCAGCACACTCGGAATAGCACAATCTTCGGATGAACGATGGTGGATTGCCGCGGGCTAAGCTTGTGTAGAGGTATTGCCGCAAGATCTGTACAGTAACGTGGATGTTGCCCCTCCTAAAGGTGTCCCAGGTAGACTATCATATTACATTCGAAATCTGTCTGGCAGGTTTCCGATCTATGCAAGCGTAATGTCACGCAACGAAGACGAAGCGCTTCAAAGGGCGGTATACTCGTGTCGAGCAAGGTAGATATAACAATTCGAGAGTATTGCAATAGTAAAATGGTATTATATAACTGCCAGGACCGTCAACTGATGCTACATAAATCAAGCTCGAGGTACACACCGTTGAAGCAGGCTCAAAGCAACTGGAAGGACAGTGATGGGAACAACGATCTCGCAGTAAATGAATGACCAAATCAGATCTGAAATTCCATCTGCCTCGCTGCAACGCTCGAACGCTGAAAAGACCGGCAAAGGGGAAGAGTTGGATAATAGAATCCGCGGACGAAA
>QQTW01004915.1_pt1 | contig 10047 bp, 14 predicted proteins | sample 1904831 | NCBI WGS metagenome assembly QQTW01 (sample SAMN09435610, study PRJNA476489) | Subsurface metagenome, whole genome shotgun sequencing project.
CATACTTGGCATCCTTTGCGCATTTGATACCCATGATCAAGTTGACGAGCAACTTCCGCAGCGATGGAAAGATGTACGCAGGATTGATACCGGTAAGTCGACCGATTATCGCGATGGCTGCTTCGCGAACATCAAATTCGGTGTCGTTGATCGCATTGAATACGGAGCGTATGTTGTCAGGACTGGCCAGTTGTTTGTCGAACTTGGTGTCTAGTGAGAGGAGGACGGTTTTCCGGATATCTGGCTCCGGGTCGGCGACTCCGAGTTCGAGCAGCTTCTCTACGACCTGAGCCACCGTTCGTATCGCATGAGTACTTGTCTGGTGGATGATAGGATCCTGTATGTATATCTGACAGCAGGTGAGAGCGGCTGCTTCTCGGATCGTAGGGTTGTTGCTGTCCACATAGCTGATGGCCACATCTCGGACAAACTCGTTCAATTGGTGGCCTAGGCAGCCAAGGTCAGTACGGCAATGGGACAATGATACAGCAGAATTCGTGGGTACCTCGAAAATCAAAACTACCTAGAGTCCTCAATGCCAAAACTATCTCCGAGTCTTTGTGTTCCGCCACATTGAGGTTGAAGTCTTTGGCAAAGGCAGGAATAGGAGGCGTCTTGTTCTCTGGGCATCCTAGAGGTTTGAAGGGTCGTCCACACAGAACGAGGCTGAGAAGGTCCAGCAGCTTGCTTTGGATCATGGGTTTGATTGGAGGAATGTAATGAGCCATGTCGACGAGCGCCTGAGTAAGCGATGGGCTCAGCCCGCAGGCGAACATTGGATCCATGAGTGCTTCCATGTATTTGCTGAGAGTTTGACCGACAGCGATTGAAAGCCTGCTGATGCATTCGAAGACGGGAGCTTCGTCGATGCCTATGCGATTCCGTCTACAGTCTGGTAAGTATGGCATCCGAGTATAGGGAGGTCCAGCTCACGCTTTGACGCTCAATCCCTCTCTTACAAAGACAATGATGCCATCCAAGTAAGGTGCTATGGCACTCGTGACAGCATGGGCAATCTTCCCAATCGCTATCAACGCCGTGTTACGCTCCTTGTCTTTCTTGAGCTGTCCTTGCAGATAGATCATGAATTTGTGAAGGTAGTTCTGGGTAAAGTCCATGGGCGAATAGACGGCGAGGAGCGGTATCATTGAGACAACTTGTGACCGTATTCGAGCTTCTTTGTGGTCTTTGAGGCGAAGGACAATCTCGCAAGCTTCTCGGTACCGTGGGTCCCTCATGAACATGCCTCCTCTTTGCAGTAGCTCTCTCAAGACGAGCAGCGACCCATGAATCGATTCGATGCTGTTGGATTTAAAACCGTCCATGGCTTCCCGGTACATTTCCTTGTGCCAGGTGTCCCGTGTGTTGGGATCGCGGGTGAGGAGGATGTCGAAGCAAGCGCCAATGGCTTCGGCCGCAGTCTCGCGTATGAGCACTTTGGGGTCCTGCACCGCTTTGACAATGAATTCGAGTATGGTTGGGACAAACGGGTAGAGGAGGGTTGGTGAGTTCTTGGCTAGCTCACGAACAACGAGTGTAGCTGCAAAACGTCGCATTTCATGTCGTTCTGTGGATCGAAGCCATTCCAAAGCGGACTGGATTTCACTCTCGACAAGCTCTGCGGTGAGAGCTCCACCGGGGACGGCCAGATGGCCCAAAGCCCGGGCAGCGTAGATGAGGACATTGTTGTCATTGGATCTCAAAGCAGATCGAAGGTAGCCCGCAATACGTGTGGTTTTTTGAGCCGCGTCATCGCCTTCAAAATTGATGAGTTGCTCTACAGCGAGTATTCCTCCGATTTTCTCATTTGGATCAGAGCTGTTGGTGATGGACTGGCCCAGGCGATGATAGAGGGTGTGAGAGAATTCCTGGTATTGCTCGGGCGGTAATTCTGTGACCGGATCAGCTGCTGGCTTTTGGTGCAGTGAGGTTAGTCACCTCGGGCAGCTACCACCACAGCTGCGTACACATCATGAGCGGCTTTGACTCTGACGTCCTCTTGTTTGGATTTGAGCTCTACGAATGCGCGGTTCAGAAGATCCATGATCTCAGTGGACGTGTCGAGGAAAAGTACGGAGATTTCCAGCCCTTCATCCTCAAGAGGAAGGATGGTTGGCTTCTGCGGGGGGTTCCAGTGCACTCTGCTGCTGCTGTCAGGTTGGAAACCCACAGCTCTGCTTAATGTTGCGTCCATTTTGCCCAGACGCTAAGAGAGACAGGTGAGCCCGAATGGTTACTGGGACGTGCCCAGATCAAACAGAGTGGAGGGAAGGATGCGGCTTGATATGGCCACTCCAGCCTAGCTTGCATGGCCACCAACACAGCAAATGCTTCACTCACGCTCTTTAACAAACACCACATGATAAGCATGGACCCTCAACCTCATGAGGTAGCCATTTTACAACTGGCAGGCCGGAAACCTACCGGTCTTACTAAGTCTGTCAACATATCGGCTTGCAGAAAATCAAAATGTAGGATTGAGCGGTCTCGATCACGTAATCACGTGTGACTGATCGATTTCATAATCATCATAGGCCTGGTAGCTTGCCGTTGCCTGTAATTTCACTAGCAGAACCAACATGGTTGTTGTTGTGAGTGTCCGTTCCCTTCGATAACCTGGGTTCAGCAGCCCGGGATTGTCTGGAAGAGACGTGGTAGCCGCAAAGTATGACATTTGGGTTGGGAAAACATATGGTTCGTGTCCATTAGGCGATCCAAAACCAAATCTTCTGCAGGATGTTCTTCGCCACAGGAGGCACATCCATCTCCTCCAGCGCATCAGCCTCCTCTTTCCCACTATAAACATCGATCTTTTGCACTCGCAAGAACAACGGCGTTCGGAACCAGATCTTGTGGCCTAAGTACAGAACTATCACGATAGGGAGTGTAATGTAAGCGGCCAGAAACGACGACACTGTGAACTTGCCAGGGAAGAAGACCTGAAACCCGTTGGTCAATGTGAGCAGGATCAATAGGGACAAGGCGACGTATGTGACGTATGGTTGTCCCCACGTCTTGTATGGTCTCTGGTCGAGCAAACCGTTGAACTCTAGGGCGCGGCGGAAACGCAGGTACGTGATGAGAAGGATGATCCAAGCGATGTAGCCGGATATTGTTGTCAAATTGACGAACCATTGGAAAACAGTTGCCGATCCACTCGAGACACTGAGGTACACCAAGCAAGCCATCAATGATGTAACCGCGACGCAGTAGTAGGGAACACCATGCTTGTTGCAAGTCCGGAAAATCTTTGGTGCCTGACCGGTCAAAGCCAGGCTGTAAAGTGAGCGGCTTCCGGCAAAGAGAAAACTATTTCCAGCACTCCAGGCTGATGTTAGGATAACTATGATCCCGTTAGGTATGTTTCGTTCGGAAGCGGGGTGAAGTGGATTGCTCACCAGCGTTGATGAGGTGATCGAGGGTACGGATCCCGGCTCTTTTGATACCGATGACAAACGGGCTCGCACCTGCGTTGGTCTTGCCACTTTCGACCCCTTGCAAAAGGAGCTCATCATCTGATGCGACAATTACTGAAATGACCAAGGTTCCCAGGATATAGAAGAACATCAGGCGGTAGACGAATCGGCTTGCCGCTTTGGGAATGTTGCGTCGGGGTGCTTCTAATGAGCAGTATGTGTAAGTCAAACAAGTGGTTACTTTTCAGTAAGGTATGCTCACCTGTTTCCCCAGCCGCTAGGACGATCAACTCTGGTGACAGAATAAATGCAAACCCACTCTTGACCAGAGCAGTCCAAAAAGCCAGGCTAAGCGATGGTGTACGTTAGCCCAGGCCATCTGATGTCGGACGGAAGAGCGCTATCAATCGAGAGAGCGGAACATGGCGGGGATCCATCGGTGTAAGCTGTGATGGCTCTTTCAAGGAAACGATTTAACTTACAATTTCCCTGTACTGCCGGGGGCTGCAAAAGGGATAACGGCTCCTGGTCTCTGCCAATAGCGAAACCCCAGGCGATCCTGATTCGGTCCGCCACCGAAGAAGAGGACAATACCCAGAATGATCAAGCCTACGATTCCGATGATCTTTATGCTGGCGAACCAGAATTCCGATTCACCGTACCAGCTCACGACGAAGATATTGAGCATGACGATCGTTGCCAGGACAATTGTGAGCCATACTGCAACTGGAACACGGTTCGGCCAGTAGCTGGGAAGTTAAGTGGTGTTCTTCCGAGGAGAATTAAAGGTGGATTACCTTATAACAACGGCTGATGCGGAGACCTCGCTTGCTACCAACATTGCGTAAGCATACCTACAGGAGGGATTAACAGCTCCACAGTTTTAGCCAGGGGGGGACGACCCACCAATAATTCCACCCTGCAGGCACACATTAGCTGCTTGTACGTAGGTTGCGGGTGACGATGCTACGAAACTATTTAATCTCACCAGCAGCAAAAGCCAAGCTTGGCTCGACGTATCTTTTAACATAGAGCGGTACAGAGGATCCTTCGACCGGAACCCAGGCACACAATTCTCCGAGACATTGCATTACAACCCAAACGATAGCACTGATGATGACGAAGCTCAGCCAGAGAGGCGCCGGTCCAGTGACGGATAATGTCGCTCCGCTACCGACGAACAGCCCCTGGACAAGATCAGCTCTCCTCCACGATACTCTCTTACTGAACGATCGTTGCGCAAAGATTGCCCATTGACATCCGGAAAGACTGTCAAGGGCTCGAAGAGGAGAAGATCAACTTACGGTGCCGATGCATCCGCCAAGTGCAATCAACTGAATATGACGACTTTTGAGACCTCTCTGTGTCGTCCCATACTTTGTCTCGTCGGCAGATGTCTCGTACACCTCGACCTCATTGTACTTCTCCGGCACTTGATGATCTCTGGAGTGCCCGAAACCTTGTGCTGCTTCCATCTTTACAGGGTCGGACATTGCGGATGTTGAAGCTTTGCGCAAGTCCCCTGGAGGATGTTGGATGATATGTATGGACGATTCTCACATCAGATGAGATTCTGATCGGCTGGTAATTCATTCAAAGAACTCGAAGTCCGACTTACAGTTGTTTCCGAGGGGTGGTGAGATTTGCCGCAATTCGTTAGATGGACACTAAGCCGCATAGCATGGGATGCCCAAACTGGGGCAGGGGCAGCCATGGTTGAGACTCATCAGCTATGAGCGATAATCGGACCGTGGCTGGCATAAGCGTTGCAATGGGCAATCGGATCTGGATCACTAGGCGGGTCTCGCAACCATCTGATGCTCCCCCGCATTCCGGGAGATCTCCGTCCGCCCGTTCGCGAGGCCTTGCCTGATATGTTGTAGGGGCGCGTACATCCGCAGATGCGGGTTGTGGCGTACCATGGGTTCTTTAATCGCTTCCTCCTTCAGCGTACGCACTGCTGGGTTGGATACCCTCTTCGACTTTTGACAAGAGCAGATATGGCTACGAGAAATCCAACCCCAGCTTACCAGGCTACGAAGGGCTCCATCCTAAACGTTGACAAAAATTTTTACAAGAGGATAGGATCATCGGGTGCTCGAGAATTGGTCGATGCCTTTGAAATCCCCATCAGATCTGGAAGAGCATTCGTTGTTCCCAGCGGCCATGTCTGCCGTCTACTAACCAAGCTCGGCCCTCAGGTCGGAGATCTCAACGTCTGGGCTAGAGACAACCCTAGAGAACGGTTCTGGGCCAGTCGGACTCGCCAGCTTCATCGGTCGCACGTTACGACCTTTGATCGACTGTGGAGTTGTCTTCCTTACCTGAGGCCAATGTGTACCATAGTTGGTGACACCCTCGCTGGGTACAGCGATGAGGTGGGTGGTCGTGTTCACGATGTGAGTGAGACATGCCCAAAGGATGTGGGAGCCAGTACTGATACCAACAGCTTCTAGGCACCCGATGTGATCCCTACGTATGTCCTTCTCGCCAGCATCAAGCGATCGAAACGGCTGATACATGCTTCAAGGTGAACCAAATGCTCAGCGGAAAAGCGTTCGACTTCCACTGCCATTCCAACCTGACTCGAGCGATCCTGCCCTTTGGTCTGGCTGAGTCTGATGTTCATGACGTACTCAACGTCTTTCAAGTGACTGGCTTGGATAAGAACGGTCAATATTTCATGCAAGCCGATCATACGCCTGCGAGAACTTTTCTCTGACGGGATCTAGGGAGCCATGTCCGGCCAAACCTGGCGATTACTTTGAATTCTTCGCCGAGATCGACCTCCTCTGCGCCCTTTCGACCTGTCCTGGAGGAGACCTGTCGACCTGGGGCTGGGGCAAAGATTCCAACGCCGATGATATGCTCGCTTGTTGTCGACCGCTTGGAGTTGAAGTGTTCAAGTTGATGGACCCGGAACTGTTGGAGGGATGGGAATCTCCTAAACCTGCATCATACGCAGGTATTCATGGCATCAGAATGCCGACCTTTGCATCATGAGAAGCCCGAGGAGGCGTTTCCAACGCGGAATGTTCCATTGATTTGCTATGTGATGGCTGGCTGACGGACTTTGGGCGGCTTTGACCTACCGACCGAGCCGACATCCCATCCAGACTGCCTCCGATCGACCTCACGCCGGATTTACGTAAAGACCGACACTGGAGATGCTGACGTCATCCAGCCTGTGTTGCGGGTTCGGCCTATTCATTACCAATCATGCTCGGTCGCAGAACGTCCTTCAACAGTCGACTCCAATCTACACAGCACCGCGTACCTTTATCCACCATCAGCCAACTGGAAACAGATCGAAGACTGAACAATGACTCGCGTTTTGCTGACAGGCGGCTCCGGCTTCATCGCCGTCCACGTTCTGGAAGCGCTGTTAGCACACGGGCATTCGGTGGTGACCAGTGTCCGATCAGAAAGCAAGGCTCAGATGCTCCGAGACACCTTTCCTGGCGTTGGCAAGGACAGGCTAGATTTTGTCTTTGTGGCCGACATTGCGCAAGAAGGAGCTTTCGATGAAGCGGTCAAGTCGGACCCACCCTTCGAATGGGTCATGCACACTGCATCGCCATTCCACTTCAACGTGACCGATACACAGAAGGATCTTCTCGACCCGGCCATCATTGGGACCACGGGGATTCTGAAAGCAATCAAGGCGAATGCGCCCAGCGTCAAGCGAGTGGTAAGCTGTCCTGCACCACTACCGACTGTCATTGCTGAGGAGGTCCTAGGTGATCACGAGTTCCTTCGCCGCGATCTTTGACCCAAAGGCAGGCAACAGGCCTGAACATACGTACAGTGAAAAGGATTGGAACCCGATCACTGCAGAGGAAGCGATACAAGACCCACCGAGTGGCTATCGAGCATCCAAAACATTTGCCGAGAAGGCCGCCTGGGAATTTGTTGAGAAGGAGAAGCCCAGCTTTACACTCTCGACGGTATGCTCTCCATGCGCTGTTCAAGCTTGGATTGCATGCACTGACACGGCTGTGCAGATGAACCCTCCGATGGTCTTCGGCCCCATCCATCCCAAACTACAAACCCTCGATACGCTCAATACCTCCAACCAGCGGATCCGAGATATGATGATGGGAAAGATGGCCGACGAGATACCAGCCGCAGGGGTGAACGTTTGGGTAGATGTACGGGACTTGGCGCTGGCTCATGTCCGAGCTGCGGAGCGGCCTGAGGCTGCAGGGAAGCGGTTTTTCATGACTGCTGGATACTTTAGCAACAGGGAGATTGCGGATGCTATTCGAGAGCTGCTTCCGGATGTCAAGATTGCGGCCAAAGGAGGTGAATTCCCTAGAGGTTCGTCACCCGTCGTCGAATTTCTCCATGCTTATCGTCGGCTTGAAGCGGAAAGGGGTCTTGGCTAACGGCCTGGGCAGAGTATTTCAAGTACGACAACTCGCAGACGAGAGAAGTTCTAGGCATCAGCTTCCGAAGCTTGAAAGATATGGTAAAGGATACTCTGCCAACGTTGAAAGCCATTGGAGCATGAAGTCGTTAGAGCCGACCGGACAAGAAAGGTACCCGCAGCTTGCGTCGTCCGTTTGCAGTCTTCTCGGCCGTATATTTCTTTCCAACTACTCGGATGCTTTTTTGGCATCCTTCTAGCTTTAGAATTGTTCTGCGCGTGGCGTCCGAAGTGTTGTGCTTGCTCACGGCAGGTCTTATCTTCCCGAACCGAGGCAGGCTGCGGGACGGTTTGCATGACAAGCTTTTCGTCTCCCTACCGTTCCCTCTGCCAAGTCGTCCCCGCATGAGAAGGCTCTTTCAGGTAGGTAGGCACGCACCTTATCGGCGGCGGACTCGACTCGAGCCGTGAGCTTGTTCCGGAGCGCGGCCTTGGCGTGGCCTTGGCCTTTCTTGGCTCCTTCCCGATTGACTGAGGAATGCCGGGGAGATGTGCATACGGCATGCATACTGCGTAGGTGTATGCATCAATATCTGCTACTGAAATGCAACTTGGTCACGCCGACGCCTTCGAGATCGCTACGTGACAGCCTACTGCAGTCTGTTCTGGTCGTACCTTCCCAATGCTGCACCAGACTAGCAGGAGCTGTAAGCAAGGACCTCGGAAGTGGCCATGAAGGCCAGAACTCCAGCCAGCTTTGCTGCGCTGGAACTATATTCTCGCCAGGAACGAAAAGTATTATAAAGTGTCTTTGCGTCTCTCTTCGATCCAAGTTCTTCCCTCGCAATTTCATTCTTATCGTGTAAGAAGAGGCGTATCATCTAAACAACCTGATCCAGCATGTATCTCCCTCTCCTGGCCTCCACTCTCGCCCTATCCTCCCTCACCTCTGCATGGCCTACGTCGCTCGACTCACGAGCACTCCCACTCGTTCAGTCTGTACGTACACCCGTCCCTTCGTGTCTTTCCCTTGCTCACGCATTCGAACAGAATCTACTCCGCCGAGTCCTCCTGCGCTCCAATCTTCTAGCTAAATCCAAGATCCTTGAAGGCTTCGCCTACGCCACTCCAGAGCGCAACCGCGTCTTTGGCGGAACCGGCCACAATGCCACAGTAAACTATCTTTATGATCAAGTTGCCGCACTCGGCGGATACTACGACGTCAAGTTCCAGCCTTTTGTCGAGACCTACAGCGCCGGCAATGCAACCGTCAAAGTCGCTGGTGCTGATCAGGACGCCCAGCTCTTCACCTACTCGCCTTCGGGGAAGTTCACGGAGCCTTTGGTTGCCGTGGCGAACTTTGGATGCAATGCGGTAAGGAAACCCATTCCTAACTGACTGTGGTATCGATCCGTCGACGCTGACATTGAATCGTCAGACCGACTATCCAGCACCTCTGACGGGCAAAATCGCCCTCATCTCCCGCGGTTCCTGCGAATTCGGTCTGAAATCCGCTCTTGCCGGTGCAGCCGGGGCCGATGCCGCGATCATCTACGACAACAGGGAGGCGGACAGCCTTGCTGGTACTCTGGGGGCTCCGCCACGTCCGGAAGGACCGTATGTCCCTACGGCCGGGATCACGCTCGCCAGAGGAACAGCATTGTTGAACAGTCTCAACGGTGGAGCAAGTGTCATCGCTGATCTGAATGTCATTTCCATCATGGAGGACCGGACGACGTAAGTCTTTCCCGGATGGCAAGCAGTTCGGTCGAAGGGTTAACCTTTGGCAGGTACAACGTCATTGCGCAGACTAGTGGAGGCGATCCAAACAATGTGCTCGTTTTGACTGCGCATACTGATTCTGTCGACGCGGTATGTGCTTTGACCAGTACCATCCACCCATTGCTTCTCTAGTTGTCGAATGCTCGACGTTTGAGTTGTTCCCCGGTCCAGACCAGACCCTGTTGTAGCATCTATCGTCTTGAATCTCCCGCTGACTTTCCCTCAAACAGGGCCCTGGTATCAATGATAATGGCTCCGGCAGCATCGGCCTGCTCGAAGTCGCCATCCAGCTCTCCAAATACAGCGTCAACAACGCCATCCGTTTTGTCTGGGTGTCCGCCGAGGAATTCGGTCTCCTTGGCTCCGAATTCTACGTTGCCTCCCTCTCCGACGCCGAAAAGGCCAAGATCCGGCTCAATTTGAACTTCGACATGATCGCCTCCCCGAACTACAAGTACGACAACTCGCAGACGAGAGAAG
>QQTW01004917.1_pt1 | contig 10045 bp, 12 predicted proteins | sample 1904831 | NCBI WGS metagenome assembly QQTW01 (sample SAMN09435610, study PRJNA476489) | Subsurface metagenome, whole genome shotgun sequencing project.
ACCATTACCATTGCCATTGTGCTGCTGCTGATCTCCACTCGATCGAGAAGAAGTCAGAGGGGGAAGACAATCTCTCGACAGACTCATGATAAGAATTCATCTTCCTATTTGACATTAACTACTAATTGAGTTACTCCCATTGTACACCCACCCATTCTTCCACATATCCAATGATCTCATCTTCCTCATCCTCATTCCTGGCACCACCACCACCATCATCACCACCACCACCAGCTATTGGACCCCGCGAATGTGTCGAGGCTAATGGGGGGATGCAATCTCTCGAACAGACTCCCACAATAACAGTTCCCCATTCGAGGATACTACTAATAATCCCTCCCGCTGCGTTTCCACTGCTCTTCCCATCTCCATTTCCATTTCTAGTGCTTTTCGTATCCTTCCTCTTCCCCTCGTCCTTCTCTTGTTTCACGTCCGCTGGTGATTGTCCTTGCTGCCCATCACAGCCATCATCATCGTGTTCATCAAAATCCTTTTCCAACTCCGTAATACAATGCGGCATAAGTTGTACTTCAAAGACCCTCTCCCCTCTACAATGCTCACAGCGGGGTATACCTCTCTCTCCTTTTTCTCCTCCTCCTACCGATCCCATTGCTGTCCGTTGCCTCACAAGCCCACCCACACCCTGTTGCAGCTGCTGAGAATGAATATAAGGAGCAAGTCTCTTCCCCACCTCATCCTCCATAGAATAGAGCAGAGGTATTCCCGCGAATTCGTACCTCAACACTTGTTCCGGATTCTGAGATACTCGATCAGCGAATCTCTGAAAAGTTCGGTCGAGTGCGGATTCGAATGTTTCCTTATCCTCTTTTCCTCCCCCTCCTCCTCCTCCTTCGGTATTGCGAGATGCCTTGCGACTGCTTGATCCTGTCGTCGACTCTTCCTCTTCTTGTTCTGCTGGCTCAATGGTGAATTTCTTGGACGACTGCGTTTTAGATGTCTGTGGTGATTCGAGGGATTCGTATTCTGCGTCGAGATTGTATTTGGGATATGGTTTTGGTAAGGAATCAGTGGGGAGCCAGGGCTCAGATGGTGATGATCGTTGTGGTTGAGAGGGTTGAGTAGCGGTAGCAGGAGAAGGGAGATTGAGCGAGACCTTTGCAGCAAATGACGTGGGTAGTTGTGTTGTTTCCGCGGATGACGCCTTCTGAGGCGGCTTAGCAGCCAGAGAAGAAGGAGGGTCGAGAGATGCGAAGGGGTTGGATTTTGGTGGTGCTGATTGCTGCTTGTTTTGTTGGCTTGGAGAAGCGAATGGGTTCGAAGGCGCCGCTGCTGATGTCGACGTAGAACCAGTCCCGAATAGTTCTCGTCCAATATCTCTTTCTGACTGACTCTTGTTTTTGGCCTTTTCCATGCCTTTTTGGTCTTCTCTAGTCTCTGTCTCCATTGACTCCTGGGCATTACTGTTTTGTGGAAGTTTCTTCTCCAGTTTTACGCCACGAATGGCCCTCACGCAGCCTTCTTTTCGTTTACATCCCCTCCGAACACAGCTGAAAATATACACCCTCCTTTGATGGTCGGGGAAACGATCTGGTAGAGTGCCGTCGAGTTGGAGGAGTAACCTCATGTTTCCTCGACAGGACTTGCATCTCGCGAGGGCTTCTGATGGGGAGTGGTTGGGTGAGAGCCATGTCTATGTATATCTTCATTAGCACATATACATTTGTGAGGATAGAGATACCTTCAGTGGTGTATTTGTTCAATATCAAATCTCATTTGTGATACAAAAGATTTATATATTTACTTGAGCAATTGCAAGCTTGGGAAGTGAAGAGAACTGGGAGGAAAACAGGACTCACTGGTTCTCCACCAAGTTGGCTGATTGGATCATCTGTTGGCTCCTGGGATGCGTATCCCAGCAGGACTTTCGTCTCGGTGTATTCTCCGACGTCATCGTCATCAGAAGAGTCGCTGTCATAGAGTGGCGCCATTCTTTTTATTGACAGCTGAATCTGAAAATGTGAATGGTGGGTGTGTTGCGAGTTGAGCTAGAGTAGAGTAGTGGGGCAAGTAACCGTAGATAGCGATTGATAACGACCTCAACGGCGGCGGGGCAACCCGTGGGTAGAACTTTTCCACCGTTTATACTGTCTCCAGTTGTTCTCGACATCCACAGAACACATTAACCAACTGTTCCCTATACATTCGTAACAACCATGGGTAAAGAATTCCCCCAGATCCAAGGTGGTGGATCCTTGATGCTCGCATGGCAAGTGAAGAACCGACACGTCTTAGTCGTCGGTGGAGGGGAGGTCAGTTCTAATTCGTCCATCCCATCCGTTACTCCCACTACACACAGATTGCATATCCCACAACCAATTGACTAACTCCCATACATATACAGGTAGCAGCCGGCCGCATTCTCGCCGTCCTCAACGCCGACGCCCGCGTCACCGTCATCTCCCCCCGATCCGGTCTTAACCCAGAAGTTCTCCACCGAATCATACACGGCCAAGTAATCTACCACGACCGAGTTTTCGAACCGTCCGATTTGGATGGCGTCGACATGGTTTTCACGGCCGTCGACGACCCAGAAGCATCGACTCAAATCTACAAATTATGTCAAGAGCGACACATCCCCGCCAACATCGCCGACGTACCTCCCGAATGCGACTTCTACTTTGGAAGCGTGCATCGTGATGGTCCACTTCAGATCATGATCAGCACGAATGGAAATGGACCGAAGTTGGCGAGTATCGTGCGGAAACAAATTGCGAAATCACTCCCGAAGAATATCGGAATGGCGATTACGAAGGTGGGCGAGTTGAGGAGGAAGTTGAGAGTCGTGGCGCCGAATCAGGAGGAGGGACCGAAGAGAATGAGATGGTATGATTTATTTTTACTTTTAGTTTCATTTCTTTTGTTGCTTGGTTTGGATTGGTAGGGATATGCTAGAAACTTGATGGTGCTAATCGTGGTGTTACATCCGAATAGGATGTCAAAGGTGTGTGAGAAATGGACTTTGGAAGAACTGTGTGATTTGACCGAGGAGGATATGGAGAGATTGTTGGGGTTTTTTAAACCTGGGAAAGTGCCGAAATTGGCAGATCTTCGAGGAGAGAAGGATGAAGAGAGTAAGAGTTTGGATGTGGTTGGGTTTGATGGGAGCTTTGGTTGGTGGTAGGCTTGATGATTTCACTATCATTGTTCTTGGATGTGGGGTTGGCTTTAGGGTTAGCAAGCGTACGTTATAGTGATTATTGCATCGTTTCAATGTTGTTTATACAGATTGTAAGAAGATGCTGCTCTGGTGTGTGTAGACATGTAATTGTACAAAGAGATCCTCATCCTCTTCTTATCTTATTCTATGTATATCATATCAATGTATGCTCTAAATCTACTGATGACGGCGCTAGTCTACTCTGTCTCTTCGTTGGTAAAATGGCATATCCTCACCCACGGACGAGCAAGCTATGTCCCGTCATATCCCCCGGCTGCTCCACACCCATGACGTCCAGGATCGTCGGCGCCACATCTCCCAACACGCCATCTTGCTTCTTGAGAGACCACCCTTGCGGTGCATTGGCCATGACCAAGGGCACTTTGTTGGTTGTATGGGATGTCTTGGGCGTGCCCTCCTCGGTCAACATTTCCTCGGCGTTGCTGTCATTGTCAGCTCGATACACACATATATTCTAATCTCATTCTCAACAACGTACCCATGATCGGCGGTCACAAACAACACATAGCCCTCCTTCTTACACTTCTCATACACCTCCCCAATCGCTTTGTCAGTCGCAGCCACCCCCTCGATCGCCGCTTTGTACACCCCCGTATGCCCAACCATGTCGGGTGGAGCGAAGTTGTTCATCAGGAATTCAAACTTCCCTTCTCCAATACGTTCGCACAGCTTGTCGGCCACCCCCGCCGCACTCATCTTCGGATCCAGATCGTACGTGGCCACCTTGGGCGACGGCACCATTTCACGCTCCTCGCCCGGAAACTGCTTTTCGACACCGCCATTGAAGAAGAAGGTAACATGGGCGTACTTCTCAGTCTCCGCAACATGGCATTGCTTGATCTGTTTCTTGCCCAGCCATTCAGCCAGCACGTCCGTCATACGCTGAGGTGGAAAGGCCACCGGGAAGGGATAGTCGGTCTTGTACTGCGTCATGGTCGTGATGTGGATGTTCCTCGGGTATGGGAAGTCGGGTTTGGGCGATCGATCAATGTCGCCGAGTAGTTGCGTGACTTCTCGAACGCGGTCGGAGCGGTAATTGAAGAAGAACAGCGTATCATCGTCTGTAGTTCGTCAATATTCATACATCAAACTCTTTCCTCATAAATTTCTAACCCTGCACTCGCCCCTGCTGGCCACCCACGATGATCGGCTTCAGAAACTCGTCATTCTCGCCTTTCTCGTAGCGGTTCTTGATCGTCGCCACGGGATCGCTGCTCTCCTCGCCTTCCCCCAACACCACCCCCTTCATGCCTACCTCCACACGATCCCATCGCTTGTCACGGTCCATAATGTAATAACGACCCACCACCGTCGCTACTTGACCCACCCCCATCTCTTTCGTCTTGTCGAGCAGTTGCTGCATGTATCCTGCACCGGACTTGGGGTCGGTGTCCCGGCCATCCCCAAAGAAATGGATGTACACTTCTGGTACACCCATATCTTTGGCCACTTGCAAGAGACCATACAGATGGTTGATATGTGAATGCTGTATAATATTTATTAGCCTTGTATATTGTTCCTAGGGAAGAGATTGACATACCACTCCACCGTCCGAGATCAGTCCGAGCAGATGTAAACGCCCATTACCACTCTTGGCTCGCTGGAATGACGCTTGGATATTCTCCACATTTTGAAACTCTCCCTTTTTCAACGTCTGGTCGATTCGGACGACCTAGTACTCGGTTCGAGTTGGCATGTCACTGACTGATTGCTGGTCATGGAGCAACATACATCCTGCCAGACTACTCGTCCGGCTCCAATGTTCAGATGGCCAACCTCGCTGTTGCCCATCAATCCCTCGGGCAATCCCACGGCGAGGGATGATGCCTCGAGTTCCGTGTATCCCTGGGCCGTCTGGGATCCTGATGCGGCGAACCCGTCCATGACAGGAGTATCGGCCGCGGCAATGGCATCACCATCTTTACGTGATTTTTCACCGGGGATACCCCAGCCGTCAATGACGACTGCAAGATGTATTAGCGGGAGAGACCCCTGGTGGTTACTGATACAGAAGACATATTGCTCCCAATAATAGGAAACGATGAAAACATACTGAGAACGACTTTCTGGTCAACTTTGGCCATTATGAAGAGAAATCCTGAACTCAATTGGACTCAATCGAACAGCAAATGAATTTATGATCAAACAAGAATCTAATCTAATGGCCAACGCTGGTGATGCCAGATACCGGATCGAGACGGCCCCGCTGTCGTATCGAAGCCTGATAGTGGGGCACAGGGCATATCACGTGTATGAAGAACGACTGATATCGAAGATGAACAGTTGAGCGTTGTTCCTCTAATGGTATTGAAGCTGGAGTATGAACAAGTTGTATGTTTATTCGAGGACTGTAAGTCCATTTTGTGATTCTTCACCCCCAGTCAGGTGGTCGTCAGCTGTGAGTCCAACCTCAATTATACTTGAAGGGAAGCCTCCAGCGCTCGTCTTTCAACCTTCTCAGAGAAGGGAGGAACTCAAGAAGGGGTAGAGCTCTACTGAATTGGAGATAAACGTTGAGACCGTTGACCGCTCACCCCTTCATCTGGACTTCAACATCATCCGCTTCAATTGGCGTTTTCCACTGCCCGCATCCTGCAAGATAAGCTTGCTCGCTCTTTTGGTCGACTCAATTCATGCAACATTTTACCCCACGGCTCGATATCACTCCGACTAGTTTATTGGGCCTACAAGATGTCCGCAGCCAATTCTCCGGGGAAACAGGGGCCAGGTTCTCCGACGGCACCGGTTGCTCCTACTATGGATACGCTTCCTCCACCATCGACCTTTGATGTCGTCCCGGCTCTATATTCATTACTATCTCGTCTGCTGCCATCATCACCAACCAGTCACGACACCCCTCTGGAACCGCAGCAGCTTCCTCTAGAAGCAACGGCTCTTAAAATCAAGCTACAGAGAGCACGGGCCGCCGTGGAGACGCTTCCTGACATGGACCGCACCATCGAGCAACAGCAGCGGGAGATCGACGAGATGGGAGAAAACATCCGACAGCAGCGGCAGGTGCTGGAAATGCTCGCGAGCAAGGCTCGAGCAGCAAGCCGATCCCAGCATGGTCAGCCGTCGATGGAAGAGTGATGGCCGGGAATGTCCCTGGACTGCTGGAATACCAAGACCCAACGAGCGATTACCGCGTGGCAGCCTCGTGCCCACCAGCAAGAGGAGGCATCTCGTCGTTTATGAGGCAGAGCCAGCCACGTGCGTCAGCGTTGATATCGTGCTTCGGACACCGAAGCGCCGAAGGTCGTTTCCGTAGCCCAACTCTTCCCGGAACCAGTCGGACATCCCGGGGGTACAAATGGGATACGCAAAAGCCATAGGACGACATCATTTGGACGGATCTCGGTTGAATTGAGTTTATGGCGCGGAGTCGATACACTTTACATTTCAACATCATGGCGACGGCATGAACGACAATTGAGAAGAGGGGGTTTCGAAGAGCGAATTTTCAAAGACCGCCTTGATAGCACTGGATCAAAAAATCGCAAATCCACAGTGCGTAACATTTTCGCGCGCATTCTTCCAGTTATAGTCGAAAACACGCATAGCACGCTTTGTCCCAGTCGAGTTGCCGTTCTCCTACTCTTGTTCTCACATTTGCTTGCATATGCGTAGCTATCATTATCGGTCACGTTCGCTCTCACCTCGATGCACGTCCTTCCTTGTTGGCATACGTTCAAACTGATCCTCCCAACCAGAAGCCATCAAAGATGCCGCTTGCAGCCTTAACGCTAATAAGTCAACTTGCATGCGCTGCAACGGAGACTGACTTGGTTTAAATCCACAGATCACCCCACTATGTTGGTTACTGCCCGCGCACGTGCATGTTCCGATGGGGGCCTGTGCTGGTACAAAGACGCTTACGCCCTTCACCGGTTTCATGTCAAGGCATCTCTGCGTCGGAGGCGGCATTGGATCGAACCCCCCCCGTTGGCTGATGGCGTCTAAGCACGCGAGGGACGGCTGCCGCGTGGGACGACGGCTGGCCCAAGCGTGGCCTGTAATGCAACCTCAACACCTTAGGTCATCCGGTCAAAGCTCTGCTGGCGAGTATCGGTCAGCATGTCTTGTCCCGTCGCCTTGCAGCTCAGGCCGCGTGGACAGGGGGGCGGATTCTTTTGACGGGAGGGGGTTCAGGCGCTTTTCGAGCCGCGAGGTTGTTCCGCCGCATCCAGCAATCCACCTTCCCCTCCCTGAACCGCCCGCTGCGGCTCACCGAGAAGGCAAAACGAAAGAAACAGCCTTCGGCGACCATTCGTCTTGAAGGGGTTAATGAGCTCGTCTCTTCAGACATGGAGACCGCTGGTTCACCGTCCACAACGGAGATAAAGCTCTTACCACATACCGACCGCGAATTTGGCGTCAGACCGACGTTTGACAGCACGGTGGAGCCGGAAATCAGCTTACAAGATATCCCTTTGGAAGAATACCGACCGAGCATGTGGACGTCGGAATATTTCAAATCGAAACATCGACGAATCAGATATCAGCATAGACGAGCAGCACAAGCGCAGCAAAAGGGCACGGGCTGGAGCCTAACTTCCCTTGGGTACCCTCGCCCCAGCCTCGCTTGCATCAGAATGGTATCCAGGTCGGGGTTAAGGAAGTCCCTACAGGGAGCACCTCATCAGAAGACAGGGCGGACTTGCTGCACGTCTGCATTAGGGGAATTTTGTTATCGAAACGAACGCGGTACCCGGTACGGCGGACCAACAACCTCGTGAGCAGGGCCAGCCGTTGATGCATCTTCATCTATGCGGGTAGTGGTTACCTTGCTCGAACGATCCAGGAGTCTAGGTCTCGTCCATTGGAAATTCATCCTGTATCATGAACTCAAATCCGAATTGGAGAGGCTGTTCGTTACCTCCTTGGCGGTGATAACGGCATCCTTGTCGGTGGAGACAGAAATGCGCCGACCCAGCCGATCGTTCGCGGCGCTTGGTCCATTGGCTGGAGAAATGAGAGAGGTGGAACGAAAGGCGAAAGCTTCCCAACATCACCATGCCACCATGCGGGAAAGTATCGAACCCCCCTCCTTCGCCCGCCCTCCCGGCTACGGTATGCATAAGCACGTTGCTGACTGAGCCAGATGTCGGACGAAAGCTAGCTGGACATTGCCCCATGTAGCTAGGGGTAGAGCTCTAGCTCCGCGATTTGTGCATGGTGGACATGGAAGGCGGTATATCATCAGCCATGGCCGCCGTTGCGGGTTACGTCCTGGTGTCGTCAGTTGTTGCTGTGTATGTGGACCTCGCACCTCATTCGATAGAAGCAAACCATCTTCGGTATCGATCAACTGCATCTACGACATATCTTGAAGGATAATATGGCTCCCCCATCTCCTACTAGAACCACATCTATCAATCAACAGTCCACATCCGCCTCGGAAGCTGCTACGGCTGAAGGTAACGTCCGCAAGCGAGTATGCAAGGCCTGCGATCGATGTCGATTGAAGAAATCAAAGGTAGACAACACCTCCATGGTCTCCTTTTCAATGTCCAGCTGCTGATATAACGTCAGTGTGACGGAGGCAACCCATGTGGACGATGCAAGTCGGACGATGCAATCTGCTTCTTTGGCGAGCGCAAACGATCGACCAAGGTGTATCCTAAAGGGTACGTGTAGCTACTGTTCGTCGAAAATGGCTTCAACGGTCGGGACGAAAGAAAGAAGATCCATTTTGACATTGACCAGATATGTCGAGATGCTTGAGCAGCAGCAAGCTCAGTTGGTGGGTGGACTTCAAGAGCTGTATCGAAAAATCACGGACGGAGAGGCCTGGCCGGGTCCAGTATTGGACGATGGCGGCTCAGGACAACCCCGGGTGCACGATATCCTGGATGCATTGGGTGTACTCAAACAAGATAGCCACGGAATCAGCGCCGCCTTTGAAGAAGACTTCAACGTTCTTCAACGTCGACTGTACGAGAGCGGCGCTCCACCGATGCTCCGGGATCGATCGATGAGTCTCGATTCGGAAATGGATGACTCGACGACGGTTGACCTGGCGTCGCCTCTTTTACCAACCACCACCACTAACGCACCCACACGTCGAAACCATCTCCCACCAACACCTCCGTCTGGGTCTGAGCTACCAATGGCCCCTCATCCATTCGTGCCACATCTTACGACGCAACTGCCCACACCCGGAGCGGAGGAGATGATGCAGCTGGATGTACATGGCCTCATGCGCACGGCTTGGAACGTAAATGCGGTCGGGGATGATAACATGGAGTTTCTGCAACGATTTCAGTTCTCCACCAGCCACGAACCTCCGGTGTTGCCGTCACAGGCTCAAACGGTGCCAATCACCAGCGGTGGGCCTCCTCTCGGACAGGAATGGAATGAGGACGAGGACTTCAAAGCGTTGTTCAATCAGGTGGTTGCCAGTTAGATTGGGTCAAGATGGATTGGAGTTACGGATTGAAGGCGTCTCTGATGCAGGCTGCGATGGGTCTCAACTGTTGCCGGATAGCCTGACGTTTGGGAATATCCTGGTTTGACGAATTTTGTTGTCAATGCTCCTCTGGGGATACGAATACCGATAGAAGGAGCCTTGCTGGTCGCCAAAGATCTCTTTCATGGTAAGAAATGGCCAAGGATATTCGCAGCAACAAGCCAGTCCCAGCTTATGATAGAGAAGGACACTCGCATGGAAAAGGTACGAAATACATATGATCCCTTTCTCTTTCTAGAAACATATCTTGTACATACAGATCTCTTCTTAAGCAGGACACTTTGGAGTCCGCTCTTTTCCTACAATCCGAACCCCTCCTCCATACCAAACATCCATCGATCTGTTGGCCGCTTCAATTCTTCCACCAAGATTCT
>QQTW01004918.1_pt1 | contig 10044 bp, 7 predicted proteins | sample 1904831 | NCBI WGS metagenome assembly QQTW01 (sample SAMN09435610, study PRJNA476489) | Subsurface metagenome, whole genome shotgun sequencing project.
ACTGGCAATGCAAAAGTGAAGGATCTTGCCGAGGCCTACAACGTCGCTGTTAAGAAACATAACGAAATCAACCCCGAGGCGAACCACATCAACGGTGAAGGGCTCCCGAATGGTGTAGGTAAGGACACGCATAGCAGTGGTGCGGGTAGTCACATCCGCTCCGTGGGTGAGCTGCACAGGATTCTGAACGAGCTTATCCAGGCTGGTTACGTCAGACCAGTGCGAGACATTCACTTCCGGCCCACGGCCGACATCACTGCCGATGCCGAGCAAATCGTGAAGCGCGAGAAGTTCCCAGGTGGCATCAAGGGGCCCAAGGGAAAAGCAGATTTCGCCGAGGAGGTCAACAACCTCAAGCGAAAATGGATCGAAGGAGACGACGAAAAGCCCGTAACCAATGGAGTAAAAAGGCGACCAGCGAACGGCTATGTGCCGCAATCTCACAAACGCGCAAGGCTTAATGGCGCTTCCAACGGGGTCAACGGACACTTCGATTCAGACTCTGATGATGAACTTACACCCACACTCGATGTATGTTCAGCGCTACTAACGAGATAACCAAAAGCTGACGTTAGATAAGCAAGAGCTTGTGGTCAGGGTCAACTACGACAAGTGTAACGTTGGTTTGCGCAACCAGCAGCTTGTCATGTTGGCAGCGCGCTACATCGGCGAAACAACGGCGACCGTTTACGAGACTTTGCTTACACTACTCGAACAAAAGATCCCCCGATGCCATGACGAATACAACGAGTTCGAAGACGAGGAAGCGGAACTCAAGGCACTTCCATCCATAACCCTCTTTCAGGTGGTCAACGCTCTGGATCCCGAACTCGACCTCTCTGCAGGCATATCGCTCAGCCAAGATGTATCAAACGGTACCACTGGTGACAACACTCCAGACGCGACTGACTTGGATGGCATTGGAGGCTATACGAACGGGGTGAACGGATCCGCAAGCTCGACGCCCAACACTGCGCGTGACCGCATGAAATATGCCGAACAACATCTTAAGTTGCTTGCTGAAGATCCCCGCAAATTCATACTCCGTGCAGGCGGCCGAGGCGGTGGGGAGTGGCAAGTCAATTTTCGCCAGTTGACCAACAAGCTTGTCCAGTTCGAGATCGAGAACACCATAATGGCTCGATTCGGTTCCCTCGCTATCCGACTAGTTCGCATCCTCTGCGACAAGGGCAAACTAGATGAGAAGGCAGTGGCCAACATCGGGTTGCTTAAACAGAAGGATATCCGATCTACCTTCACTGCCATGCAGGAAGCCGGCTTCGTGGAGTTGCAAGAGGTGCCAAAGGACACTGCCCGTCAACCATCCAGGACTATCTTCTTATGGTTCTTCGATCAAGATCGCTGCCGTCGCGTCATCCTCACCGAGACTTATAAGGCCATGGCTCGCCTAATCCAGCGGGCAAATGTCGAGAAGGAAAAGATACAGCCGCTTCTAGACAAGGCTGAGCGCACAGATGTCGTCGGCAACGAGGACAAGTATCTTTTGGCGAAAGAGAGACAGATCCTTCGGGTTTGGAGGAGTACCGAAGAGAAGCTTCTCACGCAGCTGGGAAGACAAGACGATCTGGTATCGATACTAAGGGATTATGGTGTTTCGTGACTTTCTCATTTCCGAAGAACCTCGAGTGCTGCATACCGTACAGCAGGCCACCCTCTCCCCTGGCGTTCTACACCTGGGAGCGCCCGTTACCCTTCATCGCGGAGGACCGGACGCTCTTCACCGCACCAGCAGAACCCACGTACGTCTCTGCCGGCTCCGGCGCTCGATCTTGTCCATTACACTCCCTTTATGATGCATAGCGGACGGCGCTTATACCCTTTGAATTTGCTGCATTTCTGGGAGTAGAACAGGATCTGCTTATCTGCCACAGGAAAATCCGGCGCTCATCTGGTGGCTTTCCCGTTTGGATGTGTTTTGTGCTTGTGGTGGAAAATTTCCATAAGCTCCAACAATTGGCACGGGAACAGTCACCGCGCGTGCCTGCAGCTATGTAGCACAGTATCGACTACGAGAGAATAGAACGTACTCCGCAGGTCACACAAAGCCTGCGGGATAACCATTCTGCACATAGAACTACTATGATCATGGCGCACGTTCTCTATGTGCCCGTTGAATCCTAGGTTACAGCTTGCTCTCCTTCGTCCCCCTCGCGCCCTCGATCCCCTGACTCTCACTTTTCCGACCGCCAAAGCCAAAAAGATACGCGGCAACCTTCCTCATCTGGATCTCCTCGCTGCCCTCCGTAATCCTATACCTACGATGATGCCTCCATATGTGCTCAAACGGCATATGCCTCGAATAGCCCATGCCGCCATGGACCTGAATCGCCCTGTCCGCCGCCTCCGTGCACAGCCGGTTCGCCCAGTAGTTGCACATGCTGACCTTATCCCCGAGCCGCTTCTCGACCTCTACGTGCGGCATGCTGTCCATCAGTGTTGCTGTCTCACGGATCAGCAGCCGCAGCATGCAGGCTTGCGTGTGCAGCTCGACCAGCGGGAACTGGATGCCTTGGTTGTGGGAGAGCGGCGTGCCGAAGGGCTTGCGCTTGTTGGCGTAGGCGACGGAGGACTGGATGCAGAAGACGGCTGCGCCGAGCGAGGAGGCTGCTTGCCGGATGCGGTTCTCGTGCACGAAGGCTTGAGCGACGGCGAGGCCGTGGTCGAGGGGGCCGAGGAGGGCGGTGGAGGGCACCCAGACGTTGTTGATCGAGACGGTTGCGTGGTCGGTGGGCATGTTGAGCGTCCTTTGGTGCTGGTCAGCTTGCGAGTTCAAGCACGCCATGGCTGGGCAAGGGTAAAGACGGGAACATACCATTCATAACTCTCCACCTCCAGCCCAGGTGTATCCCGCGGCACAATGAAGCAGCTAATACCCGTCACACTCCCATCCCTCCCACTAGTCCTTGCAAAAATAAAACAATGCGTCGCGGTATGCATCCCCGTCTGCCACTTCTTCGCCCCATCAATCCTGAACCCCTTTACCCCGTCCCTCATCTCCGCCACCGCTCTCGTCTCCATATGCGTCGCATCGCTCCCATGGCCCGGCTCCGTAAGCCCAAACGTAATCCTGACCCTCTTCTCCAACCTCCCCGCAATCAACTCCTTCTTCTGCGTCTCGCTCCCAAAATGCTGCAGCATCACCACATCCGGAAAGTTCCCGACTATACTATGCTCGTTCTGCAGGTCGTTGAACAGCCCCAGCCCCTTCGCGGCGAGGTGTTCCCGTATCACGGCCATCCACAGATTGCTGCCGCGCCCGGAGCTGTCGTTCTGGCCGCCGTATTCGCGGGGCAGCGAGAAGCGCCAGAAGCCGGCCGCGTCGGCGAGGCGCGTGCACTCCGTGAGTAGGTCCTCCCATTCTTTGCGGGGGAGGCCGCCGGCGTCCCAGTCGGTGCGGGCGTGCTCGCGGCGGTGGTCGAAGAAGCGGTTGTTGTCGTCGCGGGATTGGAGGGGGAGGATCGTGGCGTCTATGAAGGTGTCGAGGCGGTGGAGGTAGTCGATTAGGTCGGGGGGGAGGGAGAAGTTCATGGTGTGTGATCGGGTAGGACTTTTGCAGCTTTTGAAAATGGATTTGGATGAGTCGATTGGGCTTGGAAGGAGAACTGAGGAGAGTATAGATGGGTAGTAGATTTTGCCTTATCGCGATCTCAGGTTGCAGGCTGGTTAATGATGAAGGATAGGACGACTTAGAAATCTGGGGTAGCTTTATGAAGATGGATAGAGGGGCATTCTATATTATGCTTGATTACTTCTATAAACAAGCCAGAGGTGCGGATATTGTGATCCGCCATTCTCATCAACCTGCATCGCCGAGGTCTTCTCCAAGAAACTGATGTTTCGAACCGAGCAATGGTGCGGGGAGGGCGAGAGCTTGAGCACGGACGGGCTTGCCAAGGATAGTGGGTGTATCCGATGTGCTCCATGAAGCATTGTAATATTGTCTTTAGGTTCAGATAAATATACGAACATCATGTACATCGTTTATGGGAAGGCCACGCACACCCTAGTGATTAGGTGTTGCCGTTACGCGTGGGAGCATCACCTGATAACCATTATGAGCCCAGTATCACCGGCACTCGATGAACATGCAGCGGCAGAAAACTGGTAGCTCATCAATGAGTTCGTATGAATCCATCTCACGCGTGTTCTATATGCTTGTAACTTCTCGTTGCCAGAGCCCAACCAGCTCATAATGCCTTGATCCAACTCCTCCGTTCCATTCCCACCCGCTGATGCAAAAGCAACCACCCCATTTCTATACACAAAAGACCGGCGCACTATCCAAGGACCCACGAACCAAGCCAAGTGAAATCGCAAGGACGCCCAGGAATGCACCGCCTCTCCCTTTTTCATGCAGTCATAATCCGTAAAACTCATCTACAACGCCCACAGCACGCCTGCCCCCGCCAACGCCGCCGCAGCCACGAGCTTCGGCGCCACAGTGACAGCAGGCACCCCACCAGCCGTCGAGGTCGCGGTAACGGATGGCTGTCCCCCATTTCTCGCCCCGCCCGTCTGGACGCTCACAGCCGTGACCGCATTCTCGACGCCCGTCGCATCCGGCACGCCGTCCGCGCCTCTCGCGATCTCGAGCACATTCGACTCCGTGGCGTTGAAGTTTGTAGGCGCGATGCTGATCTCGTTGTTCTGGAGGTCGTACACGACATATGCGGACCGCAGGAACGTATCGCCCAGGACAGCGGTGCCGTCGCCCGCGGGCGCGATTCCGAGGATGCAGATGGGGCGGCTGCGGCTATAGCCTGCTACTATCACGAGCTCGTTCATAGGCACGCGGATTGTGGGGCCGCTGAAGGTGAAGTCGATGGTTGAGTCGGAGTTTGCGAGCGCGCAGTCCACGAAGGCGGCGCCTTGCTGGGAGCTATACTCTGCGTTGAACTCGCTGTAGATGGTGGTGACGACGTCGTTGGGGAGGTACATGAGGGTGGAGCCGGAGTCAAGGAGGACGGGCACTTGGGCCGAGGACATGAGGTTGTTGGTGTTTCCGTTTGTACCGAGCGAGGTGAGGGCGATGATGAATTCGGCGTAGACCTGACCTTGGTAGGGAATGATGGGGAGTGTTTGAAGGTTGCCGACGTACTTGGCGGTGTCGACGCCGCCGAAGAGGATGTTACCGGTGGAGGCGTCGAGGTCGTTGAGCCATAGCGAGTACGCGTTTGTCTGGATCAGGCCCTGGTTCACCAACAGCTGCGGTAGATTCGGGTACGGTTCCTGGCCAGCGCGGTTGACAGCAACCTCGTTTATTGCGTACCCGATCCCCATGATGCCCTCCGCTGACGATGAGGTGTAGCCGACTCCGAACTGCAAGCCAGGCAGCTCTTCGCCGCCAAAGCGGAATGTATCTGCCACATAATCGCCAATTGCACCCGATCCGTCGACGTAAGAGATGTTGAAAAGAGAGTTGATGTATTCATAGGTGCTCGAATCATTCGCATTGTAGACGCCAGACACTGCGCAGCGGTCGCGCTGATCACTGCAGAGCGTTGAGCTCTCCACGTTCACCCATAGATCGCTACTGCCAGTATCAATGTGTAGGCGGAAATCCTGAGGAGGTGTGCCGAGAGAAGCGTTTGCGAAGTAGAGTGTTTCTAGGTTGTCGAGGTTTTGTTGGACTGTGTTTTCTTGTCTTCGTCGTAACCGATCGCGGAGGAGAGGGTTTTCGACTTTGCGGCGTTGGATGTCTAGCCCGACGGCTTTGGGTCGTGCGTCTGGCTGTGGGGCTGATTAGATTGCGGCTCATCAACGCAATTCAAGTTTAGACCACCTACACTTCGCTGCACTAAACTGATGGCCTCAGAAAACGGCAACAAGCTCGCCGACAGTGCCAGCGCCGCTCCATACTTCATTGCGCGTTGAGGTTGAAGAAAGAGGGAACGTTGAGGCGGAGGGTGTGAAGGTGAGGATAGCGGCAGTAGAATGTTAGGTTGAGGTAACGGAGACTTGAGTACATGCACGAAAAGACTAGGGCTCACGTTTAAGAGAGCCGCAGCGGATGACGCGGCAGGCATAGGCTCGAGCGACACGAGTGGCGGAAGAGTAGGCGATCACGGTCTGAAGCTGCCGGTTACAGCGGAAGGACAGGCGAGGACAGGCGATGACGACCGCAAACAACGAAAAGGGCCCGGATTGGCATGAGATTCGTGGCTGCGGAGCCCGGCATGTCCTGAGTGCTGAGTGCTAAGTGCTGAGTGCTTGGTTGACTTGCGAAAAGTCTTGGTTCTGACGGCTTCTTTTCGATTCTGCTCGAGTCCTACTGGATGGCTGGCCTGAGGTTTTTTCCTCGCGTGGCGGTGCGCTGACGACGTCCGATGATCCAGGTCAGACGCCTGCTGCCGAGCGTCCTGATGTGCAGCCATCACTGCAGGTAGGCGAATGAAGAGGAGCTCCAGCACATCCACTCGTGTATCTCCTTCGGCAGCGTGGTACAGCGTCGGCCTGCACAGCGGGCAGCCGAAGGAAGCGCAGCAGCAGTGCAGCAGCATTCCTCGCAGTGCAGCAAAACTCAGCTTAAACTGTGGGGGAGACGCTCGGACTCCGGTGTCAGCCTGCAGGGAGCAAGGGACGTTTTGGCTTGCGGTCCACCGGAGCCGCATCCAGCTGTTGAACGCGCGCCGTGCAGATGCTGGCGTCAGCCAAATCCTCCCAGTCGGAGAAGCTGCTTGCCCAAAAGAGCAGTCGGGATGAATTTATGCGGTCTCGCGCTCGAACAGCACGCGACAATGCCGACGCTTCTCGTTGCAGCTTGCATGTGTACGCGCACTCTTCTGCCGCTGCTTCGCTTACAGGTAGCCACTGAAAGACTTGTCTCACCACCCTCCGTAACACTTCCACGGAAAATGGGCAAGAGGCTTGATGCATCCTGCAGCCGCAGTCAGATTTGGGGTCCGCGTCGGCCTGGGCGGGCTCTCCAACTGTCGAGCAATATACAGAAGCGGAGTTCTTCATCGCAGGACTTTGCTGCTTAGTCACTTCCAAGCTGTGAGAGCGCAAGTTTATACCGCCTGCGTATCAACCGTACAGTGTTCGAGTTGTTAGTATGGCCTGATCTGTATGTTGCGCCAACCGAACCAAAGGCAGAGCATCAGCATGTACATAGAAGTCCGCGAGTAACCCGAGACAGAGTGAACCGTGAACCACGAACCATGCAGGACGCCGTGTTCGGGAAGCAAGGCCCCCGCCGCTGTCAGCAGCCCCCACACGGTGCGACTGTCAGCTCATTCGCAACTCCGTGACATCCACGAAGCAAGGGATGCTTGGAGTCGAAGATAGAAGCTTGAGATCTTATCGCTTGTTATCTCCACGTGCTGTCGAGCGAGCCGCCGAGCCGCGCTATCCCACTTTCGCGGTCTACGCGTAAAGCACCTTCGCGTCTACAACCTCCATCGCGATTTCAGACATCAACAGACCAGACACCAGCAACCAGACTCTAACCCACCACCAACACAATGGTCCAAGCAGAGTCTTCCTCGTCCGCCGCCCGCAACGGCATCAAGCCAAATCCCAATGCCACCAGCAGCGCGAACTACGACCTTCCCTGGGTAGAAAAGTACCGGCCTATCGTCCTCGACGACATAGTGGGCAACACCGAGACAATCGAGCGCCTCAAGATCATCGCCAAAGACGGCAACATGCCGCACGTCATCATCTCCGGCATGCCCGGCATCGGCAAAACAACCTCGATCCTCTGCCTCGCGCGGCAGCTGCTCGGCCCCTCCGTCTACAAAGAAGCCGTCCTCGAGCTCAACGCCTCCGACGAGCGCGGCATCGACGTCGTGCGCAACCGCATCAAGGGCTTCGCGCAGAAGAAAGTCACCTTGCCGCCGGGAAGGCACAAAATCGTGATCCTGGACGAGGCCGACAGCATGACGAGCGGCGCGCAGCAGGCCCTGCGCCGCACGATGGAGATCTACAGCTCCACCACCCGCTTCGCGTTTGCGTGCAACCAGTCGAACAAGATCATCGAGCCCTTGCAGAGCCGCTGCGCGATTCTGCGGTACGCGCGCCTGACGGACGGACAGGTGGTGAAGCGCCTGCTGCAGATTTGCGAGGCGGAGAACGTGCAGTATAGCGAGGACGGGGTGGCGGCGTTGGTGTTTAGCGCTGAGGGAGATATGCGGCAGGCTATCAACAATCTGCAGTCCACGCACGCCGGGTTTGGGTTTGTCAATGGCGATAACGTATTTAGGGTTGTGGATAGCCCGCATCCGGTCAAGGTGCAGGCGATGATTAAGGCGTGTTTTGAGGGGCGGGTGGATGGAGCGCTGGATACGCTGAAGGAATTGTGGTGAGTGGATGCTTTAGTCGCCTTCCCTTCCGAACACCACACCCACATCAAGTCTTCAAACTGGCAGAAAAGCTCGTGTACTGACCAGAGTACACACAGGGATCTCGGCTACTCATGCCACGACATCATCAGCACCATGTTCAAGGTCACCAAGACGATTCCCACGCTACCCGAGCACTCGAAGCTGGAGTTCATCAAGGAAATCGGCTTCACGCACATGCGTATCCTCGAAGGCGTCCAGACTTTCGTCCAACTCGCGGGCTGCGTCGCCCGTCTTTGCAAGATCAATATGAAGCCCAGCTTCTTTGCCCTGCCGACAAAATGAAAGTCCGATGTCAAGCAGTCACAAGAAGACTGTCGCTAGCAGGCTCAACTCCGATCGTGAGAGGTGCTGTAGACGGGATTAATGAATCGAGATTTACGGTCAAGTGGAATCCGGCTGAAAGATCGAAGGGCCCACCGCCAGCAGGGTGGGAGGTATAGGGCGTCCGAGGTTTATGAGAAGCCGGATGGCTTCTGGTCAAGAAGGACGTGTAAGCTGGGCCGGTCACTGCCTCTGCAAGAGTCGCTCTATCAAGAGCTTGCACCGAGTGTTGAGGGTTGCGCCGACGCCGAGTTTCGAATCTGAAAGTCACTCCCGCTAGGCCTCACCATTCGAATCGGAAACGGGTTTGAGCGATGAAATGAGCGGACTGGCTCTACTTTTACCCCGCCCCGTAGAGAATGCGCCGCCATGTTCTAGCATACACGCCATGTGCTCATACAACATTCAGTCCCTCCCGCAGAAGAGACTTGCTATGCAATGCAAAATGCACCCAAATCCCCAAAAACCTGTAAATAACCCAACCAATGAGGGAGACGCTGCGGCCCAAGCAGAGGAACGATAGAGGAAACCTTGATGCAATGTCTTCTGGCCATGCTCAAACAGGCCTTGCGAAATCTTTTTACATCATGGACATGAGCCCATTGGACGCATAGGCCATGGGTTTGATTGGTGGATGTGGCACGGCATCGAACTTGTGGAAGTCGAGCTGGAGTTCAGGGCCAATGTTGATGTAGGCGCCCTTGTTCTCTGTGCTGTCGCAGTACTTGGGCGCTGAGAAGACTGTGTATTGTTAGCTGGATACTTTAGAGCGCACGTGATCGAAAATCTTACCAGTGATACATCGCCCATCGTGTTCGACTAAACCAACGCCGTTAGTTAGATGTCCACGAGAAAAGAAAGGGCAGGGAAAGCAATCTCACCCTCGTAACCCTCCATGCGGACCTCATGACTCCTAATAACAGCCTCAAGCCCGTTCTTCTCACAGAACCGCTTCGTAACATCCGGGCCAAACTGCAACCCCACGCCCCTCTTACTCGGGCCTCGCCCAGGAGTCGTCTGTGGATCCGTCCACAGCATCTCCATCATGAGGCCGCTCTGGCCGGGTTGGCGCTGCTTGTGCCTATTGAACTTCCTGATGTCGTCTAAACTGATATCGTCGTCGCTGAAGAGGCCACCGTGCAAGACGAAATATTTCTTTCCGATAAGGGTGGCCAGAGGCAGCGCGGAGAAGGACTCCGAGAACAGCTTGAAGGTGCGCTCGTTATATTTCGCGCGACACTCGCCCTCGAAGCCGTACATCCTGTTCATATCGTCCGTCTCGTGGTTGCCGCGGTTCAGGAAGAAGCGGTCCGGGTACAGCCACTTGTACGCGTAGAGCAGCAGCGCGATCTCCGTG
>QQTW01004919.1_pt1 | contig 10042 bp, 9 predicted proteins | sample 1904831 | NCBI WGS metagenome assembly QQTW01 (sample SAMN09435610, study PRJNA476489) | Subsurface metagenome, whole genome shotgun sequencing project.
GTCCACCAAATTAGTTCTGTTAACAGATAAGCGGTGGCAACGGCGGTAAGAGCAACAATATAGCTCTTGAGGTAACGTCTCGAACTAGACATATTTTGAGTTTGGGGCTTGCCTTTCTATGTTGGCGCAACAGTTTTGCTCGTGACAGGTAGTTTATCTAGCGTCCTCCCTGCCCTATTTTTCTACATTTGCGCTCTAGCTTAGGAAGCATCAGGTTCTCACGACCTACGCCTTCTCTAAAGTTCGATGGCAATACAAGTATTAATACTTGTATATCTGAATAATTTTTGGCTCGGCTATGGATAGCGATCGCCACTATACTTAGTTGATGGGTCTTAGTGAGTCGAGAGCGCGATCGCTAATTTTCCCCTACTTTTCCACTTTTTATAGCTAGCTTAGAGAAGACTTAAATTTTAAGCTCAAGTTACTCAGTTAACTATCACAGCAAGAAATTTTATAGGCAATGAAAGATTTATCTAGCCAAGTTACAAATTATTACAATCAATATAAAAATACATCATAAACATCCATTTATTAACAAATACAATTTCACTAATACCTAGGCAAAATGATAAGAGTGAGTAGTTATTAACAAGTAGATTTTTGATGTTAAATTATAATCAAGCATAAAATATGTTTTTTGAATAATTTTAACTACTCAGATTTAATTTTAAAAATAACAAAGACATGGATGAAAAATATAAGAAGAAACCAGCAATGACCGTCAAAAGAATTTTAGTTATTGATGATGAAGATGACATCCTCAAATTAATCCAAACTTGCCTAGAGCTTATGGGAGGATGGCAAGTTATCACCGCCCATTCTGGTCGTGAAGGTATGTCATTAGCTCAAAATAGGCAGCCTGATGCAATTCTTTTAGATGTAATGATGCCGGATGAGGATGGATTGACTACCCTACAAAAACTCCAGTCAAATACATTGACCAGTAATATTCCGGTTATTCTAACAACAGCTAAAGGGCGCTTTTTTCAGGATAATTTTAGCCAGCTAGGGGTCAAAGGCGTACTAAACAAACCATTTAATCCTTTGAAATTGGCTAAACAAGTAGAAGCAGCTTTAGATTGAAAGTCTTAGGGTAAATTAAAGATGAATTTAGTACAGTAAATAAAATCAACTTTTTGTTTTATCAAGCTAAATTTGATATTGTAATAATAGGAAGTATGTTACTTTGGCTCTAATAAATAACAATAAACTAAGGATTTAGAAACGATACCTTTCTTATTGAACTAATAAATACCAGAACCCTAAAAGATACGAGCTACAACCCAGATGAACAAGTTTTGATTTTTGCCATCAAGCAACTCTTAGAAGTAAAATAATTTACTTACTTTTAGGGTTAGTGTTGGGGAATAAATCAAAATTCGGCTGTTCTAGATAATACCCATTGAGACAAGAATACTCCGACTGAAAGTCGGAGTATTTTTAGAAAACATTAGTTTAGTTAGCAGGAAGACTAACAATATAATTAGAGGATTCGACAGTTCTAGGAAGGGGTGGCAATTTGCCTTGATGAACTAAGGTTTGATAGATAATAGCAGCAGCAGCGCCACGATTGAGCGGCTCGTTAGGATTAAGAACCTTCACATTTGGATAGTTGACGACAATATTTGCCCTAGTTGCTGCGGCTACATCATCAATTGCATACTGAGGAATTTGCTCTACATCTGTATAATAATTACTGATAACAAATACTGGAGGGCTGTTAGCAGCTACATTTTGTTCGCTTGGTGTAGATGAGTTTGAACTTGGAGACACACCTTGATTACTAGTTAAGGGTGCGGGCGAACTACTAGGAATCGCAGCTTGAGCGTTCGCGGAAGCTAGTAGTAATGGCTCCATCAAGGAAACAATTGCCAGGGGAATAAATTTTCGTTTTCTGGCTACTTTACGTGTGGTTGTGGGAGTAACTGCCTGATTTGGAGTAGTAATTGCAGTTGCTTGTTGACTGCCTGATGTAGTAGTAATTGTAGTTGCTTGTTGACTGCCTGATGATAAATTCAGACCATTGGCTAATGAAACTAATGCTTGAACGCGAGAAACTTCCTCGCGTGGCTGAAATAAGCCACCAGGAAAACCTCTCATAAATCCTGCTTCATACGCTTCTTCAATGGCAGTAGCCGCCTAATAACCATTAGGAACATCTTTAAATACACTGCCACTTGGTATCTTCCGCACTTGGTCTTGGTTAAAAGAGGCTCGGATTAGTGCGGCAAATTCATCGCGATCTAAAGGCTGTTCAGGTCGAAATGTTCCATCTGGATAGCCAGCGATAATATTTTGTGCAGCTAATCGTTCAATGAACGGTTGCGCCCAATAATTGGCATCAACATCAGGAAAGTTATTTTGCGCTAGGGCTGGAGCAGAAATACTGGAGGAAACAACTGCACTTGCTGATATTCCTATCGCTAGCAATGCTGCGCTTCCTCTACTCGAACTAAAAGAATTAGACATTAAAAATTACCTCAAAAGTTTTCTAACTGAAAATACAGCAGCGTTTGTAGAATATAGGTTTTACGCATAGACATAATCCATATTGAGCTAGTTGTAAAAGTGGCAATCGCCAATGGAAGTTATGTCTTAATTTTTATGCAGTCACACAACCTTTAGTTTATTAATTGATAATCCAAGTTTTGACAAGTTTGGTTTGTTACCGCATCTCCTCTTGTTCATAAATAACGCTTTGTTAATGACTCAAACCTCTTTAAAAATAAACTTAAAGAGGAATAGAATCAATGATTGAACTGGTTATATTTTGAAGATAAGCCCAAATAGTGTCAAACTCGTGGAAAACTCACGAGTTTGACACAAAAGCTAATTAATTGGCATTGCACAGTTAGCGACCGCTTCAATACAACTCAAATTATGTTTGCTCAAATATCTGGTAGTGCATCAGATTAATGTGGGGTAGGTAGCAATATCATGCCAACTCCACGCTCTCGTTGCTAATCCTACTCGTTGAGCAGCCGTTGTTTTGAATCGGCTATGCTGCCAAATCCAGTTGAAGTAACTCACCACTAATCGAGTTGTCACTTTCGTCATATCCCACACCTTACCAAACTTGTTCTGTCGTCGATGCCATCTTCCGGTTTGTTGTCGCACAGTACCATTAGTACGTTCTAATTGCTGTGTTCTGTCTTTACCAATGTGGTGCTGAATTTCAGGAGGTAAGACTCGCTCATAGCCGCCCCAATCATCGCGCTTTGAATCGCTTACAATCCGTTTTCCCCTCGGTGTTGACGACTAACTGCTCAATCAGTTCATCAGTATGTTTACCGACTCGCGCTGCTAGAATTAAGCCACTGGAGTCAGCCAGACTCAAACCTATCCAACAATCTCCGACTCTAGCTCTTGGACACAACATTGTTTCTGTTTTTTGAAACAAATGACCACATCTCATCCGCACTTACTTCTTCGGTTTGCACGGCTTGCACTTCTGCATTATGAATAAGTTGTGCCTTCTGGCTGGCGGCTCGAATAATACTCACAACTGTGTTGTAAGCAAGTCCACTTGTCCGACTAATCCCTCGTAAGCTACTGCCTTCGCTGTGCGCTTGTAGAACTTGTCTAATTTGTTCAGGACTTACATGGCGCCGATAGTACAAGCTGTCGAAGGATTCCGAGAAGGTTTGCTTGCAAATAGGGCAAAGATAGCGTTGATGTCCGTTGGGCATCTTGCCATGTTTATGAGCTTTGGCGTGACCACACAGAGGACAGTCCATAAAGTTGTTTCAAGTTAAAGATCGCTCTCACCATACTATCCCACATTATTTTAAGGCACTACCAAATATCTCTAATAACGAATATCAGTATCCCTATTTCTCCGCTTTGTTACGCCAGTTAATCCTCCTAACCCCAATAGACCAAGTAAGCCCAACAAGCCCCAATCGAAACCGCCGTCAGTATAAACAACCCTGGGCGCAACTGTAGTTGGTGGAATAGTTGTTACTGGTGTTGGCGCGCAAGCAGACAAAGTGAAAACTAAAAGTGCTGTACTCAATAGGAGGAAACTAGCACTGATAATTTTAGATAATTTCAAATACTTCATAGTTTAAGCCCTTTTTTGTTAGTAATTTACTGAATTCAAGCAATTACTGCTTCAGGTTTCATATTTAGCTGCATAACCTAAACAAGCAAAAGTTCTGTGTTGGATAGTATTTTAATTGATTGGCTTGGAGTCTTGATAAGTATTAACTTGGCGATCGCCAATTCGCTTTTCTGAACCTGATTCTATACCTGTAGCAGTTCATTGGCACTTCTTTTCAGCAGTTGAGCCAGAGCAAGTAAACCGATTTCTGCCAGCTAACATCGATTGAACCCCTTACTTTTATGAATTTGCTTTCACCCATTTTTAGGTGCAATAACCTAGCAAAGTAGGTATGTTTAAGGGCAAAGCAATCGTCGTGCCACCATCTACGATTTTAGATAAATTTAACTTGGCATGAATTGAATTTGCTCTTACGTTGTAAGGTTATCAATTACTAACTTAAAACAAATCAATCTTTAGTTATAGATTTACTTGATGTAAACCTTTTCAGGAGCTATTCAATTTTTGAAAATATCACAATGTTTCATTGGTAGTAAAAATTATGTTATCAAAAATTATTTGTATTATTTTCTACTAAGTCAAAACAATTCGTAATTGATAGTTCGTAATTCGCGCATTACAATTAATGGGAGCTTCGACTCACCACTATCTTGTTGACCACTAAATTTTCAATGCGCGTGGGGGCTTGTACACTCGTAAATTACGAATTAGTAATTATTTGGGTCAATGGTTATATTTTTTTGTTGTTACTGCTTTTTTAAAATTGCGTAAACTTTAATCTTATGACAGAAAACAACAATTAATTGATTAATCAGTTAATAAGGAGCTAATACTTATAGCAAACTCGATCCGTACCACTTAATTTGCTTTTATAGAGCTTGCTTTTCCTAAATAAATGCTTTTTAAACAAACAAGTAAATATCTGTCATTAAGTAGATGAGCGGGCTTGCCTAAGTGTGAAAAGAGTAATCTCAGGTGGACAGTTGATTCGTATTGGTAAGATACTAAACCCAATTCCTCTGTTCACGTAAAGATGGTTATTTTGTTGTCCATATCCATCGATCCAACCATCAACATGAACTCGATCTTCTTTAGTAAAAGTTAACCAAGACCATTCGGGAGTAAATGGCAAACGAATTTGTCCGCCATGAGTGTGTCCTGCTACAGCTACAGGTGCAGTGTTAGCAGGAAATAAGGCAAAAGATTCAGGATGATGCATCATCACAAATCTGGGTGCTGAGTCTGGTACTTCAGCCAGTGCTACTGCTGGTTTATCTTCATCAGCCCAATGCGATCCTATACCTACTAAATACAGGCGATCGCTACTTGCTGTCTGGTTTTGGGACGGTACGAGCGCAACCGCCTCATTTTTCAGCACTTGCACGCCCACCGCTTCAAGGGACTCGGCTACTTTGGTGGCTAAAGCGATGTTTGGTGGAGCATCCTTGGCTTTCATGCCATAATCGTGATTGCCAAATACAGCATAGGTCGAGATACCAGAGGCAGGTAAGAGCCTGACAAGCTCGATCACTTTACTAATTTCTGGGTTAGGGTTCTTACCAGGAGAATAAATAAAGTCGCCAATAATTAGGACAATTGCAGGTCGCTCTTGAACTAATTGCCGGACAATTCGCTCGATAGTAGGGGTATTATCCAGCCACATTCCTACCTGCCAATCACCAATAACCGCGACTTTTTGCCCCTCCCATGCAGCAGGTAGATGAGGAATTGCTGCATTTTGGGGTTCTACATCAATTGTGTATGGTTCAATCAAACCCCAAATTAGAATTGCGCCAATTAAACCCACTAAGCTTAATAAAACGTACTTAATTTTCTTCATAGTTCGTTTGTGAATTCTCGCGATCGCCAAATCATTAAAGTAGAAAACCACCAAGACTGCCTTAGCTTTTTGTTAGCATTGGCAATACTTTGTCGCCAAATACCTGAATAAACTGTTGTTGTTCGCGGTTGACATTGTGCAAAATCAATTCATCAAATCCTAACTCGATATCTTTTTGCAGCCACTCGATATGTTGTTGCGTTTCCGCAGAGATGCGGACGTGAGCATTTAACTCTTCTGGGTTGACAAATTCTCCGGCTGCGTCAAACTGCTGCGGCGTACGAAGCTCGGACATGACAATGTTTTTAAAAATATTGTTGCGCCACTGCTGATGGGCTTTTTGTCTTGCTAATTCCTCAGTGCGATCGTAGGACAACTGGACTTTCAAAATCATTGGCTTGCCGTATCCACCTCCTTGATGAAAAGCTTCAACAACTTGCTTGAGTTTCTCTGGCGGACGAGAAATAGTAATTAATCCATCTGCCCAACTTCCCAACCATTCAGCAGTTTGGGCAGTAATGGCAGCACCAATAATTAGAGGTGGGGTTTCAGGGCGAGAGTAGAGTTTTGCTTCCTCAACGCAAACTAAACCTTTGTAAGTTACAGTTTCTCCTTGCCACAAAGCGCGGATAATATCAACACACTCTTTTAATCGAGTATTGCGATCGCTCTTACACAACCACTTACTACCTGTAATATGTTCGTTTAGCGCCTGACCGCTACCGACAGTTAGCCAAAAGCGATCGGGAAACATCTCTGCTAGTGTTGCCGCAGCTTGAGCAATAATTGCTGGATGATATCGCTGTCCTGGAGCGCAGACAACTCGGTAATTTAACTTTGGTGTCGCTTGCATCGCCGCACCCAACCACGACCAAGCAAAACCGCTTTGCCCTTGCTGTTCGCTCCAAGGGTGAAAGTGGTCGGAAGACAGGGCATGGGTAAAGCCAGCTTGGGCTGCCATTTGTACGTAACTCAGCAGTTCGCTAGGTAAAAATTGTTCGTGGGAAACGTGATAACCGATCTGAGCCATAGGAAAATTTGTATGTCTTCTTGTTTTAGCAATGCGTGTCTAATTACTCGCCAACGCTCAACTGATGTAGAGAAATTTGTTTGCATATACTCTCTACAGCTAGCGTGAAACTTTGCATCAGTTCGGAATTCTCGCTGTAATCTACAGGTGTGAGATTGGCAACTCTCTGGCTTTGAGTAAGTTTTAACTGCTGTCCCCATTCTTCAGGCGTACTACTATCTTTGTAAAGAGCGATCGCTATACCCTGTTCTTGATTTAGCAAGGAAAAGCAGGGAATATCAGACTCTCCATCGCCTACATAGATCGCTTGCGTCAGGGGAATACGAAGTTCCTTAGCGGGTAAGTCTCGATAAACAAAAGTTTGACCGTCATCTTGATGATGCTCAATTCCTTTTGCCAGTTGGAAGAGATAGCGAGTTTTTTCAGTATGAGTGACGATTTTTTTCAAAAACTCAATCCCGCCATCTTCGCCATAAGAGAACTCACATCCCCACATTGCTTTAAAATAAGGAGCAATGCAATTATGGCGAACAATCTCCACCATGCCGCAAGTAATTAGGTAAAATTCAACCTCTACTTTAGGATTAATTTGATGGGCGCTTTGTCGCAGGCGATCGAACAGTTGTGTCACGCCATCGAACGGCTGTAACTGTTCGCCAAACCTAGTAATGTATTCCTTTGTGATCTTGTTGCCTTGGCGTTTTGATTCTTCAATCAAGGCGTAGAATCGAGCAAGAATCTTATCCCAGCCATTGTCAATTAAAGGTTGCATTCGTTCTTGACGAAACTTCAAAGCGTCAATATCCAGACTTGCTAATAAACTATCGACGGTATCAGGTACAAGGGTATCGTCAAAGTCAAACACAACGGCAATACGGTTAGAAAAGGGTTTGGTTGCAATCGTCATAAGGTGATAATTTAGATAATTAACTAACAACAGCAACTTGATAGTTGCGATTCTCCCAGGTTTGGGAATCAGTCCAGAAAAAGGTGAAATAAATGGGAGATGAATGCTGAGAATCAAGCGAAATATCTACAAATTCGATGTCAAGTGCCGTTGCTGTTGAGTCAATTTCATCGACCATCTGCCAGTCATCTGTTGACCAGCGCAAGCGAAAGGGAGCTAACGCTTGAATCCGCAACGTGTATCCTTGTTTTACAGTAGAGACTTGACGGTTAAATTTCCAGATTTCTAAAAAACGCTGCGAGTTGCGATCGCCTTGGTATCGGGCGGCAACTTCTGGTATCCACTCAAACACTCTGCCATCTCTAGCCGATCGCAAAAGCGTGATGTATTCGGCGTGCGCCCACGCCAAAGGCATAGCCGAACCTGTAGGTTTTCCTAGATATAGATAATTTTTAGGGCGATCCGCCTCATCCCAAATTTGTTCGGGTAGCAATCCGGTGTCAGAAGCAAACCCTTCCATTGCCTGAATGAAAGGCTGGGGATCTCGCCCTGCGGCTAGTTCGTAATGCCCGCGCTCTCCTGTCAGTAAAGGCCATGCGCGCCCTTTTCCTCCAGTAATAAAAGCACCGCCATCCTCCCTTTGTCCGTAGCCGTCGTGGTTGTAGCGATGCCAGCAGGAACCAACAGGCGTTTCTACTTTCAAAACAGCATCCACAACTTTTAAAGAATCAACGATCGCGGGGTCATCAGGTCGGCGAATACCGTAACGCACCAGTTCTAGAAAGCCTGCATCGACAATTTCTTTAGCCGGAAATTGCTCCTGACTGCCAAGGGGACGATTGGCGATCTTTAGCATCCCCTGATTTGGATCTTCATTCGGTTGTGGGTTATGGATATCTACAGGGTTAATTCTGATGTAGTGACGTTTGATTTGAGCAACTAAAGTTCCTTCGGTTGTCACCGTCCAAGCTTCGATATGACTTTCGAGAAAATCGGCATATTTTTCAATAAATTGAGCAGTATTTTCATCTCCCCGCTCGCGGGCATAGGTAGCCGCACAAATCAAAGCGGCAATATTGGAGGCAAGGGTTGAAGGAGAGTAGCCGCTAGCTTCCTCCCATCGCTCTTGTTGGGTGGCGGGACCGTGACGAATTAAATACCCTGCTGCCCGCATTACCATTGGGTAGGGGTCAAATTGGCGTAGGGCTTTGTGGCGATAGAGTCGCCACGCCAGCAGGATGGGGAAGGCAACTTGATCGAGTTGAATACCAGTCCAGTAAGGGTCGCCATTAATCCAAAAGTTTTGGGCAAAACCACCATCTGCTTGTTGGCTAGCAGCAAGATAGATCATTGCTTCTAAAGCAGTTGCCGTGTGTCCAGCAGCTAAAAGCGCGATCGCGCTGTTGACCATATCGCGGGGCCAAACTAGGTGATAACCTCCCTGCTGACTGTCGCTGTGTGCTTCTCCCCAAGGAATTGATAGAGAGGCAATCAATGCCCCAGGATAAATTTTATCTTCATGTGCCATTAACAAGCTGAAACTGCTGTAGTAGAGGTTGCCGCCATCTCCTGACATTGCTTCTAGGGGTAGCCGTTCGGCACAAACATCTTCCCACTGCTTGATGTAGCGCGATTTGTGTTCCTCAAAAGGAATGTCTAGGGATAATAGTAGAGTTGTCACTGCATCGTGACGATGGCGACCAAATGCCAGCCCTAGAGTAAATTCCTGATTCTGCACGTCAATTTCACCTGTCAGGGCAACGTTCCCTGCTTTTGCCTGGTCAAATTCCCAGTCCATCTGCCAGTTATCTGCGAGATCCGTCCAACCATCGCTTTCACCAACATAGCCGCAGGAAACGCGCGTAAAAGGAACGGTTGCTGCTATTGCTAACCAGTTATCACCTTCTTGGGCAGTTAAAATTTTCCGTCCTGCTACTTCTATGACAGCAGCGCGATCGTTGCCGCCACCAATACTCAAATGCGGCGCACATAGCGCGTAAAGTCGGAGTTTTGCTAATAGCTGGCGATCGCCTGTGAGTTTGGTATGTTGCAAAATACAAGCATCTCGCGGATCGGTAATAATTTCTTTGGTGATGGTGTAGCGTCCTTCGGTGTCCCAGTTGATGATGCGATATCCTAGAACTTCAGGGGCGAGGCGTTCGGTTCTTGTGTACAGATGCCGTTCTTCGTGAAAAAAGC
>QQTW01004920.1_pt1 | contig 10041 bp, 11 predicted proteins | sample 1904831 | NCBI WGS metagenome assembly QQTW01 (sample SAMN09435610, study PRJNA476489) | Subsurface metagenome, whole genome shotgun sequencing project.
TACGACTGTGCAGGTATGTCTGTCTTCAGCAGCCCATTCAAATGGATACTAAATGATACGTAAATAAAAAAAGGGATATGAACTCCAATGGGGCACCACGTAGTCGCTCACTTCCTGCTCCACCTCCTCTTGACGCCCATCTTGATCTCCTCCGCTCGTCGTCTTCCCACCGACAGCGTACGAACGATCTGGGTATCCTCCGTCGCCAACACCAACGCCCCTCCCGACGGTGGAATCAATTGGGATGACATCAACAATCGTAAAGGTCGTGCAGGTAACGTCGCGCAATGGACGTTATACGGCCAGAGTAAAGCCGGGGATATCATATTGGGATATGAGGCCGCGCAGAGACTGGGTAAAGAAGGGGTGGTCAGTGTCGGATTGAGTCCTGGGAGCTTGAAGACGGGTTTGCAGAGGAATGTTCCGGGGTGGGTGAATCGGATTTTTGTAAGTGACATCGTCCTCAAGGGATACTTCAGTTCGATCCGTGGAAGAGAACGAAGCGAAGTGAACCAAATCAAAACTGATGAACGAATATAAATATAGAATCTAATCATGTACGAAGCCCGCTACGGTGCCCTCACCGAGCTGTATGCCGGAATTTCCTCGGATCTAAGCACGACCAAAAATAACGGGGTGTTGATCATCCCCTGGGGTCGCATCGGATTACCTCGACTGGATATTCAAGAGGGGATGGAAGGACGATGTAAGAAATTGGGGGATATTAAGACGGGGGAGAAGCTGTGGGAGATGTTGGAGGGGGAGGTGAAGCCTTATATGTAGAGTCGTTCTCATTTCTTGTTTTGTTTTTGGGGGGTATGTGTCGCTGGTTGATATCCATGGTTTGAACGAGATTCCCCCATCTGCTGTTATGTCTGATCTGGGTGCGTATGGTAGTGATTAGATAGATGGAAGTAAGTGTGTTTCGAATGTACAGTAAGTATCATGCGTAGATCCAATGATAACCCCCTATCAGAGTTCGTTACTAATGAGGTGGGTGAGTGAGTGACGTAGTCATCATCAAGGGTTCTAGTCGGGCGTGGATATAGAGGGGTCTTAGTAGACGGTGGATATGGCTCGTTCATTATCATCATGGGTGGATGATATACGGTCGATGAACTGTAGACAACACACACTCTCTCTTGTAGTATAGACGGAGGACAGTAGAAGGCTCTCTCCGCATTATAAGGCTGAAAGGGAGTAAAGGGCATGGACTGGATGGGCTGTGCTTAATTCCATTCCATGAATTACTCAACCAGACAAAAGACGAGATATCAGCTTCTATCACCAGTTTGTTCTATTCGCCAAAAGCAGCAGCAGCAGGTCAGTTCCGTTGCCCTTCAGTGGCCCTACGCGGCAATCACAGTCTGTTATGCCACCAACGGCTTTACGGTACGGTATTTAACCTTAGCAGAGATGAGCCTACCATACTCGGCCTATATTATTCAATCCAGGTCTACACCCCACTCCCTTCATGTACGTATCCAAAATATCCATATACACTCTTCATACCAAGGCATCTTCACCCATCCATAGCCAAGATCATTCATCTCTACCTATTCATCTACCCAAGGTTATCCAACAAGCTCTAGCCACGAAATCATTTCGTAGAGTACAGAAACGCCCACTCGACTCACTCAAATCACTGAGCCAGATCCAGCTAAACCCAGACTCAGCTACCTAACCCTATCCTAGCTATCTCACGAGCTCGCCAACTTCCTAAGCCCCTGCAACAAATCCTCTTTCAAATCCTCCCAATTCTCAACACCCACACTAACCCTCACCAATCTCTCATCACATCTCTTATCGCTCATACGGCGCCATTCAATCAGACTCTCTACCCCACCCAGACTCGTAGCGTGATGGAAGAGTTTCAAATGGCCTGGTAATGCCCGTGCCTTGGTAGATTCCCGAAGGAAGAGTGCGAAGACGGGGGAGTGCCCGGAGGGCATCTGTTCTTTGATCCATTCTTTATCTTCATCGTTCTTCAGATGTTCTTGGTTTTTATTCTGGCTCGGGTTTTCTTCCTTTGCTGAGCCATCAGTTTGAGTGATACCTTCGCTGGGACCGTAGGAGGTAGATGATAGTGGTTGTTGCTCTTCCTTTCCCTGCTGCGGTGAAGCTGCATGATCCGATTGCTTTTGCAAAAACTGGATGCTTCCATGCTTCACCTCCGCTAGCACCTCCTTTATCACCTTCCCCTCATCATCCTCCTCCTTCTCATCTGAATTTCCCGGTGATTGTAATTTCTCGTACAACCACCCGACCAACAACTCCGCATTCCGACTCTGTCTCTGTACGCGCAATTCGAGCGTCCTGAGACTTCTCACGCCCAACCAGCCTTCGAAACTGCCCATCATGGACCCCAGAAATTCCCTCTCATGCCGCAATTCCCAGAACCATTCTTCTTTTTGCACGGCGAGAACACCGCATAACATATCGCTGTGGCCGCCAAGGAATTTTGTACCGGAGTGCATCACGATGTCAGCACCCCATTGGAACGGGTTTTGCAGGCTCGGTGGACCAAAGGTGGCGTCGACGAAGAGGTATGCTCCGTTGGAGTGGGCCTTGCGGGCATAATGCGCTATGGAGACGACTTCGCCCGTCGGATTGATGGGGGTCTCGACGTGGATGATGTCGCCTGCCTCGAGAGCCTCAGGGGGACAGTCCAGAGGGAGTTTAACGAGGCCGGAGACTTTTGAGTGGAGGCCGACGACGCCATGGCATCCGTGGTAGCAGTCGCCGATGGAGATCCGTTTGGGGTTGAGGTAGACCTTTGGAAGTTGGTCAGATTCGTGCATTCATTCTTCGATGAGAATTGTAAATCAAGATATGAAGTAAGTAAGTGTAGAAGAGTAAGGATGACTGACGAGAGCAGCATGATAGGCAGCAAGACCAGAGGAATAAGTCAAAGCTCGTCCTTTCAACAAACTCGACAGGACGACTTCGAGACGGGTGGAATTCGGAGCCGTGAAGCGCGAATAAGAATGTTTATCGAATGTGTTGGCCTGGATGATATATTGATCCGTCGTCAGCGCAATTCAGGGAGGGGACATTCTAGAAGATAGTATAATGGGCCCCACATCTCGCTCGGAAAAGGGAACCAGTTCTTCCCCGACGCCATCGTAATGGAAATTGGTCGAGACGTGCATCGGGGGCGCCACATCGGCCGTCTCGCTGAGATGGTCGTCCGCATGGATCGCTCGAGTGGCGGATGCGAGCTCGACGGGCACATGCGGAGTGACGGCTTCATTGGTCGAAGAGGATGGTGGTTGTTGCGACTGCGACTCCTGCTGCTGCTGCTTGCGCGTAAGGAAGGGAAGTGGAGGTGCCATTTTGAGGGATGCAGAAGGCTCCGGCTAAGCAATGCGCATGGAATGGGGGCAATGATAGCAACGAGGCAAAGCGAAGAGACAAAGATGAACGTTTAGAGGATATGGTCCGAGCAATACAGTAGAGAGATAGGACTGTGTATTTGAATGTGCCGCCCTGTTAGTGGGGGCGGGGTTCATTTGCGTTTGGAATGACGCGCCTTTCGGATCATCGACTTCACCGCCCAGACAGGCAGAATACTTCGATCCGGTCGACCGACAATGCCGATGATATCCGCCACCAGAGGGAGATCTCATCAGACAACGCACAGAGGAAGGAAGAATTGAGCCAGTAGACGCCAATTGTGAATAGTTTACTGTCGAGAAACCGTATGAACAACATCCGAAGAAAAATAATGTGCATCGAATTAGAAGATTAATATCAAGCATCGACATGAAATATATCATCCATGGCCAGTAACAGCAAACACACACATAACGCCCATCGCTAACGTTTTTGAGACGACAGAAAACAAATGGAAATGCTGTAGATGGAGACGAAATGTAAAGCAACGCTCAATGAAAAATAAAAAGTGAGATGTTTATACGCAACCATGATCGTATGTACCGCGCGGGATGTATGTAGTGCGGAGTAGGTTTGGGTGTGTATGTGTTGTGTGTCAAGTTGAGGATGGATGTTGAATGTCGTACGTCGTCCCGGCGGAAGATCCATCAAATTCTCATCCGGTGCTGGCGCTGCCATTCCTCGCCGCATGGTCGTGCACGATCTCGGCCGTGCTGCCTCGTAGATGCGCTCCACCGGGCTCCGTCGGCACCACGACATGAATGTTATCATGCGCTCGATGCTGCGAAACGAATCCCATACTCGTTGGCCGTTCCGAGACATCCGCACCTGTCCGGGCTGGGGCACCGAGCCGTGCACCTCCGTCGTCCAACGGTGGCAGCATACTTGACGACCGCGAGTCTCCTTCGTTCGAGGGCGGTTGCTCGCGGATCGATGACTGCTCCGAACCAAAAGGTAGTCTAGTAGGTGAGGGCCGTGTTGGTGATGCGGTCGTGCCAGGATGATCTATCTTCGGTGCGGACAGACTGCCACTGCGACCATCTCCCAACGCTGGTGGAGACGATGGAGGCGACCCCCGCACGGCCGAAAGCTGGCTGCGATGAGGATGAATGTTGACTCGCGGGACGGATGTCCGCTTCGAGCTCTTGCGCGGAACCGGTGGTATTGACTGAATGATCCCATGACCCGGTCGAACGCTCGTCTTCGATCCCACTCGACTCGGTAGCTCGATGCCGCCACCCGTGTCAATGCGAGGCAGCAATGGAGGCACTGGCGACACCGGACTCGAAGCCAATTGGTCATCCGCTCCGTCGTCAGAGGTAATAGCGTGCGGAGGAGCGTCGTCATCTTCTCCTTCGCTCTCCTGGGCCTCCCGGCTGTCCTCGGCAACGGGTTCAATGTCCACCAGCGACACCGCTTCTCCCACGCCAGCTCCGGCACCTCGACCCTCTCGAGCCTCAGGTGACTGACTCGACTCGTCACGGTACAGCTCGCCATCTCCCGCTCTGGGACCGGGACCGGACAGTGCCCGAGGTGTCATCATCGACGACGGCACGCGTGAGCTGCGTACCACCTCGAATCCTTTTCCCTTCTCTTTCGATTTTCCACCGAATAGCCCCTTGATCCAGCCCGCCGCAGAGGAGATCGGTCCTGTGGGGTCCGCCGGTCCAGTCCCCAATCGCCGCCCAGGCATCGCCGACAGCGCAGGTCCCCGAACACCATAGTAGTAATCCACCTCGCGCACAGCGTAGTCGGTCTTGGGTCGTCGTGGGTCGTTGACGTTCAGATCGGACAACTCGCGTGATGCAAGATAACCTGGCACGGGAGTGGCTCGTCCCGACATCGATGGCCCCGCCAGCCCTTCACCGATCTCGACGCGATCGCGCGATGCCTGGCTCCAGCGCTTGGTTCCCAGGTCACCCACGGCCCACGTGAGGCCGGTTCGAGCGCTTGGGGATTGCGCTTCCATTGTCGGTCGCCGCGCTCGAGGTGGGCGATAGTAGGGATCGGCCGGACTTGATTCTTGCACTTCCGGAGTGACATATGAAAAGGGAGTGGAAGCACCGGGGGTGGTGGGCGTGTAGGCGCTGCCACTGGCGGATCGTTCGTGACTAGGTCCACCTAATCCGCTGGCCGATTCGAGACCGACGCTAGTGCGACCGTCGCTATTGGTGGCACGATTGAGGAGCACAGCGGAGCTGCCGGAGGTGCTGCGAGGGCGACCACTGGCGCTGAGATGGAGGGCTGAGTTGCGTTCCGCCGCCATCATGGTTGCTTCCGAGCCCAGGCTGTGTCGACCCCCCTGGTCTTTTCGGGGTAGTCGTCTTGACAACTGGCGGACGCCGAACACCTGTATGAATCGACATGTGAGCAGGGATCTTGTAAAGATGACTTTGTTGGAAGCGCGGCAAACAATTTTGACCTGGAGTTGCAATGTGAAGCATTGGACAACCCAATGTCCCCAAATATATGTAGGGCTCGCCAGGGAAAATGGATGGGAAACCCAGAGGTGAATCTCACCTTGACTAGACCGCCTCGAGCAACACCCCCACCGCCCACCTCTCCTCCCGCTCCCGTCAGTCGAGCTCCGACTTCAACAATGGTCTGCACGGCGTTCAAAAGGAAGCCAAAGACGAGGACTACAGCATGGATGACGAGAATGACGTAGCCGATCCAGCCTTTGGATCCTTCGGTGATGCCCAGCGATGGGACAAAGGCCACGCTGAGCAGGGTCGCGACCAAGCGGGCGACGGCGAAAAAAGTGTGGTAGGCGTTCATCGAGGTCGGTGAATGGAACGGACGAAACGCATGTAAGGTCAGGATGTAGATGACCTCGCAGATGGCCAAGAGTACGAGCTGAGCGATCCCCGACGGTTGCACGGCACCAATGGCGATGCCTCGGATGAAGTGTAGAAAGAGCGGAATCAAGGTAAAGGGGGCGGCGTCGTCCGAGAAGGTGTTGTAGAGCGGACCGTACATGAGAACCGTGGGCAGATCGTCGAACAGATATGACCGAGGACGAATCGTCGCCAAGAGTCGAAGCAGCCAGGCGGCAAAGGCGATAAGGAGCAATAATAGGACGGCGGCGAAGGCGGTCGCCGCCGGAGCGGGCGGAGGTGTCCCAGCGATGACCAACTGAAACATAGACAATGCCACCACGGGCAGCAGGAAGTAATTAAAGACGATGCGGATGATGTTGCCGACGGTAAAAGGCACATTCTTGCGTCGCAGGTCCTGCTCCTGCGTGTGCGAGAGATGTCGATAACCCCATCGCAGAAAGAAACCCGCCTGGATGACGACGGTCACGGCGGCAATGATGACCAGTAGCCAGATGACGACGCCGTCCCAGATATCCTTGACGGTCGACATACCCACCAGCTGGCTCAATCGATCCAAGCCGTAGGTGCCATTGACGACATAGATGCCATCGACCAGGCTCTGGGTTCCATTGCCGTGGCTGACGTAGCTGGTGTTGAACATGAGGACCGACCAGGCCGCCTGGCTGACGACCGGCTGGTAGTAGCCGGGATAATTGAGGCTCAACGCTCCCGTCAGGACGACAAACTGAATGTACTGGAGACAGTCGCCGAAACCGGGTGTCACGAGACGTAGTAGATCCTCGTCACGACCGTAGTTGCTGGTCCATCGAAAGACGTCCGAGGAGCCCCAGGGACTGAAGATGGCCGCAAACGCCGTCGCAAAGCCGACCAGGACGAGAACGACGAGGGGGAGAAAGGTGAGCAGACGCTTGAGGGTGCTGCCCAGATCCGGTGTGATGTTGGCCGAGACGCAGGCGAGGTTGGCGCCGCTGGCGTCACCGGACGATACGCGCACCGTGGTGGTGAGGGTGGTGAAGGCGTAGGACGAGTACAGATCTTGAGCGACGGAAAAGGCTGGTAGACGAGATAACTCGGTCCTATGGTCAAGCATATCAGCAATGTTTAACAAACAGACCATGCCCCAGAAGCTGCCCCGGTGAAGAAATTTGAATAAAACATGTAAGGACAAATTTGTTAACTCACGCATTCGCATCAAAAACCGGACCCAGCGGACAGCTCCCTTGAATGAGGGACTCGCAGAAACGTTTGGGACCCGGCTTGTAGGGCGTATAGCTGAGCAGCGTGAATCGGGTGAACAGGGTCGAATACTTGTTGTTGGGCTGGCTCAGGTCGACAATCTTGCCCAGCGTCTCGTTGGCGTTCCCCCATCGAGGATCATCGGGCGGCGGGGGCGGCGTGGTCGTCGCCGATCCGCTGACGTTCCCGTAGATGGTGATGTTGAGGTTGCGGCCCGGGTCGGTGGTGTTGAAGCGGGCGGAGACGTTCAACGGGATGAATTGCAGCTGGACCGGCTTGGAGTCGACGATGCCGCGATCGAGGCAATTGTCGAAGGGGACGAAGACGGCCGACGCCAGCGGAGTGATGAGACCGAGGATGGCCACGGCTAGCATCCATGGCCACTGGTTCCGCCCTCGACGTCGTCGTTGCCGCGGCCGTTCTCGAACCGGTCGTGGCGATGACGACTCGAATGAAGCTTGACCGTCTCGAGGCCCGCCCGCATCGAATGGACCATCTCCTCCCTGCCTCCTCTTCCTCGCCATCTCAGCCGTTCCATATTCTCTTTCGTCCAGACCCTCGTGCCCCGCTAACGATCCGCCCGCCGACGATACGCTCTTCCTCAACGCCGCCATGCATTTATCGAGCCGTCTGCCAACGCTGCATTACCACGACCGAACTCTAGTCGTCTTCGAAAAAAACCGCCGATGCTGCCCCGGCGGGTTCCGATGTGGAGAAGGTCGAGCAATGGAGCGACGCGCACGCCAATGGGCGACTCGACGTCTGCCTTCCCCACGTGGAGACGGACGCACGACGATAGCCGGGGGGGGCCAACCCGTACGAGTCTGTATCAACAGGCTCAGGCTGCAGTGGCCTTCCGCCGAAGCGAGGTCCTTCGCTCTCTCTCTCGTTCCCTCTCTCTCTGTCTCTCGACCCTCCTCTCACTCCACACCGTCAATGGCGATGCAGGGTCTATGCGTGGTTTTCCTACGCCTGCGCTTTGGCGTCCTGTCGGCCGTTTCCGGGGGCCCTCGGCCAACGTTTACAGCGTCGACAATGCAGCCGCCACCGTTCCAGCGCGCCGCATGGGCATGACGGCACTGGAGAAACTGCCGAGTGCTTGCCCGCCGGAGCAGGGAAGACGTCGCGAAGGGGGCCAAGACGTGAAGATCGATCCTGGATACGTGGGCAGGTAGGCGTCCGCCCAGTGCAGAATTCGGACGGAAAGGTCGATGTTTTTGGTGTCCCAAGACGGATGTGTCGTTTCACCTTTCTTTCCCTCGTCTGTTAGGGTCCGGGGCGGTTGCCGGCCTGATGCTGCCCCCGTCGTTCTTGCAGCCAGAATATTTTTTTGAGGCGGAGGAGCAGCGGCGGCAGCAGCACGCAGCACGCAGCACTCCGCACCGGTCGGGATTCAGCTTTCTGCAGCGCACCACGAACCCGGAAGTCGTCGCGTCACAGTCTGGAGAGAGGGTGTGGGTTCCTTCGCGGTGAGTCGCGGATACGCAGCGGCCGTCAGCAGGCGCGCTGCCGATGGAAGTCGACCGGACTTGGTGCGACTTGATTCGCGCTGACGGGCTCTCCTCCGAGCCGCGATATGGCCCGTCCGTGACACAGAACCTTCTTCTTGCCTTGCTGTGTGCTGTGCTTGCCGCTGCGCGGCTCACCCCAGCGGAAACGGAAACCAGCTGTTCCCTGATGTGGGCAGTGCACCCTCGCCCGAACCAGTTGCAGATCCCCAATGTGGATACTCCGTAGGGATATCAATACCCTCCAGCAGAGCAGCTCTAACAGGCTCGTGACTGCTCTCTTCCGTTTCACCTCGCCGAGAGGGATATGGCACCGCTGACGTGAGATGAATTGTTCAAGAACCGTCTTGCCCACTCGTACGAGTAGCTCGTATCGTGGCTGCCTGACCCTTGGCACTCGGGGCTGACTTTCTCCAGCCTCGTGGTCGGAAGGGAAAAAGGACAACTGAAGCAGTTGTCGTCGATGATTCAACGACCGAACGGATGGAGACGGAGATTTTTCTGATCAATGCTCCAACAGCAATGAGAAAAGTCAGAACAAGAAATAGGGCATCGGCGATGTCCTCTAACACCGAATTGATGCTTCCTAGGCTGGATTTGCTGGTGGCCAGATCCTGGTCCTGGTCCTGGTGGATGGTGTCGTGGTGGAGGCGAATTGACGGGAGATAAATTTGGCAAGCGACGGCCGGGCGGGCCGTCGTTAGGGTTCCGTTGTTCGCTCGTCCAGATGATCTGCTGCGTGTCATCCAACTTCGGTCGTCTTCAACGCGACAAATCTGTTGAGAGATGTGCCCGCCTTCGTCGGCTGTTGAGTTGGCTTGTTAGTTCCGATCGATGCTGCAAACTGGCTTGGGCTTTGCCAATAGCTGGGTGCTTACCAGGCACGCGGGTGAAAAAATAAATGGGACAGCTCAACAGTAACCGCTTCATCACCCTTACGACGAAGGTAATCGTTACCTTTTACGACGAAGGTCATTATCTTCATCACCCTTATAACAAATAATCTAACCCTTCATCGCACTGATGATAATCATTCGTGATTGCAGACCTCTCTTGATTGG
>QQTW01004921.1_pt1 | contig 10041 bp, 9 predicted proteins | sample 1904831 | NCBI WGS metagenome assembly QQTW01 (sample SAMN09435610, study PRJNA476489) | Subsurface metagenome, whole genome shotgun sequencing project.
AGAACCAAGGGCGGCGGGAACGAGGAATGTTGGACATAGATCGATTGGTGCTTGAGTCTTCAGGCTCGGAAGAGCTTCTTATGCCAAGGAAAGCGTGAAAGGGACGTGGGGAGGACGATTCGAGACACCACAATGGACGGAATTGCTCCAGCCGAGGAGTTGAAGCCGGCGACAGCGCAGCCAAGTTCAGACCGGAGGAGCTGGCGAGCAGATGCACACCGCACACTCCCAGATCAGCCGCTCATCGAAGATGGATTTGCAGGTGACGCTGGACAGGATTCGGACGGTGATATTGACATCATATCCACAAGCTATGGCAACAGTCTCAACGCACATCTACGTCTCGCAGCCGAGGCACGAGCAAGAGGTGAAAATGGTGTGGTTTTAGACGAGCGATGGGAACAATGGCTTAAGGAGGCAATGGAACGCAATGAATTAGGCGTCGACGGAATGCTCGAAGCCATCAGGCAAGGCCAACCCTTCCCGATCAGTCCCAGTCATATCCTTGATGCTACGGTGAATCCACCTACTTTGAGCCTGACAGCCACGGGATCGGGACCAACTTCGAGTGCGCCAGCTACAGTATCGGCAATGAATGATACGCAGATTGCCATGGTCAATGTGTGGAATTTGGGCAACGAGATCGTGAGGAACGTCAGTGTTGGGAATGTTGCTATCGTGGCGCCTAATCCAGCAACAGCAGCAGCATCTACGACGGCTAGTGCTCAGCCAGCTGGGGAAGCCAGATGAGGTACTTCAACGCACGTCGCTCAGCAACGATGAGTTGGTGGGGTTTTGGCATGCTTGGAAAACTTTTCGTGAAAATGGGGTGGAGCTCAAGCTGGCGGTCTCGAAAGCGTTCACACGATTGGCACAATCGATCCTCTTCCAGCAATTCTCGAACTAACTAGCATTCATGAGGCAGAAAAGCACGGCGAGGCGTTATACAAGGATCATCGTTGAAGTATCTGATTAGCTTCAATTATCTCCATCATCATGGGAGGCGCAGAGGGAAACGACTTCCACCTTCTGGGCTATCAGAAAGTGCTCAGGACCATAGATATCCGCAGCTAATTATTTATCTTAGTGAAAGATATGAACAGAGCTAGGAAGCAATATGAATACTCATTGAAAACAAGAATTCCGGAATTGTGGATGTCAAGCAGTTAGTGATTGTGTAAACAAGGTAAAACATCATCTTTCGCACAGCATACCCAGCAGATCAGCGTTCCTGAATCGGAGCTCCGGGTTCCGATAATTGATTTGGAGAGCCAGCTGGATATTGGTAGGGGAGGAGACTGGAGTGAAAGAGTCTGCTTGGCGAAGTGGCATTTGCGCTTAATTACAAGGAAGAGAGTGCCTAGAAGGCAACATTGCCCCAAGCTACAGGCACTGACCGATAGATTGAGCATTGGAATTGATATTGTAGCCGAATTAACTGTATCAGAGAGACCAAAAATCGCAGCTTAGGGACGACACAAGCAAGGAACGGGGATGGGAAGACCAATGTGGGTACAATGTGCGGTGCCAAAGGACAAAGTACAGTGCCCAAATCTCAGGAATCACACCTGTTGCGCTTAGACAGTAAACAGCTAGATGGGGGCGAGATGGGCTCCTCTCCTAGCCAAGCAAATCCAGGACAGTTGGGAGCGGAAGGTGATGCCGAATCTGCTCCAGGAAGCATTCCAGGGGCTCTACCGGAGGAGGTGGGTGCCGACACTCGTAGTGGAGGCTAAGGGTTGCCTGGATCCTGAGTCGTGAATTCAGGCTTCAGGGATGTGGAAGCAGTACGAAGGGGGGTAAAGAGTCAGTGAAAATGCCGCTTAAGGCAAAGCTATCGGCTTGAGATCTGGGCTGCCCTGAGTTTGAAGTGGAAGGTTAACCGCACGATCCTTTCGGACCTTAAGAGCTTAGGGGCAGGAGTGCCTAGACACCGTCCGCTGCTTTAAGCGGAAGTCAGGCATCTTTAGCGCAGTTGGGGAGCAGAATGATCAAAATCTTTCGAGGTTGCAACACAAAGCGGGGCAATGCAGTTTCCTTCAGGCACTGCCCAATGAAAGCCCTGGAACCGCCTGAAGTTTGAAATCAGTGGTTGGGTGCTGGAAGCTGTAGAAAGGTAACTCGAGAGCAACGTGATATTGAGCTGAGTGAGAATGAACGATCACTGCACTCCCGGTTTTAATCAGCTGTGAGATGGATCAATACAGTACGCCACAATATTTTAGCAAAGAAGATTGAATAGTTGAAGCGCGTATGGACCTCTTATCAGTAACAAGTGTCTGAGTAGAGTTGTTGTTTTGATTTGGACGCGTGCAGGCAGAGTGGCTAAAGGCGGCGCCCCAAGTTACGGGCGCTAGTAGGCTGTTCCTCAGCTAGCCCTCTCCCCCGTGAGTGGAGGCCTTAAAGCCCCCAGCCCCCCCCGAATCGACCCTTCGCTTTCTTCCTCCCCTTCTACACCGGCCCCAAAACTTCACCCCATTCAATTGCACAATAGGGCGCAAACGCCATCCCCCACATACCAGACTTTGAACATATCCTCCTTGCGCCGCCAACATGGCCCGCGGCAAGGCACAGGAGCCCGACTCCGATACAACGGTGGTCAACATCGCTGATTTCCAGCGCACTCGAGATTCGGTGTGTTTCCCCATTCTCTCTTCTCTCTTCTCTCTTCGCCCATACATAACGCGTGTTGCGCTGCATGACGCGCCTTGTCAACAAAGATTATCCCTCAAGTCTGATCGACCATCCGGCACTCGAACGGTGCTGCCTCACGCCTCACCCACCATCACATTGAAGTTTCCATCGACTGGCCTTGCGCTCAACAGCGTTTACAATGGGAAAAGGTGGTCATGTCACTCTTACCCTTCAAGATCTTGCCGTGGTCGTGCGCAATGAACAACGCACTGTCGAGATCGTACACACACTCACCGATCAGGTCACCAATGCTGTTGATGCCGTCGTCTCGAGTTCTTCTGATCGTGATTCCCTTGCTAAGACATATCATAAGGTTATCGTTGCTCTTGCAACCCTTCAGAACTCTGTCCAAGACCTCTCCAAAGCTTACATCAATCATGCCAATACTGTTCTCAACCCCGGTCGTGCCGGCACCTTAGACCTGAATCTAACGACGACATTGCTGGACAGTGGCTTGCTGACTCAGCGCGCACCAAGTCCTGGTATGAAGCAAGAGGTCCCGGTGGAAGCCAAGAAGAAGCGGAAGCGAGCAGCTCATGATCCCAATGCGCCCAAGAGGGCATTAACACCATACTTCCTGTACATGCAGAGTGCTCGTCCTCAGATTGCACAAGAACTTGGCTCCAACGCAAAACCGAAAGAAGTTGCTGACGAAGGAACGAGACGATGGGGAATCATGCCAGAGGCTGACAAGAACGTAGGTGATGATTCCACGGACCTCTGCATACCACGTTGACTTTCTTTAGGTCTGGAACGCCGCTTATCAAAAAAACCTTGCCATCTACCGTGTCAAGACGGCCGCCTACAAGGCGGGCAAGGCTGTTCCAAGTGACGAGGAAGCCGAGGGGATCGCACAGACAGACATTGTGATCGCTACCGTCCCTGTTCCGGACGAGGACGTCGAAGAGGAGGAGGAGGCAGACGCCGTTCTTGAGGAGGACTCGGAAAGTGAATCATCCCCTGAGCCTGTCAGAGCCCCTTCTCCACCGAAGTCTGTCAAAAGGCGCAAGACTGGTGATAAGCGAGCTTCCACTCCGGTCAAAGAAACTCCTAAAGCGGCTGCTGTGGTTAAGTCGTCCCCCGAAAAGGAGAAGAAGGGCAGGAAAGGTAGGAAGGAAGCCACGCCACCTCCTGCACCCAGGATTGCAGAAAAGAAAAAGAAGTCCAAAAAGGCGACTTGAGGGAAGTGTGACAAGCCAACTTCTTGCACAGTACAGCGTGATGGTTTTGCTTGAATGTTTTCTGCCTCGGTCATGTTCACTTGCTGATCAGCGTGGCGGCGAAGGCTCTCCGAAAGATCGAGAGCCAACCCAGTGTTCTGTATATCGAAATCTTAATGGAGTCGGTGCAAATATCCAGCTTGTTGTTCTCTTAAGCTTCGGAGGCTTTGCAGATCTTCCTCGCCCCGCACCGACCACTGCAGCCTTCGAGCGCCTTTGGAAAGCTTTGCTGCTGCTTCCCCGCCTGCCCCCCAGCTGTGAAGTACCCCACCAAATAGAATCCTTTCCTAGATTGAACTATGGGAGCGATCATGTTGCCATCTAGATCATTCTTCAGGCAGAGCATCTTGCCAATTGATCTTGCTGGAACCGAGGAGGGTTTTTTGGGTCGGTAGAGAAGCCCACTGTGAACAGAGATTGCCCACCATGCATCTTGTTCCAAAAGAGGTCGGTGGCTCCAAGGTTCATTCTTTGGGGACAACACAGTCCTGACATTTTCCCCGACAGATCGATAAGCTTGTCATATCCCAGTTGGGCTATCTGGCTCAACGCAGACTGGCAAGGGGTGTAAAGTTGAACCATTCTGAAGCTTGTGTCTGTTTTTGGAGTCCACCTCTCGCTGGTCTTCCATATTGATTCCCACAGGCATTGATAGCCAGCAACCTTCACGAGGTCAGGAGACCGACAGAAATCCAGGAAGCTCGCTAACAACTTCCAAAGCTGGTTCGCGATGGCAATCACACAGTTGCAGATCTCATGGCCATGGGCAAGACCATGCTAGGTCGTCGCCATGTCCTCCCCTCAGTCCTCTCAACCCTCGCGAGTATACAGATCGAGGGAACATTTCCAACTGGAACCTACCTGGTGACGTGCCATCATCCCATCAGCTCAGACGACGGTGACTTGGAAAAAGCTCTCTACGGCAGCTTTCTGCCTGTTCCATCCAAAGATGCATTCGCTCTACCTGATCCGGCAGAGTATGAGTCTGAAAAGGCTCCAGGAGCTGTCGTTCCTGTCAAGGATGGCAAAATCACCTTGAACGAAGGGCGCAAACGGATCTCACTGAAGGTTGTCAGTAAAGGAGATAGGCCCATACAAGTAAGTCAGCATGCGTACCTGCTCCTGAGGCCGACGCTGAATCGTGGTATAGGTAGGATCACACTACCATTTCATTGAGACTAACCCGCAATTACATTTCGACCGTATCAAATCGTACGGTTACCGTCTTGACCTTGCGGCCGGAACGTCTGTTCGTTTCGAGCCGGGAGATACCAAGACCGTTACTCTCGTGGAAATCGGAGGCCGTCGTTTCATCCACGGAGGCAATTCTATAGCAACTGGAAAGGTTGATCTCTCTCGTGCCGATGAGATTGTCAAACGGCTTCAGGAGGGTGGTTTCGGTCATGTACCCGAATCAGTAGGTGATGGCGCTCATCTTGAACCTTTCACCATGACTCGTGCCGATTACGTTGGCATGTTTGGTCCCACGACTGGGGATCTTGTCAGGCTCGGATCCACAGAACTCTGGATCAAAGTCGAGAAAGACCTTACAGTATATGGCGACGAATGCGTGTTTGGGGGTGGAAAGTCCATGCGCGAAGGGTTGGGACAGGCCACTGGACGTTCCGATTTCGAAGCTCTTGATACTGTCATCACGAATGCCCTGATCGTCGACTGGTCGGGGATCTACAAAGCTGACATCGGCATCAAGAACGGTGTCATCGCTGGCATCGGCAAGGCTGGGAATCCAGATGTCATGGAAGGCGTGTCACCTGATCTGATAGTGGGTAGCTGTACCGATGTGATAGCTGGAGAACAGAAGATTGTCACTGCTGGTGGTTCCGATACCCACATCCATTTCATCTGCCCCCAGCAAGCGGAGGAGGCTATCTCTTCCGGGATCACGACGATGTTGGGTGGAGGGACTGGTCCTTCAGCTGGGACTAATGCCACAACTTGCACGCCTGGCAAGAACCATATGAGGCAGATGCTGCAAGCTGTGGACTCCTTACCCGTAAATTATGGAATCACCGGGAAAGGTAATGACAGTGACCCGAAAGCTCTCCGTGAGCAGTGCGAAGCTGGCGCGGCAGGTCTAAAACTTCACGAGGATTGGGGCTGCACTCCAGCGGCGATCGACACCTGTCTGTCCGTCTGCGATGAGTACGACGTTCAATGCTTGATTCATACAGATACGCTGAATGAGTCTGGCTTTGTTGAACAGTCCATTGGTGCGTTCAAGGATCGCACTATTCATACATATCACACCGAAGGTGCCGGAGGAGGCCACGCGCCTGATATCATCTCCGTGGTCGAGCATCCAAATGTACTTCCTAGCTCCACAAACCCGACTCGACCTTATACCCGCAACACGTTAGATGAACACCTGGACATGTTAATGGTTTGTCATCATCTCAGCAAGAATATTCCCGAGGATGTTGCGTTTGCCGAGTCGCGTATCCGCGCCGAGACGATCGCTGCCGAGGACGTCCTCCACGATCTCGGTGCCATCAGCATGATGTCTTCTGATTCTCAAGCAATGGGTCGCTGTGGCGAGGTTATTCTTCGGACCTGGAATACAGCTCACAAGAATAAGGTGCAACGAGGCCCGCTGCCTGAAGACGAAGGCACAGGAGCCGACAATTTCCGCGTCAAGAGATACATCTCCAAGTACACGGTCAATCCTGCCGTGGCGCAAGGAATGGCTCATGTAATCGGCAGCGTTGAAGTCGGAAAGCTGGCAGACCTGTGCTTGTGGAGTCCGAGTCACTTCGGCACTAAACCTGCCTTGGTGATGAAAAGTGGAATGATCAGTTATGCGCATATTGTATGAACCACCCTTTCCATTTGGGAAACTGTCCGAGGGAGAAGCTGAACTGATGTTCTCATCCAGGGTGACCCCAACGCCTCCATCCCAACCGTACAGCCAGTGATCATGCGACCGATGTTCGCAACCCGTGTTCCACGCACCAGCGTCACGTTCGTCAGTCAAGCCAGTATCGATTCGGGTCTCGTGACCAGCTACGGTTTGAAGAAGCGGATTGAGCCGGTCAAAAACTGCCGCAAGATCAGCAAGAAAGACATGAAGTTCAACGATGTGATGCCCAAGATGAAAGTGGACCCCGAGAACTACCGCGTGGAGGCAGATGGAATGCTCTGTACCGCTGAGCCTGCTGACAAGCTGCCGCTGAGCCAGGAGTACTATGTCTATTAGGATGGAAGGAGAAGGGGTTCGATCAGGTCGCTTCGAGGAGTAAATGCAAGTGCTTGGACTGATTGCGCAGAAGCGTTTCAAAGCCAGCGAGGACAACCTATGAAACGAAGGCTGGGCTGGAAGATATCTTCGATTTGGGTATTATTCGGTTTTTCCACTCGTTTCGTTTCCGCCTGAAGCGAGATCGCGCTTTGAGGTGCTGGAGGCTAGAAGCCCGAATGCCTGCTATGTAAGGATGCGAGTACCGAAGGGGTTGAGCCAATAGCATCTTCGACTGCACAACCACTTTTGTTTTGCAGTAACAACATAAATGGGCTTCAAACTAGTTGAGTTAGTCAGGGAGTTTTAGTGCACTTGCGGAAGTCCCTTCGCAAAGTCGCTAACTAGATTTGTAACGATATTAATCGTCAATTCTGGTTTAATGCACTTGTGAATGCCTGCTTGCACTCTCTCGTTCTTCATTGTACCCGGCAAGATGTTTGCACGATCAGTGCTCCGATCGGCGACACCGCTGCGACAGGTACATACTCAATGCTAGCTGAAGATCTATCAACGACTAACGAGGCGACCTAGGGTGTCCGATCATATGCCACCGAAGCCTCGTCAGGAGGCTCCAAGACTCCGCTCATCCTGGGAGTAGGTGCAGTAGCAGCAGCCGCGGCTGGCTACGTCTATTACAGCGGCAATGCTACGGCAGCAGCAGAATCGGCTGTCGAGACCGTCACGACCGAAACAAAAGACCCATCGAAAAAGACCTTCACTGGTGGAGATCAAGGCTTCATCGACCTGAAGCTCTCAGATGTGACGAATATCAACCACAACGTCAAGAGATTCAGGTTTGAGCTACCAGAGAAAGATGCCGTGAGCGGCCTTACCATTGCGTGTAAGTAGAGCACGAACTCGGTCGGAAGCGGCACTGACTGATCCACTTTCAGCTGCGCTTCTCACCAAATTCAAAGCATCAGACATGGAGAAGCCTGTGATAAGACCATATACACCTGTCAGTGATGAAGGTATTTCAGATCCCTGCCTGTCGTTGTTTCGGATGGTTGACTCGGTCAAACAGATGAACGGGGCTATCTTGACCTGATCATTAAACGCTACCCGAACGGTCCCATGTCCGAGCACATGCACAGCATGACACCTGGTCAACGTCTGGACTTCAAGGGGCCCATTCCTAAATACCCATGGTCCGCAAACAAACACAATCACATCGCGCTGATCGCTGGTGGCACTGGGATCACACCGATGTTCCAACTCGCGCGACACATTTTCAAGAATCCCGTCGACAAGACCAAGGTGACGCTGGTCTTTGGTAATTTGACCGAAGACGATATTCTCCTGAAGAAAGAATTCGAGAAACTGGAGCAGGATTGCCCACAACGATTCCGCGCGTTCTACCTGGTCGATAAACCTCCACCGAGCTGGCCGTACGGTAGCGGACATGTAACAAAGGAGTTACTGGAGAAGGTGATTCCAGGGCCCCAAGAGGAGAACATCAAGGTATTTATCTGTGGCCCACCGGGCATGTACAAAGCTATCTCCGGAGTGAAGAAGAGTCCGCAAGATCAGGGTGAGCTGGGAGGAATACTCAAGGATCTTGGATACAGCAAGGATCAGGTCTACAAGTTTTAGAGGGCCACCGCTATATATCAACAGGGACATGAATACGGATAGAAACGATAGAGGGCCGAGAAGAAGGCGGTGCCCATCACGAACCCAATCAATGTATATAATGTAGGATTCTATGTGGTATGTTTGCTCACCACCCCTCTCGCAAACTCCCCAAATGTGATTCCATTCTCCCGATCAACATACTCACCCAGATTCGGCTGCGTAAACACCGCCAGCGTGTTCCGTGCTATCCGGCCCCCCACGCCGGCGGGAACCCCCTTGACGAAGTGTGGCACCGCCTTGAACCTGCCCTTGGTGATCAACTCCAACGCTTCGCCCGTCTGGAAGGCCAGGCAGTCCCGCGGGATGTCGACCTTGACCGTCTCGCCTCCCCGTGAGCGGATATACAGGCCCGCTGCGGGACTGGGGGACGTGGGGAGCTCGTCTATCGGCTGAGGCGGCGTTGCTGTTGCTGCTGCCGCGGAGGAGGAGGAGGAGGTGAGCGATTCATCCACGAACATAGCCGAGGTAAGCCCGGTTAGACAGCCGTGGTCAAGGTGGGTGGCGCACCAGTCGTCTCCGTCATTTTTTCCCTCGTCCTTCTCCTCCGCCTCATCATTCTTCCCGTCCACCCCTCCCTTGCCATCCGCCGTCCCGTTCTTCCTTTCCTGCGCCGGGAAATAATGCAGCAGTCTCGCCTTGGTGGTCGTGCTGGTCTTGACGATCCGCTCCAGATAGCCGGCCTGGTACCCCTCGACGGCTTCGACGGCGTAGCGATCGCACGCGCGCGCGACCAGCACGGCCACGTCGATGATCATGGTGATCAGCTCCTCGGCGCTTTCGCGGAAGCCGGGCATGTCTTCCTCCGCGGGCCAGATGTTCGGGGCGGTGTATTCGTCGAAGCCGGCCCATTGCTCTTCTTTATCATCATCAGCCCCAGCCTGGTCTCCCTCCCCCCCCCTCCCCCTCTGCCCATAAAACCCACACCCGACATACCAACTCCCCTTCCCGCGATCCACCACCCCCTCCCGCAACGACTCTTTCCCGTGCGACCAGCCCACCAGATACTTCGCCCGCTCGTTTGTGAGCCGTTCGAGCTTCTCTGGCGGCAGGTGCGCGAGGTGCGATGCGTGCGAGAGGACGCGCGAGCGCAGTGTCAGGTAGTGCGGGGGTAGGTCGCGCACCAGCAGGATGCCGAGTGAGGTGGGGGAGAAGGCGGAGGTGAGGGTGGAGAGCGGGACGGTGTTGGAGTGGAGGGCGGTGAGGGAGACGGTCGTGGGTGTGGAGGGAAGAGTGGGG
>QQTW01004922.1_pt1 | contig 10040 bp, 7 predicted proteins | sample 1904831 | NCBI WGS metagenome assembly QQTW01 (sample SAMN09435610, study PRJNA476489) | Subsurface metagenome, whole genome shotgun sequencing project.
AACTGCCGCAGCACTACTTTCAGAAAGCGGAAGTAACCTCGAAGTTTCTGCCGATCTAAATTCATTGGTTCCCGCTGCAAGTTCGATTGATATTATCCAATTTGCACCCAATACTCAAGAATCAGCATGGTATTTAGGAATCGATTTAGGTACAACCGGGATTTCCGCAGCTTTGTTAAATCGTTCAACAAGCGTTGTCTATCCGCTTTACTGGTCGGCAGACTTAGAAAACGGTACAGCTACAGTTAAACGTTCATTTCGATTGCCAGCAGAAGTTTATTTACCCGCTGCGGCAGGTAACAAGAGCGATCATCCCCTGGAAACCCAACCAAAAGGTGATAACGTCGATGCATCCTCAACTTCACCGACGCAAAATCTATTTTCTGCCGAATTGAAACCGTATTTGCAAATTGCTTTACCATATCGCAGCGAACGTCAAAGAACAATTCCGCTCGCCGAAGGAGGTTCCGCTCAAGAAAGTACGCAAAAATGGGAACCAGTGCTGCAATTAAACGAAGTCGCAACAGTACCATTAGTATGGATGGTGCGATCGCTCTCGAAATTACTATTAACGCTCAAATCCGACCGTAATAGTACCACCTTAGGCTTAACCGCAGCTGCAATGGGTTTGGATCGAGATGGATTCCGCAATGTCATCGATAATATAGCTGGTGTAATCTGTTCGTGTCCGTCGAATTGGTCTGAACAATACCGCTTCAACATCCGCGAAGCAATATTAATTAGTAAATTAGTACCCCATCCCCAACAAGTATTCTTCATCGAAGAAGCGATCGCTTCGTTGCTGTCCGAACTCGACGGTGCCAATGGTGAATCCGTCAAACTAAACAGCCACATGGGTTCGCGTCCGACAAAAAGCAGCGACCATCACCTCGTTGGCAATACCCTCGTCATGAACATCGGCGCAGGGGCAACCGAAATGGCACTTGTAGACTTACCCGAAAACCTCCTCGAACTCGCCCACAGTGATTTCATGCTCCACAGCTTTGCCTACGGAGGCAAAGGTATTGAACAAGACATAGTTTGTCAATTGTTACTACCACCAAAATGGCGGAAATCGCGCCACGAAAGCGAAAACGAACCAGTAACCGCTTCAGTAGGTAGTAATCCCTGGCACTGGCAACCGTCGATTTCGGGCTTAGACCGGACGCGCTTATCGAGTTTGAAATGGGAAGAATTAACTTTACCCCGACCTGGCGAACCCGATATCGCCGAACGCATTCGCCTTCAACAAAGCCTCGAAAGTACCCGTCTCGGCAAAGCCTTACTCGATGCAGCCACCGCCATGAAATTGATTTTGCAACACCAAGAATCATTTTCTCTTGAATTAGCAGACCAACGCTGGGTAGTGCAGCGTCGCGATTTAGAAAGTCAGATATTTGTGCCTTTTGTTCGCCGTCTCAACCGCGAACTCAATCGCTTATTAGTAGCGCGGGGCATTCCTACCGAAGCCATCAACCAAGCCATCCTCACTGGTGGGGTTGCGTCATTAGGTGCTGTAAGTCGGTGGTTGCGACAAAAACTTCCCAACGCCCGAATTATCCAAGATTTATACCTTGGCGAAAACGGCGCTCCCACATGCAGTCGCGTTGCTTACGGATTATCTATGTTACCGTTACATCCCCAAGTATTAGAAATACCCCGGCAGCAATACACCGATTATTTTCTGTTCACAGAATTATTGCGGTTATTACCCGAACATGCATTATCGTTCAGCGAAGTCATCCAGCTATTCGAGGAACGCGGTATTAATACTCGTAGCTGCCAGCAACGTCTACTCGCATTCTTAGAAGGTGAACTTCCAGCAGGTTTAGTGCCCAACAGTACCGATTCGATTTGGCTAACACCATCTTCCGTCGAGAACTCAGATTATAAAGCGAACGAATCGGTTCCACTTTTTGAAAAGCAAGGCAGTCTCACCTACCGTCCCAACACGCAACAAATTCAGACTCTGCGTCGTTACCTTGATGCCATTAAAACCAGTACCCAACAATCTCTAGAGGAACCTTATACTGTTAACTTCGCTTTTATAGGGGTGTAGGGTAAGGGGAGAAAGGGGAGGAAGGGGAGAAGGGGAGGAAGGGGAAATTAACTCCTAACTCCTAACTCCTAACTCCTAACTCCTAACTCCCAACTCTTAACTCCTACCTCCTAACTCCTAATTCACTGTTCCCGTTAAAGGTGAGGATGCGCTTGCGTATGATTTCATCGGCATTCGTCCGGCTAAATATGCCAAGCGTCCGGCAACTGCGGCCAGATTCATGGCAGTTGCCATTTGATGCGGGTTTTGAGCAAGTGCGATCGCGCTATTAATTAATAGGGCATCTGCACCCATTTCCATCGCTTGGGCAGCTTCAGATGGCGCTCCAATACCAGCATCAACTACTACTGGAATTTTTGCATTCTCAATAATAATGCGGATGTTAGCGGTAGTTTGTAAGCCTTGTCCGGAACCGATGGGCGAGGCTAATGGCATGACTGTAGCGCAACCTGCATCTTCTAAATGCTTGGCTAGCATTGGGTCAGCGTTGATATAGGGTAGGACTGCAAACCCTTCTTTAACAAGAGTTTCGGCGGCTTGCAGCGTGCCAATTGGGTCTGGGAGTAAATACTTTTCATCGGGTATTACTTCTAACTTGACAAAATTATTATCTTCTTGTCCTAGTAACTTTGCCATTTCCCTTCCCAAGCGTGCGACGCGAATCGCTTCTTCGGCAGTTTTGCACCCTGCGGTGTTGGGTAACATCCAAATTTTGCCCCAATCAAGGGCTTCTGCCAAGCCTTCGTGTCCGGGTGCATTAGTTTGGACTCGTCGTACTGCTACGGTGACGATTTCGCAACCGCTAGCAATGACACTTTGTTGCATTTCTTCGATGGTGCGGTATTTGCCCGTACCAGTCATTAAGCGCGATTGGAAGCTTTTTCCGGCAATAATTAGGGGAGTAGGGAGGAGCCACTGCGTTGCGGAGCCAGTTGCGTGCGGGGGTTCCCCCCGTTGAGCATAGGAGCGTGGGGTTCCCCCCGTTGTAGCATGTGGCGTTAGGGAGTAGGGAGTAGTCCGTGGGGTGTTGCCGTTGGTTAGCCACTCGGCTTTTGATGTATTAATCGATGTGGAGGTGAAGTTTGCGGAGTGGGTGAACATTTGTGTGAGGGTAGATGATTTATCTTGATTTTGGAATCTGGAATAATGGAAATGTTCGAGTAAATCGGATTTTTGTCCTGTTATTAAATCGGCAATTAATAAAGTGGTGATTGGTGCAAGTAAAATGCCGTTACGATAATGTCCGGTGGCAAAGGTCAAATTTTGAAGCGGACTTTCACCGAGAATTGGTAATTCGTCGGGTGTTGTCGGACGATATCCCCACCACATTTGTTCGATGGGATAATCTTTTAATTGCGGGAATAAACGGATGGAGCGTTGTAATAAATGTTGAATTCCTTCAGGGGTGTTGTGCGGGGTAAAGCCAATATCTTCAACGGTTGCACCAATAATTATTCGCCGATCGCGTCGGGGAACGATGTATATTTCTTCGCCAAATAAAACCCGGTTTAAGGGTAATTCGGGTATAGATTCGGGAACTATTACCTTCAACATTTGCCCTTTGCGCGGACGTACTGGCAGTGGAAAAAGTTGATTTGACCAAGCACCTGTAGCCAAAATGTAATGTTCGGCACGCAATACGCCAGTATTAGTTTGAACCCCGGTAACTGTACATTGCTGTTGTTGAATACCTTCGACGCGAACATTTTCGAGAAGTTCGACACCGAGGGAATTTGCGGCTGTTAATAATGCTTGTGCGATCGCCCGATTATCAACTTGGGCATCTTCAGGATACCACCAACCGCCAATTACTTCTTCGCCCAATCCTTGTTGGTATTGGTGGATAGTTTGTTTATCAAGCCAATTGGACGGACTGGGGAGTAGGGAGTAGGGAGTGGGGGAAGAGGGGGAGGTGGGGGAAGTAGAAAAATTATATTTTACCCCCTTGTCTCCCTTGTCTCCCTTGTCCTCCATATCCCCCCTATCTCCCCTCTCTCCCCCTACTCCCCACTCCCCAACGCCACATGCTACAACGGGGGGAACCCCCGCAACGCAGTGGCTCCTCCCTACTCCCTCATTCCCAAAAACTGGTGCTAAAATACCGCAAGCCCAGTATCCTGTATTTAAGCCTGTAATTTGTTCGAGTTTGCTTGTCCATTCGGGATAGAGACTGCGCGATCGCATACACAATTCGCGCATTGCACCCGGTGGTACTTGTTCTGCTTCGGGTGCTAACATTCCAGCTGCTGCATGGGTGGCAGCACTCTTGAAGTCACGACTGACTAGGGTAACGCTGCAACCCCGCAACTTGAGTTCGATGGCGGTTGCCAAGCCGATAATGCCACCACCAATAATTAATATGTCACTAGTCATCGATCAATTACGAGTCAAGAGTAATTATTTTAAAGCTTTATCTACGGACTTTCCATACATAACTCATAACGCAAATGCGATGGCAAATAGTTTAAGCGCATAATTTTTAACATAATAAGGGCACAATAATAAGGGCACAACATTGTTGTGCCCCTACCTGTATATTAATTATGATGTTGGGTGATAAGCGTTAATAAATAAAGTCCCCCTTACCCTTCTTTACCATAAAGCCCGAATGGGTGTAGAAGAAGTACCGCCATCCGTTGTTGAATTTGATTGTGAATTTGATTGTGATGATGTTTGACTTTGGTCAACATTTGTGTTATTGCCAGCACTCGAGCCATTCCCGGTATTTGTGTTATCACTTGGGGTACTGTTGTTACTTTGAGCAACGCTGGTGCGATTTGGTGCGGTGGTCGTAGAACCAGTTGTCGTGCTATTAACATTAATGTTAGTCGGAAGAACGCTCGATGCTCGATTTGGTTCTTGTCTGGGTGCTTGAGCATTTCGTCCGCCCATTGGGAAATTGATGCCGAGTAAAGTACCAAGTAAAATCGCCAATCCGCCAGCCATGAGAACTAGTGGTGTCCATCTGCCCATGTTTTTATCTCCTTATTTAACCGTTAACTAACCGCATGTCCAAATTTGAGAACCTGAGAAAATCCGTCATATTTCGTTACTTTAACATCACCTATAACCTTAGTTTGATTAGCTTTACGCAGCTTTTTTGTGGGATAAGGAGGTAAGGAAAGTTGTCTCGTGTCTCGCCAATTCGGTTCGCTGACTTCGCCTTCGACTACGAAAAGCACATGTACCGCAACTGCCAATTAAGCGACAGTTTATTACTTTAGCATCGTTATTGTAGAGGTCAATATCGCCTTGTAGCAAAACTTTTCTTAAGTTTGCTCTACTAATGCACTCAATTGTTTTACCCTGTTCTAGTACCTTTGGCATTTTTTATTAATCAACTGGCTGTCTGTAATATACTGTCTTGCACTTATCTTGAAGTGTTCCTGACCTATGACTGCAAATTCTTTACCCCAATGTTTGCCCAAAATTTGGCTTTACGACACCACCCTTCGGGATGGGACGCAGCGTGAAGGTTTATCGGTATCGACGGAAGATAAATTACGCATCGCTCGAAGGCTCGATAAATTGGGAGTACCATTTATTGAAGGTGGGTGGCCCGGGGCTAATCCGAAGGATGTGCAGTTTTTTTGGCAATTGCAAGAAGAACCACTTAAGCAAGCAGAAATAGTTGCTTTTTGTTCGACTCGCCGTCCGAATACGACTGCTGCAACTGAACCAATGCTAGAAGCGATTCTTGCTGCTGGCACTCGTTGGGTGACGATTTTCGGTAAATCTTGGGATTTACATGTAACCGAAGGACTTAAGACTACTTTAACAGAAAATCTAGCGATGATAGGGGATACCCTACGCTATCTGCGATCGCAAGGTCGGCGTGTTATTTACGATGCCGAACATTGGTTCGATGGCTACAAGAATAATCCCGATTATGCTTTACAAACCCTAACTACCGCCGTCGAAGCTGGTGCAGAATGGCTGGTATTTTGCGATACTAATGGCGGTACTTTACCCCATGAAATTACACAAATAATCGAATCTGTCAAAAGTCATTTGTCATTAGTTAGTGGTCAGTCGTTATTGGTTATTGGTCAGTCATCATTGGTCAATAGTAATACTGCTGCGTCCTTAGTTACCAACGAAGAACAAAGGACAACTGACAAAGGACAAATCATAACTGACAACGAACAACTGACTCTTGACAAAGGACAAATTATAATTCCCCAACTGGGAATCCATACACATAACGATTGCGATACTGCCGTTGCTAATGCTCTAGCGGCAGTTCAAGCGGGTGTAACAATGGTGCAAGGAACTATCAACGGCTACGGGGAACGCTGCGGTAATGCCAATTTGTGTTCTTTAATACCAAATCTGCAACTCAAACTTGGTTTTGACTGTATCGAAAACGAACAACTATCGCAGCTAGCCGAAACTAGTCGCTTCGTCAGCGAAGTTGTCAATCTCGCCCCTGACGAACACGCACCCTTTGTCGGACGTTCGGCATTTGCCCATAAAGGTGGTATCCATGTATCCGCAGTCGAACGTAACCCGCTAACCTACGAACACATCCGACCCGAACAAGTGGGAAATAGTCGCCGCATTGTTATTTCCGAACAAGCAGGTATTAGTAACGTTTTAGCAAAAGCCCGAACATTTGGAATTGAACTCGACAAGCAAAATCCAGCGACACGGCAAATTTTGGAACGACTCAAAGTATTAGAAAGTGAAGGATATCAATTTGAGGGTGCCGAAGCTAGCTTTGATTTACTGATGCGGGAAGCATTGGGAACCCGACGCAGATTTTTTGAAGTCAAAGGTTTTCAAGTTCATTGCGATTTAGTACGCGGTCAAGAAACAAATAGCGCTTTGGCAACGGTTAAAATTACTGTTGATGGTAAAGATATTTTAGAAGTAGCCGAAGGAAATGGTCCGGTTGCTGCTTTGGATGCGGCATTACGCAAAGCTTTAGTTAACTTTTATCCGCAAATTGGCGACTTTGAACTTTCCGATTACAAAGTGCGAATTCTCAACGAACATGCAGGAACAGCGGCGACGACTCGCGTATTAGTCGAGTCGCGTAACGGACAGCAGCGCTGGACAACTGTAGGTGTTTCTACGAATATTTTGGATGCATCGTATCATGCGGTAGTTGAGGGATTGGAGTATGGTTTGTTACTCCACGCGCAAGCTAGAGCGATGCTGTACCTTGAAGATATTCCGGCTGGATATGCCGATTAGTACAATTCAAATCGGCTTTTTTTACGATAAATTATCCAAAATCTGTAGCAATACTGCGTAGGTTAAGAGCCAATACGGTTCAGTTAAGAATAATTGTAGCGGGTGGGAGCGATCGTTCTCTACATCTTGTGTCTTCTAATGAAAATTATTTTTTGTGGGCAACAGAGAGCGCACCTGTTTTCAGGAAGGCTCGATGAACTCCAAGGTCAATACGCCTTCCGGTTTATTGACGAACAGCTTCATGATGTCGAGCCATGCCGACCCTAAAGCAGTTTCGGGGACATCGCGTCCGACATGGACAGGGATAGTCACCTCAATATCATCGATAATGACCTTACCTTTGTGGATAAAAAAATCTCCTTCCCCACGCGCTGTCCGCATTTCAACCTGCCCCAGCACTTCCGACCATGAGAGCGCTTCTTTTGTCTTGCCTATCGATGAGAAGCCACCCATTGGTAAACCCGGTATCGAACAAAGCTGGAACAGCAAACGGCGCACCGATCGCGGGAACAAGTTGAAGCTCGAAGAACAACTCGCCGTCCTCGCCAAATGTCCCTACAATCATATCCTGCCACAGGTTCCGGTATCGTTGAGCCGGAAAATCATCCGGATTGTGTTTCCGCTGTAGACTTGGCTAATTTTTTCGGTAAGACCGCGCAGGGTCGGGTCAAGTATATATTCCTCCGTGTTAGGGTCGATGGCAATAAACCAGTTCGGATGAGTTTCTCTAAGGGTGGGGCGGAGACGCTCGAACAGGGGACGGCACTGCTCACGTAGGGACTGTTGAGCTTCCCGCTCGCGTTGGATGACCTCCGGATCGGTTGGGGTTGGCGGCACAATGCGCGTGCGGCGTGGTTGTGATAACTGGGTCATGGCATTCACGATATTTAGGGTAATACCATTATGCTGCTTTAGCGGAATCTATTGCGGTACATCATATGAATATTGGGAACATTTACAACCTACTGATATTCGCTAACAGCAATTGCATCTCCAGAACTTTGTGACACAACCCGATTTGATTATTACGACAAAAGACCTCACAAAAACCTACGGTCGCAAACATGTTATCGACCGATTGAATCTAGCCGTTCCTCGCGGGTCAATTTGTGGTTTTCTCGGTCGCAATGGGGCAGGCAAAAGTACCACAATCAAGTTGTTACTAGGATTAATCAAGCCTTCAAGCGGGGATGGTACTATTCTTGGTAAAAGCATTGTCAGGGACAGCGTTAGTATTCGGGAGCGAGTCGGCTTTCTCGCGCAGGAACCACGTTTCTACGGGTACTTAAGCGCCCGCGAAACGCTGCGTTTTGTTGCCTCGTTCTTTTTCAAAGGTTCTAAAGCCCTAATCGAAAACCGAATTGACGAAATAATTCAGCTTGTGGGGTTGGATGGGAAAGCAGACCGTCCGGTTCGGGGTTTTTCTGGAGGTGAGCTTCAACGTTTGGGTATTGCTCAAGCTGCAATTAATGACCCAGAGTTGATTATTCTTGATGAACCTGCGTCAGCTTTAGACCCATTGGGAAGACGCGATATGTTGCAAATTCTGGAAAGCTTTCGCGGACGAAGTACAGTTTTTTACTCAACGCACATTCTTGATGATGTGCAACGGGTAAGCGATACGGTGGTGATTCTCAATCGTGGTAGATTAATTGCTCAAGGTTCGATTCAAGAATTGCTTGCGGGTGACAGGAGTCAATTTCATATAACGATACGCGGTGATGGGTTGGCAATACGCGATCGCTTGATAAATATTCCTTGGATTAAAACTATTGCGACTGAATCCGGGTTTCCCGATGTCGATAATAATCAAACAACTAAGCTGCAAATCAACGTTACAAACCCTAATGCTGCCGAAAACGAACTTTTGCGGCTGGTGATGGCAGATGGTAAAACTGTTGTGACGGGATTTGGACGCACATCTTACGAACTCGAAGATGTATTTGTGGACTTAGTTGAGGGGGAAGCTGAAAATGGACAATAAAACTATTGCGACGCAACAATTACAACCCATTCCTAGTAGTTGGCTGCGCGGCTTCCATCCCATCTATCAAAAAGAACTGGTACGCTGGTTTGGTAATCGCCGCTGGATATCTAAGTTAGTCTTTTGGATTGGACTAACAGCAGCGCCTGCAATTGCATTAACTTCAGGTGGCAGTGCAGAATTATCGATAGTGCGGGGAACCTCGCTTTTAACTTTATTTCTGTGGTTGGGTACTGGACCAATGTTGATTGGGACTATCGTATTGACTCAAGGCACGATTATTGAAGAGAAACTGACACAAACCTTGCTGTGGATTTGTTCTAAACCGCTATCGCGTCCTGCGTTTATTTTGGGAAAATTTACGGCACACGCAGTCTTTATTGGTTTAATAATGCTTTTAGCACCTGCTATCGTTACCTATGTTGCAGCGCTAATCATTGGATTACCTCCAATAACTTTTTTGTTCGGCTACCTTGTCAGCTTGTTGATGATTTATTCGTTGCTGCTGTTTATTCTGGCACTGACGCTGATGTTGGGAACTTTTTTTAATAATATTGGGATGGTAACGGCAATTGCCCTTTCAGTTTATATCGGCGGAGCGAGTTTGAATGCAAATCAATATCTAAGACGACTTGAACCTTATAGTTTTGCAGCACTACAACGCTATGCGGTTGAAGCTGTAGCTGGTCGTTTCAGCGTTGAAGCTTGGATTGCGATGGGTAGTACAATCTTATTAATCGTAATGTGCCTACTGGTTGCGTCGTGGCAGATGGAGCGACACGAACTTTAGTTGCTAGG
>QQTW01004923.1_pt1 | contig 10037 bp, 7 predicted proteins | sample 1904831 | NCBI WGS metagenome assembly QQTW01 (sample SAMN09435610, study PRJNA476489) | Subsurface metagenome, whole genome shotgun sequencing project.
TTGTTTAGCCCAGATCTCCTACCTTTGAAAGTCTTAGTAATCAGCAGCCTGAAGCTAAGGGACTGTTTCATCTCCAATAGTGTTTCCCTATACTTGCAAGCCAGAGTTTGAGAGGACAGCCTCCCTAGGTACTCCAGGAAGATCATCAAGACGGGTACGAAAGTCTTCTACAGTTCGCTTTAACCCTTCTTGTAGGGGAACTGTAGGTTGCCAGCCAAGCCATGTTTGGGCAAGGGTGATATCCGGTTTGCGCCGTCGTGGATCGTCCTCAGGTAAGGGTTGAAGCTGAATGTCAGTGCCAGGATTAACCATGTCTTGAATTGCCTGGGCTAAGCCTAAGATTGTGTATTCTTCTGGATTACCCAAGTTAACCGGACCTGTATGCTGGTCATTGTTCATCAGCCGCACCAGTCCATCAACTAGGTCCGAAACATAGCAGAAGCTGCGAGTCTGAGAACCATCCCCATAAATGGTTAGAGGAATTGTCTTTAAAGCTTGCACGACAAAATTGCTCACAACTCGACCATCATTCTCTAGCATTCTGGGACCGTAAGTGTTGAAGATTCTGGCAACTCGAATCTCTACATTGTTTTGCCGATGGTAGTCAAAAGCCAGGGTTTCTGCTACCCGTTTCCCTTCGTCATAGCAACTACGAATACCAATCGGGTTGACGTTACCTCGGTAGTCCTCAGTTTGCGGGTGTATTTCCGGATCGCCATACACTTCTGAGGTGGAAGCTAACAGGAATCTTGCTTTCACGCGCTTGGCCAGTCCCAACATATTCAGCGTGCCCATGACGTTAGTCTTGATCGTTTTGACCGGGTTGTACTGGTAATGCACGGGTGAAGCCGGACAGGCTAGGTGGTAAATTTGATCGACTTCCAGGCGAATGGGCTCGGTCACATCATGGCGAATTAACTCAAAGTAGGGGTGGTCTAGCCACCGTAAGACATTCTGTTTGCGCCCTGTAAAGAAGTTATCGAGACAGATAACCTCATGGCCAGCACCCATCAGCCGATCAATGAGGTGCGACCCGATAAAACCAGCGCCACCCGTGACTAGAATTCGCATGTTGTTTGCTCTTTAGAAGTGGCACCCTGGTTTAAGTCTTAGGTAGAGTGCAATTTTTCCTAGTTTGCCCTATTTCGAGAGGATTGCATAGCAGGATTGATGTAATTCTATAATGGGTGCAATTAAGAAAGTTGGTGTTAAACAACTCCAAGTAGGCCGACTTTTTTAAAACTGCTCGCTTCAAATATTAGAGGTGTTGGGAAATAAGAAACAAGAGAGGCAATGCTGCTTGATGGATAAATTCGCTTAAGCAGCCATTAGGTAGAAGTTCCATAACCCGGCTGCTGTCAGTATGAAGTGGTCATCAAAGTCTTTCATTCGATGGCAATAGACTTAACTGACGGCGCTATAGCGCTTAACTCCAGCAAACGCATTTTCACAAAGAACGCGCGATTGGCTCAAGCAGCGATCTGCAGTTGAAAACTACAGCAGCGTAACGGGCAGTACTTGCAACTAGACCTTGGGCTGGCGCTAACTTACCAATTTATCCCACTCTTCTATTGAAGATAACCGTCTGGCCTACACATGCTGGTAGCTGCGTTGTGTTGTGCTTGCCGCAAGACACATTGTAACGGCGTCGATCACATCTTCCACATCCGCATCAGTCAACTTTGCCGAAAGTGGTAAGCTTACTGTTTGACGGCCAATTCGCATGCTGTGGGGATAGTCTTCTGGCTGCCAACCAAATCTTTGCTGATAGTAGTGGTGCTCAGGAATACTCAAGTAGTGCACACCAATTCCGATATTTTGAGCAGTCATTGCTCGCAGGAAAGCGTCGCGGCTGATACCTGCTCTTTCTTCATCAATGAGAATTGTATACAGATGATAGCCGTGAGTGGTTTCAGGTTCAGGCTTTGCTGGCAGATTAATAGGAAGGTCAGAAAATGCTTGGTCATAACGCTGCCAAATCTGCTGTCGTCGTTGCCAGTAGGGAGTAACTCGTTGCAGTTGATGGATTCCGATAGCCGCTTGTAGATCCATCATGTTGTATTTAAAGCCAGCCTCTACAACTTGGTAGTGATTGTATCCTTCGTCACTAAAGCGTTTCCATGCGTCCTTGCTCATGCCATGCAGTGCTAGTGTCTTAACCCGGTTAGCATCTTCTTTACGGCGAGTTAGAATCATTCCACCCTCACCGGTCGTAATGTTCTTAGTAACATAAAAGCTGAAGCAGCCGAAGTCGCCAAATGTGCCTGCCTTCCGTCCTTTGTACTCGGTTTCAACAGCATGGGCACAGTCTTCAATAAGCTTCAAGCTGTGACGTTCAGCAATGGCACAAATGGCATCCATATCACAAGGACGGCCAGCAAAATGAACAGGAATGATAGCCTTCGTTTTTGGCGTAATCTTAGCCTCAACCTGAGTTGGGTCAATATTCATCGTAATAGGATCGACGTCTGCCAAAACTGGTTTCGCGCCACTGTGAATAATGGCATTAACGGTGGCACAAAAAGTTAAGGGAGTGGTAATAACCTCATCCCCTGGCTTCAAGGAAGCAGCTAGCATGCTCAGATGCAGTGCCGCAGTGCAGGAATTAACCGCAACAGCATCCCCAGCTCTCTTATAGGTTCTAAAGTCGTTCTCAAAGCGCATCACCTTAGGACCAGTTCCCAACCAACCACTTTTCATGCTAGCAACCACCTCCTGAATCTCAGCGTCCGCGATCGCAGGAGCACTAAAAACAAGAAAACGATCTCGAGAGCGAATTGGAAGACTGTTCATTGTAATCCTTGTCTAGTTAACTGGCGCACTGTAGGAGAATTAGTTTTAGAATTCCCTAAAAACTTCAAAGTGCAACAGCTGACGAACCGTCCCTCAAGGGTTATTTTGCATAGCGATTCAATTTCGATTTGCTGCAGTTAGAGGAAGGAAGTAATCAGCGAAGGAATAGTCATGGTGCGCCTGTGCTAAATCGAGATCAATGAGAACGAATTAAAACTCAGAGGATTACTGCGGGAACAGAAAACAGCGAGCAGCAAAGAACGGATACACCTGCTTTATTTACTCAAGAGCCAACAAGTCACAAGTGTGACGGAAGCTGCCAGCATTCTGGGACACAATCAAGTCACCCTAGAACGGTGGCTTGGCAAATACCGACAAGGAGGAATCGAACAGTTCCTTGCGCTGCACTCCAAAGGGGGACGCAAAAGACATATTCCCGTTGATGACGATGAAAAACTCCAAGCGCGACTCTAGCAAAGCGATGGGTTTGACAGCTATGGAACGGTTCAACAGTGGCCCAACAAGACTGTGGCGTGGAGGTGAGCTACCCTGTGGTGCATCTGCATGTGCGCTATCGCCTGAACTCGACTTTATCCCTTTTGAAGGGAAGGAAAGGTTGCAAGATCAGGACAGCGTTGCTTGATTTCTCCTGATAAACTTGCTACCAAAAGAATCTCTGCCCTTGAACTTAACGTTTGCCCCCCTGTTTTCCAAACCTGTGTGGGAATGCGATTCTAGCACCTGGGAAACGAACGGTCAGTGCGATTTTGCGAGTGATGGGGTTGCAGCATGAGCACCATTTTCAGAATTATCAAATGCTTCGCAACGCTAGCGCGAACAGGTGCTCAGTCGTGCTGTATGGTCCAGTCGTCAGGCTAGCCGGCTTTTATTCCAGCAACTTGTCAGTGTCTTTGCAGCAGTCCTCAAAATCAGCCGAACTTTCAGCAGCGGGCAATTCCCTCCTGCCGAGCAATCTGTTGCACCGCACCGGCAACCGCAGTCACTACCCGTGGATCAAAGACTGAAGGAATAATGTTGTCCCGGTCTAGATCTCCAGGACTGATCAAGGCAGCGATCGCTGCGGCAGCCTCTAGCTGCATTGTCATGGTAATCGAAACGGCGCGGCAGTCCAGGGCCCCGCGAAAGACGCCGGGAAAGGCCAAAACATTATTGATCTGGTTGGGATAGTCACTCCGACCCGTTGCCATCACAGCCACCTCGTGTTGCACTAGCTCCGGCTGAATTTCCGGAATCGGGTTTGCCATGGCAAACACAATCGAGTTAGGTGCCATGGAGTGCACCATCTCCGGTGTGACGACACCGGGGACACTAACGCCGAGAAACACATCTGCTCCTTGGAGGGCGTCTGCCAGGGTTCCCGCTTGATCCTGAGCAAACTCCCGCTTCGCCCCAGCCAAGTTCGGGCGCTGGGTAGAGACAATTCCCTGGGAGTCACACAGCCAAATTTGCTCGACCCCCGCTTTACGAAGCAAGCGGGCGATCGCCACTCCAGCAGCGCCAGCCCCGTTGATCACCACACGCACCTGCGAGAGGGACTTGTGGACCAGCTTCAAGGCATTGATCAAGGCGGCCAGCACCACAATTGCTGTACCGTGCTGGTCGTCATGAAAGATGGGAATATCCAGCGATCGCTGAAGTTGGGCTTCAATTTCAAAACAGCGAGGAGCGCTAATATCTTCCAGATTCACTCCCCCAAAAACAGGGGAAATTTGTTTCACCGCTTCGACGATCGCCGCGGTGTCCTGGGTTGCTAGGCAAATCGGAAAGGCATTGATGCCGCCAAACTCACGAAACAGCATTGCCTTACCTTCCATCACCGGTAAAGCCGCCGCCGGACCTAGGTTTCCCAGTCCCAGTACCGCACTGCCGTCAGTGACAATTGCCACCGTGTTGCTCTTAATCGTCAGCGTATGAACCTGTTCGGGGTCAGCCGCGATCGCGCGACAGATCCGACCGACTCCGGGAGTGTAGGCCATTGCCAGATCGGCCCGATTCGTCAAAGGAATTTTACTCTCGACAGTAATTTTGCCGCCCTGGTGCAGGCGAAAGGTGCGATCATAAACATCAAGGAGCTGAACGTCCGGTAAAGCTTCAACCGCCGCCAAAATCCGCTGCGCGTACTCCGTACTGGCTGCATCCACAGTAATGGTGCGAAGAGAGTGCTTGGGGGTTTGTTCGAGCAGGTCAATCTGACCCAGGTTACCGCCAGCCACTGCGATCGCCTGGGTAACGCTGGAGAGCATTCCCGGACGATTGGGGATTTGTAGTCGAATCGCTAAACTAAAGCTTGGGTTAGGCGTGAGGTCTACCATACTGCTGTCGTTGTACTCTTTTTGCTAGTGCTTGAAGTGGACTGAGTTCTAGCTTACCGGGGCAACCCGCCACTGACTGTACTCAGTCACACTGGATCTGCAGCAGACTAAGCTGCTCAAGGGAGGGCCTCATCCAGCAGCAACACCCAAGATACGGGAGAAAGTGAATGAACAACAGTAAAGTTAGAATTTATCAGCTGTCGCGGGAGCTCAATCTAGACCACAAAGATATCCTGGCAACCTGTGCCCAGCTTAATATTCCTGCAAAAAGTCACAGCAGCGTGATTACTCAGGCCGATGCTCAACGAATTCGAGCTACAGCCAACACTCACTCCTCACCAGCTGATCTTTCACCTCTGACACCCAACCCTAGCCAAGACGAAGCCGAACCAGAGCCGGCGATCGCTGACGCCAAACTTCCCCTAGATGGGCGGCAATACTACTTCAACCGGGAGCTGAGCTGGTTAGAGTTCAACCGACGGGTACTCCATGAAGCCCTCGATTCGCGCACTCCGCTGCTGGAACGGCTGAAGTTTTTAGCGATCTTCAGCACTAATTTGGACGAGTACTTTATGGTGCGCGTTGCCGTACTGAAACAACAAGTGGCTGCCCAGGTGAGCCAAAAAACGATTGATGGCCTCACCCCACAAGAGCAGCTTGATGCCATCCGGCAGCACCTAGAGCCTGTGGTTGTCCAGCAGCACCACTTTTTTGAACAGGAATTACGGCCTCAATTGGCAGCCGCGGGAATTTACCTGCTCAACTACAATGACTTGAACTCGCAAGAACGGACCTATCTTCAAGAGTACTTTGAGGAGCAGATTTTTCCCGTCCTGACTCCCCTGGCGGTTGATCCAGGTCATCCATTTCCCTACATCTCCAACCTCAGTCTTAACCTGGCTGTAGTGGTCAAAGATGGGGAAACTGGAGAAAACCACTTTGCCCGCCTGAAAGTGCCTAAAGTTCTGCCTCGCTTTGTCAAGCTGCCGGAGGAGTTCCGCGCGGCTACTGGCCAGCCCGTACACTGGGTCGGTGTCCCCCTGGAACAAGTGATTGCCCAGAATTTAAAGGCACTGTTTCCAGGCATGATGATTCAGGAATATTATCCCTTCCGAATCACCCGGAATGCCGATCTAGAAATTGAAGAATACGAAGCGGATGATTTGCTGCTGGCGATTGAGCAAGAACTTCGCAAGCGCCGCTTTGGTTCTGCGGTGCGTATGGAAATTCAAGCCTCCACGCCAGAACCCGTCCGGCAGACCTTGATGCGGGAACTGGCCTTAGGTGAAGCTGATCTCTACGAACTAGAAGGTTTGCTTGGGCTCAACGACCTGATGGCGTTAAGCAGCTTACCCCTTCCTGCACTGAAAGATCCCGACTGGTTGCCGGTGGTGCCGCCCCGGATTCAACGGCTGGAACAAAGTGCAATGTCTAACTCGGCTTTAGACAGCAATGGTGGATTTTCCCTATCAGAAGCTAGAGGTGAGGAAGAGGACATCTTCTCGGTAATTCGCAAAGGAGATCTCTTAGTCCATCATCCCTACGACTCTTTTACCGCAACTGTTCAGCGGTTTATTACTCAGGCTGCCCATGACCCTCAAGTTTTAGCTGTCAAAATGACACTCTACCGGACTTCCGGTGACTCACCCATTATCAAGGCCTTGATTGCCGCAGCAGAAAACGGCAAGCAAGTAGTTGCCCTAGTCGAACTAAAAGCCCGGTTTGACGAAGAAAATAATATTCTTTGGGCCCGGAAGCTGGAGAAGGTGGGAGTCCATGTGGTCTACGGCATGGTAGGTCTCAAAACCCATACTAAGATTGCTCTAGTAGTCCGGCAGGAGTCAGCCATCCGCCGCTATGTTCATATTGGCACGGGCAACTACAATCCGAAAACAGCCCGCCTCTACACCGATCTGGGGCTTTTTAGCTGTCGGGAGGAGTTGGGTGCCGATCTCACGGATTTGTTCAACTATCTAACGGGCTACTCACGTCAGCAGGCTTATCGCCAGCTGTTAGTCGCCCCAGTCAATTTTCGCGATCGCATGTTGGCCTTAATTCACCGGGAGACTCAGCACCAGCGCCAGGGCGGCCAAGGTCAAATTATTGCCAAAATGAATTCCCTGGTCGATCCAGAGATCATTACAGCACTGTATCAAGCGTCTGAAGCGGGTGTACAAATTGATATGATTGTTCGGGGAATCTGCTGTTTGCGCCCTGGCATTCCCCATCTGAGCGAGAATATTCGTGTTATCAGCATCATTGGCCGCTTTCTAGAACATTCCCGGATTTTTTACTTCTTTAACCAAGGGCAGGCAGAAGTGTTTATCGGCAGTGCCGACTGGCGGCCCCGCAATCTTGACCGGCGGGTTGAGGCAGTAGTGCCAGTCGAAGATCCCGAGATTGCTCAGCACCTGAAGCAAATTCTAGAGGTGATGCTGGCTGATCATCGTCAAGCCTGGGAGCTGCAGCCAGATGGCCATTTTGTGCAGCGCCGCCCTACTTCCGGTCAGCCAGCACAGGGAAGTCAGCAAGTTTTAATGGACCTGGCCCTTCGTTCAGTGGACCTCTCCTGAGTCCCACTCAGCCCCCAGCTAAAATAAGTATAAATACTTGGACAAAATACCCCTAGTGGTATACTGCTTTAGGTTTATTGTGAAGTCTAATGGATTTAACCCGATTTTAATCCAGCGGCAAAAGTGATTCGCTTCTATGGTTTCTCTCCAATCTTCTACCCTCCGGGTCCTAGTCGCAGACGACCATGAACTGACCCGATTTAGCTTAAAGTTAGCGCTACAAAATCAGTCCAACGTTGAACTGGTTGGCCTAGCTAAAAATGGTCAAGAAGCAATTGAGCTTGCCCGGATATCTCACCCGGATGTGATTATTCTTGATTTACAGATGCCGGTGCTGGATGGGGCTAGGGCCTCTGTACAGATTAAAAAGATTGACCCGTCGATGAAGATCATTGGCTACTCGTCTGTACAGGCTCCTTATTTAGCTAGCTTGATTAAGACAGCCAAGCTGGATGCGTTTTGCGATAAGTCTACTGGAACTGCAGACCTGATTGACCTAGCTTGGCAACTCTCAGCGCAGTAGTGAGCTCTACACGGGTTCTGGAAAGGTTTGACTAAATTCGTCAATCAGGTCATCCATTTCCTCCAAAGCCTGGTTCACATCAATTCTTAAGGTTCCTAAATCGGGTTTTTCTAAAAGGTCGAGCAGTACTTGCCGTTTTTGCTTAACTAGTTCAATTCGTTCTTTCAAATTCTCAGCGTCCATCACTCAATTCCTCGGTAGGGCTTCCATCTAGAATAAACAGTTTTGTGAAGTTGTGGGATCAGCCCTGGGGGCTTCAGAGCAACTTTGCCTCAGGGAATTTGCTCCAGCGAAACTGGACACGACAGGGCTGGGATAGATTAAGCTAGCTGAAGATCCCTTTGCATTTTAGAGCTAACTCGTGCTTTACCGTTCTGCTTTTGCCTCTTTGCTTGTTGTCCTTGGCCTTGGGAGTACTGTCCAGCCTGCATTGAGTCAGGCCCTAGTCCCCCACGTTCTCCAGCTAGATACAGCCCAACTTCAACAGACGGGTCTGGCTTTAGCACAAGAAGCGGCACAACTAGCCCAGTTCCAGCAGTTTGAGTTGGCTTTAGCCAGAGCACAGCTTGCAACTCAGCTTGCTCCCCAAGTCTATGAAACCTGGGCTATCTTGGGTGCCCTGTACTTAGAGGCAGAGCAGCCTAAACAAGGTGTTGCCGCTCTAGAGCGGGCGCAGTCATTAAATCCCAAGAATCCTAACGTTCTCTTTAGCTTGGGAACGGCTTACTTTCAGCAAAGTAACTATCCAGCCGCGGAACGGACACTCCGAGCAGGGCTCGCCCTCAAGCCTAATGCTCCTGACGCCCTGTTTGATTTGGGTAACACTTACTACAAGATGAACCGGTTGCAGAATGCGGTGGCTCAGTACACTAAGGCGTTTGCTCAGGATAAGAAGTTTTGGCCCGCCATCAACAACATTGGGCTGATCAGGTACGAAACGGGAGATGTAGCAGCGGCAATCCGTCAGTGGCAAACCGCTGCTGCCATTGATAACAAGGCTAGCGAACCTAAGCTAGCGTTAGCAGTTGCTTTGTATACTCAAGGCCGCCAAGATCAAGGTCTGGCATTGGCAGAAGCCGCACTTAAGCTTGATGGTAACTACGCAGATATCACTTTCTTAAAGGAGAATCTATGGGGCGATCGCCTGCTAGCAGATACCCAGAAAATGTTGGCTACGCCTAAGCTGCAAGCTACTATCGCTCAACTTGAGGCTCAAAAATTGGGGCCCCAAACTACTCCTAGCAGCGAGTAGGGCATAATTCGCAAGTGAGCTACGAGTTCTGAGGTAGCTTCTACAACGAATCCTCTAAATTCACTGTGAACAACTCTTTTTTAGACTATAAGCAGGTAGAGACTCCGCCACCTGCTAATCGAGACGAGCTTCCGATATCAGAAGTTCAAAAGCTACCCCTTGAATCTCAAACCGGTAGTAGTCACCAGTGCTCTCCCATTCAGCTGATTCGGGCCGCCCGCAAAGAGGATTTATCTGATATCACCTCTTTGCTAACAGAAAGCTTTTATCCAGCCAACGGCTTAATGAGTCAATTCTCACCGCTACTGCGCCTGGGAATTTATCAAGATCTGCGAAGCCGCGCAACTTCGGTTGCCTCCAGCCAAGTTTGTCTCGTGGCTGTCCAGAAATCGGCCCCAGATGGTGAGTACTCCAGGCCGACAGGCACTGTGGAAGTGACTTTACGGTCCCTGTCTCCCTGGCAAATTGCCATACCGAAGTATCCTTATATTTCAATCTACGCTGGCGCAAGGTCCTGTTTCTATTCCCGCATTCTAGGCTTAGACCTGATTAGGTCATTTCAG
>QQTW01004924.1_pt1 | contig 10036 bp, 8 predicted proteins | sample 1904831 | NCBI WGS metagenome assembly QQTW01 (sample SAMN09435610, study PRJNA476489) | Subsurface metagenome, whole genome shotgun sequencing project.
CCCAGGTTTCTCTTCTCTATCGCTCTGATCAACGCCGCTCGCTGCTGCTTAAGATAAGGACTGAAGACAAATTTAGCAGTCAATCAAGCCCAAGAAAAATGGAGTAGTTCGTCGGTCCATCGTCCCGTAGTTGTTGAATGTGAGAATACTCTTGTTACATCTATTCTAATATCAAAATTGGGAATAAATGACAACGTTATTGTGCACGGATGGGATAACAAGCCAGGGCAGCGAATGAGGAGAAAGAAAAGCTTCAATGAGGAGGAGGAGGAGAACTACTCCTAGCACAGGAAGACAAGACAGTTTAATAGACGTTCTTGAAAACAGAATTATCATTGCTGTTCTTCAAGCAGAAGCTTAAATAAAGCTTGAGCTTGAGTTAGGTGGGATTGGGGTAGTGTAAATAGCAGTTAGGTGTGTTAAGTAACTGAGTGGAGTGACCTTGATCAACCTGATGCGTCAGTCATACTTTCGTAGCATTGCATTTCACCGTCATCTCCGCGTCGTCGTCGTCGTCGTCGTCGTCGTCGCCCGCGATTCCTAAGGTGAGTGAGTGTTAGTCTCCTAGGAAAAAATACCTCGAACTAAAAATCCGATATTGGATGTTTACCACTTGACCAGCAATCGACTTGATTGTAAGTAAGCAGGAAGTGATGGACGTGAAAAAGTTGCTTGTCTACTTCTCCACGCCCCTTTCCATGCGTGTCCAGAATGTGCTGTTGTTGCCTTATTCCTCATCATACGGATGTTGATGAACCATTTGTAGAAGAACAATAGTAGGTTGAAAGAGTTTAGTGTCATGAACGGGGGACTATCTCACGGAGGGGTGGGTACTCACGCGGGTGACAAAAATAAATGGATGTGCTCAGCAGTTATCATCATCCTTATGACGAAGAATGCCTTAACCTTCATCATGATGATAACAATGATTAACTTAAATCTCCATGGCACTCGCAATAGAGACTAGCTCCAACACCGTCATAATGATGACGATGATAGTTGGCGGTTACTGCTGAGCACCTCCATTTATTCTGTCAACCGCGTGGTACTGTAACCCGCATTATATTTTAACGAACCACTGCACAGAAGACTCAAATCGGATTTGAACGAAAAAGACAAGAACAACCCAGCTAACCAACTCTCCATGGCTACGCTACTCCTCCTCCTCCTTCCTCAAGCGATAATGCTGTAGAAGCCGATGGTGAAGACCCACTCATCGTCACCACCGCCGGATCAACATGCCATATCCCCCAATTCTCCACCTGTCCTCGTCGTTTCCTTGTAGATCCTGCTTGTTGTCCTCCTTGTCCGCCTCGACTACCCGCTCTACTATTACCCCCTCCTCCAGCACCAGTCCCAGTTCCGTTAACACTACTTCCTCCTCCATTCGCGCTACCCGGTCTACTACCAACCGTCCCACCTCCATTCATACCCCTCGCATTCAATACCCCCGCATGATTCAAATTCATCAAACCACCTCGTTTATGATAGCTCCCTGCCGCTTCGGATTCTTCTTCTCTCAAAATGGCTTTGCTCACTTTCGCGAATGCCTGCACGACATCTTTGAGTTTCCGGGCTTGTTTGAGCGTCGAGAGGATCTCGGAGTTGGGGAGCGCGATCAATGTCGAGAGGGTCATGCTGTCGAGCAGAATACTGGGATGGAGAAGGTGTCCCGCGGTGTGCTGGATGTCGATGTATGCGAGGAGGATCTTAGGGAGGTATGTACGTCGGAGGAGGATGGTCTGTGGTTCATGCTCTGTACACAGTCGTTGATCAGTCTGCTGCTGCCAGTGGGTTGGAAGGGGGAAGTAGTAAAAGGGAAAACAGAATGAGTTACCTTTAGGAACATCGATCAACCAGCTGCCGAACAGTGGTCGAACGGTTCGGTCAACTTCTTCGTAAACCTGCTGGAGCATCGTCTTGGCGGATTTGGGAGGGCGGCGGGAGGTGGACATGGTGCTGTTAATATCCGGAGTCAGCTCGTGACAACAAGAAGAGGCAAGGGATGTAAGGGTATGCTACCCACCCTGACTGCTGATCAAGCACGTCGCGCCACTTCTCCATCGCTTCTAGAGCCCATACTAGATTCTCCAGCTCACGGTACATCTTGGCTTCGGCGATCATGACATCACGAGTCATGGCTTGCTCGTCATGGTTGTCGTGATCCTCCGTGTCCATGGCATGATTCTCGTCATCATCTTCGTAGTCGAGGTCATTGGGATCGAAGACATCCACGCTCTTGCCTAGTAGCGTTTTGGATTTGGCGTATGAGATCTCGGAGCTGCGTAGTTGTTGGACAAGTGCCTGTGCGGCCGCCAGTCGTTTATCACCTGCATTATCACAATCAGCATTCGTGGGGAGGTAGTAGAGATCGTACATGAGACAGATATGAACTCACTCAGCAGTTGGAGCAACACTGTCGAGGCCGCTTCAAACGTCTGCGTCCAACACCCATCCACGTGCATGTACCACTGCACCGCACTGATGATCATATCCTCGTGCTTGCTGACGTTGGTCCCGATGAATTTCTTGCGTATTACTCGTCCGATATGCAGCGGCGAGTCCGTCGGTTCCGTGATCTCCAATGGCGTCTTCTTGTCAGACCGCACGACTCCCTGGCCATTCTCATCGTCTTGACCGTTCATCTCCTGCGTCAAGATCCACTGAATCTGGCTGCGAATGATCTTCGAAATGTCCATCTCGTAGTCCTGCATCAGCCGAACCATCTCCTGACGCTTCGCCGGCGAGGTCACATCCAGCAACACCATCGCCATGGTGTGCACCTGTCGTTGGCCGTTCGATCCCCGCAACCGACTCGCATACAGCGGCACCATGCTCATCTTGCCCGACAGTCGAAGGATATCAATGTACGCGACGATGATGTTCTCAAATGGCGCCACCTTGCTTCCCTGACTGATATCCAGCCCGAGATCTTCAAACAGCAGCAGCATATGACACATCACCCGGATGCCGTCCACGTCGTTGTGGTCCATGAACCCCTCGCCTGGATCCGTCTCGTGCAGATCTTCAATTCGAGGGATCAACACCGACCGCTCCTCCGCGTTGGCCGACTTAGACAGCGCCACTCCCTGTCGGTAGGCATACTCCCGGAAGATCTTCCCGATGAGCGCTCCCTGGATCATCTTCATTGACGGCGTGGCCTCGCGTGGGAACGGCTGATCGCTGAGCTGCTCTATCAATCGTCGTCCCGTATCCTTTGGGTTCGCATCATCCGGTTGATAAGTCGGAATGGCCGCATTGGGCAGCGCCGGTGGGATCCGGTCCGGGTGGTGCTCCTTGAGATATCGCTCGAACTGGCTCAGCAGCAGCGCGTTGTAGTGCGCGTACAACGCGTCGTCACGCGTGCTGCTCACTCCAAGCACGCTCTCTAAGTCACCCGCCAGCATCCCGTACACCGCCCGCTCATACTCTTCGTCGGTGCTCGGCTGGCAACGAGCCTGGCACATCCGGCGCCAGAGCGGACGATAGCTGCATCCGTCCCCGAGCCACTTGATGTTCTTGCTCGGACGTGATCCCTCGGCGACGCTCATCGGGCTGCCTATGACGCTGTACTCGGATTGACTTCCCTCGCTCGCCATCGCATCTCCCAGCCGCAGATCCCCCATCAGGCTCACGGCACGCCAGTGTTCGGCGCGGTCGACCAGCCACTCGCGTATCTCGGCCCACCGTCGGCCCCGGCGCAGCATCTGCCAACAGACGATCCACAGACATCGGTCGAAGATGGCGTCTGGTGGTTGCAGTTGCTTGCGCTCGCGCATCGGTGCGTCCGGGTCGAGCTGGGTCACCATCTGGTCGGGATAAGTGAGCTGGGATCCCATCTCTTCCGACGTCGAATTGACCAGTCTCGGCCAGCCCCGCCCTCGCTTCTGCGCCTTGAGCGACTCCTTGGTTTCGAGCCAGCCAGAAGACCACACACCCTCGCCTCGACCGGCGGCTGTCTCGAGCTCTTCGGTGATGATGTCCAGATCGCGACCGCCCGAGATCTCGGCCCCATCCTGCAGCCAGCGGATCACCGTCTGTCGTTCCCGCGCCAGGTCATCCTCGAGCATGAATCGCGCCCAGACCTTTTCATCGGATGAGTATCGGTGGACCTCGCCGAGCGCGGCCAGCTTCTCTTGTTTCATCTGATCAACGCCGGGCCACGGCAGCGGGCTCTGATGCTCCACTATCTGTCGGAAGAGCGACCAGGTGTGTTCCTCCTGCTGCCATCGCTGCAGATCGGCGACAATGGCGTCCGCGGCCGATAGGACGGCATCCGGGGTGGCGTTCCATCCACGTTCGGCAAACCAGACCCATCGCCCGGGGCGATCCCTGGCCCATCCCGTGCCTCTGGTCCTCTCGCGCCAGTGACGTCTCAGCAACTGCTGCTCCGTTAGGCCATGCTGAGCGCGTAGCTGCTTCACCGTCGACGCGGCAATGGCCTGATATTTTTCGGCCAGCTCCAGGACCTTGGGCACCTTGGCCTCATGATCTTGCTCTTGGGCTGGATTCAGCCGTTCCAGTTGCTCCGCAAATCGCTCGGCCTGCCTTCCCACTCGGTCGACGACGGCCTGCAGCGGATGAATTAGATTTCCCAATTCGTCGGGGGTAATGGGCTGTCCGGGCGACATTGGTGAACCTATGTATCCCCATTAGTTAATGACTTTCAAGAAAATTGCCGACACGTCGATGCATATATCTTGCGAGTTGGAATGAGGTGCTCATCTTACCGTCATCCGCGTCGCCCATGACACTATCCCTATCGCTGTCGTCAAGATGATTGGGCTGGTGTTCAACAGCAGGCCTTGGTCCCCTTTCGGCTTGCTATTCCAACCGCCTAGTCAGCACTGCAGTGGATCAACAACGGAACAAGATCACATACTCCTAGAAAACCCCAGCCTTCGTCCTGAAGACCCTGTATCAACATCGTGTCAGTTTTCAATTTTATACAGATCGGTGCTCCATGTACACAACTCGGGAGGGATTGGCCGGGATAGCGTGATGGGATAGAGCTAGGCTGTCACCGTACCTGGCGCGCTGAGGGCCGGAGCATGTCGCTCATGCCTGATGCCCTTTCGGAGAACATGGGCGCCATGGTTCACTTGGTGAAGCTTTCAACGAGCTCGAAGTTGAATGAAGTGCTGTTCTGAATCCCTCGAGCTCCTCTGCCGACGCGACGGGCTAGTGTGCGTAAGAAGTCCTGACGAGAAGGAAAGTACCGGCGAGCGCTTGTGCGGGCCAGCGGTGACCTGGTTCGCCGCTGAGCTTCCGACACGTAGTAATGACGGCAGCCCAAACGCCCTTCTCAGGCGCAAAAGGGTCACGACAAGACAGAGAAAATCCAACTGATATTTACATCCTTTTCTAAATTGATCCAAATTGATCCAATGCTGATGAATACCTATTAGTCCATTCAGTTATAGAGATATACATACACGGTGATCATGAGGCTCTTGTCACGTGATATCAAATCACGTGATATCAAATTGCACATATCAGTTTGCCCATCCACGCACAGTTTGCTCCACAACAATGTCTTTAAGAGACGATCATTAGAGTCTCGGAGCAGACGTCCCCGTCTTTTCTACACAAAGAAAGATGGGGTTCAGTGTTTGTTCAGGTCCCCTCGCGGGCCTCTTTGCGCGCTCACGATCGTCTCCGAGCAATCGACCAGAGACCCTCCCTGTACACTTTCCTTGATCTCTGTTCTTCTTCCAAGACGGTCAAGATTGGCAATCGGAGCGTTACATTTCCGTTGTTTTCTCTACGCAGATAGGGCTACAAGGCATGCAGAGGTTATCCAGATCGATATGACTAGTGGTGTATGGATGGAGACCAGATTATATACATTCATCGGCCGACGCAGGTCGTTATTGCGGCGTGATCTCCTTTGCTCGCTGCTTCATCTTGAGACGAAGGAGGCTCGCCTTGGGACAGCTGACGATCTTGGCATCGTCGCCATTTTTGAGGTAGAAAGTGTTGCAGCAATCATACAGCGCGTCGATCTCCTGTCGACATCGTTCTTCTTGGTAGTCATTCTTGACCAGGCAATCTAATCTTGACGATGAGTGCTCCTTCTCCGACATGAATGAGCAGGTGAACTAGCATCTCCTCTTACCCTGGATCGCACACTGTAACCGTGTCAAGCATAGATTAGATGATGATCAATTGCCATATCAAAGTGAAGCTTTACCTGAAATGACCATCACTTACCGCTCTTGAGTAACATGGAGGATCGGGCTTCGGATCGTCACGCGTTTCTTGCTCGGCCTGCCCTCGCCAATGTGATCAACCACCTCAACAATGAGCCATGAGACGATTCTATAGCCTTCTTACCATGACCAGTGACTTCAAGCACTAGCTGCACGTCCTGAGATCGGACGACTACCATTCACGTGACGCTCGGATGATAAGGTGGAGCGACGTGCAGAGGTGAGTGACTGTGTGAAATGCAAATCACTCGACGCGATTCCAGAGCCGCGATGGCGGGTATAAAAGGCGTGTTTGGTGGGGCAAGGCCGTCCATCTCTTCTCTCTCCTCTTCTCTTCTTTCTCTCCACCACCACAACAAACCTCCTCCTCTTTCACCACGCGTCCTCTGTGTGATTTAGATCCCTCACTCGTCCTCTACTACTCACTCTCTCATCCTCAAGACATCATCGTCCTCCTCATCATTCGGAAGGCATCAGCCGTGGTAAGTTCATCCTATTCTGCTGCCCCGCGGGACATTCCATCTTGCGGCAATCATCGCGAGATCGCTCTGATTGATATTTCTCTCGTCCTTTTCCTCCTCCTCCTCAGCCACTGACTCACCTTCCCAGTCATCTCATCTGCCCACATCAAGTCCATCCGCAAGATAAATTCCTCAGATCGCCCTCCACACCTGACCAAATTTCGCAATATGTCGGACCAAGGAGGTTCGCCACCGGCAGCCGGCAAGCCTGAAGATGCCCAGCCTTCCGAGCACCTCAACATCAAAGTCACCGACAACAACAACGAAGTCTTCTTCAAGATCAAGCGAAGCACCGCGCTCAAAAAACTTATGGATGCCTTCTGCGAGCGTCAGGGCAAGGCCCCCACCACCGTCCGCTTCCTCTTCGAGGGCAGTCGTGTCCAGCCGCAGGATACTCCGAACACGGTAGGCTCATTTTCTCACCTCATGAATCTGTGCGTGCGATAGGCTGACGCAACCATGTGACTGGCAGCTCGACATGCAAGATGGGGATACGCTCGAGGTACATCAGGAGCAGCTAGGAGGGTGAGGGAGTGTGGATTGCTATGCTCGCCGGAATGTTGCTTTCATAGATCGTCAGATGCGGAAATGGCTGGTCGTGGTCGGTAGCACTTGTCCAACGATTTCCCTTTCCGCTCATCTATTGGTCCATCAATCCTTTTGCGTTTCCTCGTGCTCGAACTGCGGCAGCCAGAGGGATGATGGGGAGTCAGTGCGCGTAGACGTGTACGGGACGTTGGCTGGTTGGGAATGTCTCGATGAACTGATTCTTCTTCTTCGATTCACTACAAATCCCGTCTTCTAGCCTGAGGCGTCAGATCTCGCTTTGTTCGTGGTGATCATTTCCAGACTGGCCTAGTTCTTGATTAGAGCTTCGAGTTTGCACAACTACATGTCTCGGCCCCTTATTTACATCACATCGCACTCTAACGTCTCTCGAACAAGGGAGCAGGATACTGATATAACGGCCGTCCATGCTGACACCCCAAATATCCGGACGGTACATACCGGGACTTCATACCGTCCAAACCAGACCGTCCATCCAGCGAGTTCCATCCGATCATCAAGCTATCCAATACCGACCCGTCTCATTCATCCATCCAAAACGTCCTGTGCAACCTGAATCCTCTTCCGGGGTTCAACCAACTGACCTCGTACGGGTCCCTCTACCTATAAATCCACCATGGAGCAGTACGAGGTCAGCTAGAATACAGTATCCACCTCTCTAATCCTCCCAGATGGCAGCTTTCGCGCGCTCCGCTTCCCGCTTCGCATTCTCGACCGACTCTCGTTCCCGCTCGCGCTTCCGCGCTTCCTTCTCCTTCACCGATTTCTCATACTCTCTCTGCTCCTCTGTCTTTTTGGGTGCTCGAATGCCCAACGCACCGGCGATCATCCGTCGAGCTACGGCGTCTGTCTTCTCCGGACGAGCCTCGGGGCGTGATGACGATGATGGTGATGATGATGTGGTGCGTCCCGGTGGACCAACTTCGGATACCTGCGGAAGAGCAGGAGGAGGAGGCCAATGTTCCGCGAACCCTTCCTCGTCGCGATGCCGACGGGGTGCCCGAGGTGAGACAGGCGTCGGGGGCGGTGCATTGGGGATCTCCGTCGTCGCTGTCGTGGGACGTTCGGTCTCGGTGTCTTGGTCGTCGTCGTCACCGGACGAGAGACCTTCTTCCCATGATTCGGCTACGGGGGTCTTGTTTTTACTCTTCCCTGCTGGGGGTGGTGGTGCTCCTCCAGGACCCTTGGATGACGCACTACTTGATGAGAGTGAGAGAGCCTCAAAAGAGGCCTGCATGTCTGGCGGAGCTGTCAGTCCATCATCGTCGGAAGGGTGATAGAGACTATAGGACGGAGTCACCTTTAGCTGCTCGTCCCATTGTGCAAGCACGCCCTGGATGCCTCGAGGGAGATGTGGACTGAGATCAGATGCAACATGTTGGTCATGCAGGGAGCATACGGCATCTGAGACCCAGACCCCTGAGATTCGCCTGGTCGGTCGGTAGAGCTACCGCAGATGCGTCCGTGCAAGGACGGCAAGTTCGACCGTCATCAAACCGCGCGGTGGAGGTAGCTTCTACTTCATTGGCGGTATGATGAGAACTTCCCTTCAAATTTCTGCGAAGAACATGATGAAGATAAACAATTTCTCCCATTTGGGAAAGAAACGCTAGAGACAGCTCGACCTTCCATTGACGATATTCTGTTTTGAGGGTCTTTGAGACACTAAATTCGTACCATCAAAATTCTTCCAATCGAGCATTTGATCTGATCTGGAGAACAGCTCTTAAAATCTTTTGAGATATTATATTCTGGATAGAAGCTCTTGGAATGCTAGCTTAATATTTGATAGCAGGGTCAAGTTGGTTGAGTGAGGATCCCAATGATATATAATAAAGCTCAGCAGACAGTGAATGAGTTAGGTATTGGTCACTCTCAGTGCTGATATTCAACCAATATATGTTGGAAAGTAATCTTCCATCTGAATTTAAGGGATGCCACAGCTTTTAGTTGATCCCCTAGCTGCAATATGTGGCATTTGCAATATTCATCTGGTCGGCATCTTCACGCCCGGATTCGATGGTTTTGTGGGACAAAGTTGGTGTCTCGTACCAGTAAGGCCCCTCCAAACAGGATGTCGTCGACGGGTCGACAATCTGCTCACGGTGCCCCGTGACGACGATGGTCTTTACTTTCGTTGATCGTACAACGAAATTCCATCTTCGTCTGTGGCTCTTTCCGCCACTATTATACGATGGGGATATGGCGATCCATGAGCAGAGCACCTCGTGGCCTAGCATCTGGCCGAGTGGACAATGAACCATCTACTTTGATGGTAAACATCAATGTATGCGGTACCACGTTGGCCCCAGCAGCACACTTAGGACCTCAGATATAACCTTACCCGAGTTCCAGATATTCCCTTGGCCTATTTCTATCACATTTACACTGCTAGAGGTACAGTCGTACGTCTAGTTATTCCTTTGGTCCCACAGGCTTCTTCCTTCCTGTACGGTTCGGTCCATTTTGAAATGCGGATCAAGCATATTCTTGGCGCCTTGGCAGGTCTCTCTATACCCAGCACAAGATAAAGTGCCGCCGAGTATTTAGTCTCCTCTTCCCAGACTCTGAATATTCCGTTTCGGTCTGAGATGATTGGCCGGCTGGCGCTCCATGTCCGTTCCCGGCCGTTGGTGGGAACCAATGGAAATATTTGGGAAACGGCGTCCTGAAGGGGAAAGATCTGAGAAGCAGGAGCTCGACAGATAGGTGAAGAAGACTGTGGGACCAAAGGAA
>QQTW01004925.1_pt1 | contig 10035 bp, 10 predicted proteins | sample 1904831 | NCBI WGS metagenome assembly QQTW01 (sample SAMN09435610, study PRJNA476489) | Subsurface metagenome, whole genome shotgun sequencing project.
GTAAAATGTCAATGAAATAAGTACAAACTTATTGTTAAGTTGGTATCTAATAAAAAAAGCGTAGTAATAATTTAATATATAGAGAATTTAATTGTCAAAGTTGCTCTAGCTAAATAAAAAATATTAAGGTAAATCTTACTAAGAATACAAAAACCCTGGGTAAACGGCTCAACTCTATAAAAATCTAAACTACAATTTTTATTCAAGCAAGGTAAAAGGTATAAAAAGTGACTATTAAAGATATCGCCCTTGAACCGCAAATAAAAGAAAAGCTCAAGCTATATAAAGAAATTATTGCTAATGCCAACGATGGAATCGCAATTGTCGATCCTCAAGGTTATTACATAGAACAAAATGCCGCTCATCACTTGCTTCTAGGTTACTCGGATGAAGAACTTCAGGGTAAAAAACCGACAATTCATTTAGGAGAAGCAGAATTTAATCGGATAATGGAAGCCCTGGAAAAACATGGCACTTACCGAGGTGAAGCGTGTAGTGAGAATAAAAATGGCATGATAGTCGATTTAGATTTATCCGCTTTTGCCGTGCGCGATAGTAGGGGCAAGCTACTGTGCTATGTTAGTAGCCAAAGAGACATAAGCTGTTGCAAGCGCACGGCAGCAGCCCAAAGAAGTTGCGATCGCTTGTTAGCCGGAGTAGCGACAGCAATAAATCATTTACTTACAATTGCAGACTTTACGACAGCTATTAACCAGGCGCTTACAGATTTAGGTAAAGCTTGCGGTATCGATCGAGTGTACATTTTTGAAAGTCATCGCGATCGCTTTTCCGACCAACTCTCAATTAATCGGAGTTTTGAGTGGTGTCAGTTTTCTGTAGAATCGCAAATTAATAACTATGAAAGTAAAAACTTACCTCATGCCAGCTTATTTCCTCAATGGCACAAAACCTTAGCAAATGGTCAGCCTATTAGTAACTTAGTTCAAAATTTTCCTCCGCGCGAACGAGAAATCCTTGCCACACAAAACATTATTTCTATATTGTTAGTCCCAATTTTAATCTCTGATGAATTTTGGGGATTTATTGGGTTTGATGACTGTCACAGCCAAAGACTGTGGACAGCAACCGAACAATCAATTTTAGCTACGGCGGCGGCTAGTATTGGTCATGTAATGGTTCGCCGACGCACTTTGGCAGCTTTACATCAAAGCGAACAAAATTATCGCTCTCTAGTTGATAATCTCAAACAAGTAATTTTTACTACAGATAATACAGCTAATTGGACATTTTTAAATCCAGCTTGGACGGAAGTCACTGGTTTTAGCGTTGAAGAAAGTATCGGCAAAAACTTTATAAATTATTTTCATCCTGAAGATCGCCAAACAAAATTAGAGTTTTTTAAATCGTTGGTTGAACGGCAACATGATTCTTGTCATTGCGAATGTCGTTTTTTAACCATTGATGGCGGCTACTGCTGGGTAGAGATTTATGCCCGCCCCGTAATTGATTGTGACGGTCAATTTGTGGGTATTTCCGGTACGCTCAACAATATTACCGAACAAACATCGGCAGAAGAGGCATTAGGAAAAAGCGAGGCAAAAAACCGCGCCTTATTAGATGCAATTCCTGACGTAATATTTAGATTTAGCACTGATGGCACAATTTTAGATTTTAAAGCTTCTAAAGATATTGATTTAGATGCCAAACCGAGCGCATTTTTAGGCAAAAAAATCCGGGCAGTATTTTCACCAGAAATAGCGGAAAAAACTATGGGTTGCATAGAGAAAACTATTGCTACACAAGAAGCCCAAGCTATTGAGTATCGATTGCTAGTTCAAGGCAAAATGCGCGACTATGAAGCGCGAATTGTAGCAAGTGGAGATGAAGTTATTAGCATTGTCCGCGACATTACCGATCGCAAACAAGTAGAAAGCACTTTGCGGGAAAGCAAAGAAGCCGCCGAATCAGGTAGTAGAGCAAAAAGCGAATTTTTGGCAACCATGAGTCACGAATTGCGGACACCCCTCAATGCTATTTTGGGATTGTCCCAACTACTGCAGCAGGAAATTTTTGGTTTAGTCAACCCCAAGCAAAAAGAATATATCGATTGCATTCATAGTAGTGGCGAACACCTTTTGGCTCTAATTAATGACATCCTCGATCTATCCAAAGTAGAAGCAGGGAGGGAAGAATTAGTACACTTACCTATAGATGTGAGAGAGTTAAGCGAGGCTTGTTTGACCTTGATTCGCGATCGCGCGGTAGCCAAAGGACTGCAATTGATTTATCAAATCGATCCGCAAATATCAAGTTGCATTGGTGACGAACGGCGGATCAAGCAAATGTTATTGAATCTACTTTCTAATGCTGTTAAATTTACATCTGTTGGTACGGTATCTTTGCGGGTGCAAAAAGTATCATCAGGTATAGCTTTTACCGTCACAGATACAGGGATTGGAATTGATAAATCCCAAATGAAATTTCTATTCCAACCATTTCAACAACTAGACAGCCGCTTAAATCGCCAGTACGAAGGTACGGGCTTGGGTTTGGCATTGACGCGCAAGTTAGCCCAGTTGCACGGTGGAGAAGTAACTGTACAGTCAACCTTGGGTAAAGGCAGTCAATTTACTTTATTTTTGCCTAGCGAGGTTGCAGATTCAAATTTAACTGTGACTAATTTATTTAGCGAACAACAGCAAATTCAAATCCAAGCACCTAGACGGATTTTAATTGTAGAAGACGATGAATGTACGGCAATGTTGTTGCAAGACTATTTAGAAGCGATCGGCTATGAAATCAATTACACTTCAGAAACAGCAAGTTTTTTAGAGCGAGTACGGAACTTTCAGCCTCATTTAATTTTATTAGACGTTCAATTGCGCGATGACGTGACGGGTTTAGATTTGGTTAGTTGCTTGCGGAGTTCTCCAGATTTGCAGCAATTACCTGTTGTGATGGTAACAGCAATGGCAATGGTAGGCGATCGCGATTTGTGTTTGGAAGCAGGCGCAAATGACTATCTCAGCAAGCCTTTTGGCATTCCGCAACTAGAATCTATTTTGATGCGCTACCTAAATTAGCCTTGTGTATTGTTGAAAATAGTCCCAAGCGGGAAATATTTTCGCTTGCATCAGCGCCGCAATGCTATGGAGGGCGTGAAGTTCGGGTAATTTGGGATTGAGGGCGATCGCTTTTTCTACAGCAATTTCGGCTAAATAAGGTTGAAATTTGTAGAGATGCACAAAAGCTAAATAAGCGTAAGCGTAAGGATTTCGCGCGTCTAGTTGCGTTACTTGTTTTAAAGCGGCGATCGCTCCGTTTACATCTCTTTTCAATGCTGTTGCTAAAGCTAAAGTATATGCCCAAGTAGCAGGGGGCGTTGGTGTCATTTTTAAGCGATATTGCATAGCTAACATTGCTTGCTGCAAGTAATCTTGAGTCGGATCGTACTGATTAATCCGCGCCACCTCTGCAAATAAGGATTCTAAAGCCGGAGTACCTTGAGGTAAGGTAGCTGCTAAAACCTGTAATTGCGTAATTAAATCTAATTCTGGCGCTGGGGTAGGGGTGCTACTCGGATTAATTTCTATAGTTGCGGGAGGAGAAAGCAGATAACTTTCCCCGGTTTTTTGGTTTATATAAGTTGCGGTAACTGTATAAATTCCTGGGGGTGTGTTTTTGAGCGGTAGCATAGCGCTAGTTTCAGTTACTTGCAAGGAGTTGTTACTGACAATGCCACTATATAAATTACCCATGCCAATAGCGCGATCGTTTAGCCAACTTATTTGAGTAGTATTTAGCTGATGCCAACTTAGCAAAACTAGCCCCGATCGCAACTGTTGTAAGTTTCCTCTCCACTGATAAGTTACCGGAACTGGAACTCCTGGCGGCGAACTCTTGGGTACAGTAACTTGTAACTGGACTCGATCTATCTTGGCGCTTATGGGTTCTACTTTTATTGGTGATAAACGGCGCTGATAAAGCTGCAAACTACTCTTATCTGGTAAACGCCAACTTTTTTGGATTTGAAAGTCGGGCGATGCTTCAACTTCTTTCACCATCAAAGATTGAGCCTCAGAAATCGAGCCTTGAGCTCCCGTTTTGGTGATAAACCAGTTAAGGCTGCGCGCATCTTGCTTAACTTGCTTTTCTTTCGTACCTACTTGACGAGCGTAGACTTGAAAATGCGCCAAAGCCCCAAAATAATTGACATTATGTTGATTAATCTCGGCGGTAGAAGGCAAAACGCCTACTGTAGAGCGTAAATAAGGCGACGAACGAATAATTTCAGCTATTACCTGACGATGAGGCAAATTAGCCTGTAAATCTGCGTAATGCTGCCCGTAACTACTCAATACCTTAGCGTCGATTGGAAACAAATTAGACACCATCAACAGTGCCGCCAAACCCACCGTACCAGTACGAATAAACTTTTGCCAGCGTCCACGCAAGCTCGTCAAACCATAAGCTAAAAATAGTGCCACTACAGGCAAATAAGGCAAAACATAGCGATTATCTTTATTGACATTTACCGAACAAAGCAAATAAGCACCTATCCAGAAAACCGCCAACCAGCAAAAGCTATCCTTTGATTTTTTAATAGATCGTCCATAAAGTAGCAAGCCTACTATTGGCACAATTAACAATAACCATGAAACTTGAATTGGTAAAACTTGCCCGTAATAAGTCCAAGCACCAATTGTATTTAAAGCTGGATCGTTTTCGGCGATCGCGCTATCTATAGTTGCGCGCTTACCAGAAGTCAGCACAAATAGCCAATTTACTCTATACCACCATCCACAAACCAGCAATGCCGTCCCTAGCGCCCCCAATAATTGCCATAATCTTTTCCAAAGGCGACTTTTAATTATTTCTACTCCTACCCAAATTGTGGGAATCAGCAAAAAAAACAAAGCTGTCTGTTTTACTAACAGCGCCACACCCAAACTAACACTAAAAAAACCCGCCCATAACCAACTTGGGGTTTTTCTTCCCCACCAAACCGTCAAGCACCAAAAACACAACGTCACCGCCGCCGTGAGGGGAAAATCGAGCAAAAAATCTAACCTCAGTTGATAAAAAGCTGGGAACACCTGACACAAAAGTGCCGCCCACAAACCAACTTCGACAGAAAATAATTCAACTCCTAACCCGTACACCGCAACAATTAGAATGCCATTAAATAGCACGTTGACAAGCATAGCTCGATCTTGTCCCGTACCAAAAATATGTTGAACGATCGCCGCCGCAATGTAAGTAAAAGGGGGAATTTTACTAGACAGCAGCCAAAAACTTCGCCACCACTGACTATCTAACCATTGAGCATTTTGCAGTGCTTGGTAATAGTTTAAAGATCCCGTCAAGTAATCGGCTTGATCCCAAGATGGAATAGAGCGATCGCATTTCAGCCATACTAAGTCTACTCCCGCACTTACTAGCCAAATCAGTAAAAGTATTCCTAGACGATATTTTTTTAACTCAATCACAATAAATAGCAATCAATATACAGTTTCCTAGATTAATTCTCAATCATGAGGATAATTTATTAGCTATTTCTACAATTGTCATTTATAGGTGTGTAGTGTTAAAACTGTGTCTCTACGCCCTTTAAACCCCAACGCACCTATGGCAGAGTATCAAAAAATTGAATATCGGATTGGCAAAGACGGTAAAATTACAGAAAAAGTCGTCAATGCTTCTGGTTATAGCTGTATTGAAACTACTTCAGATATGGAAACAGCTTTGGGAGAAGTAGAAAGTCAAGAACTTTTGCCTGAGTATTATGAAGGCGATGAGAACTTGACGGATATTCAAAAGCAGTCCCTTAAATAATAGCTCCTTTGCTCAAGTTTGTAATTTGAGAGACATGGGGACAAGGAGACAGGGGGACAAGGGGACAAGGAAGAAAGAGATTGGACTAGATAATTTACAGAGAGATAGCCTACTTTTGCAAGAAGTTTAATGATAGATAATACCTGGAATTTTGCGATCGCTTGCTTTGTTAGTCTTCTAGTATTTGCAAGTGCGATCGCTTTTATGCGTTGGCTCTTTTTTACTATTTATGCCAAGGGCAATTTGTACGATTCACTACTTTTAGAGTGGATGCAGCAAGCAGATATTCCTAATTGGCAAGCTTTACAACAAAAAGCCGAATTAAGTAGCACTGCGCTTTGGCAATTAAGAGATGGAGACGTAAACAACCTAAATTTGGGCGAACTCGATCGAGTTGCTACAGCCTTGGGCGTACCTTTAGGGGAATTATTAGACAAGCTAGGTTTACCTGTAGAAAACCCAGAACTAGCAGCACGTCGCTTTGAATGCACCCAACTTACAAATCAGTTGCAGCAGGTATCTAAAGAGACCGCAGCATTGCGCCTTGAAGGTTTGCGCCTACATCAAGAGTTACAGCAACAGCGTTTAGAACGGGAGCATCTCAGTTTTGCAATGAGTATTAATACTTAAAATATTTAAGGGATTAGAGAACTAGAATTGAAGCAAAAATGTAGGATGAGTAAAAACAGACAGGACGTACAGGATATGACTCCAGAGAAAGCTAAAAAACTAAAAACCGATGTACAAGCTATTGCTGCCATTCTCTATGAGGAAACCCCTATCGCGGTTCTTTAATCAGTTGCAACTATGGGTGTGAATATTGCCCTTTTGCCAAACGATCACAAACCGCCGCCGAATTAGCAACGGATAGACAGCAATTAGAACGCTTTGTAAATTGGATAAGCGATCGCCCCCAGTACCAATTTTCAATTCTGTTCACGCCTTGGGGAGAAGCGCTAATCCATCCATACTACCAACAAGCACTGATAAAATTAACCCAATTGCCTCATGTCAATAAAGCAGCAATCCAAACTAATCTATCGTGTCAGTTAGATTGGGTGGAGGAGTGCAACAAGGATAAATTAGCATTGTGGGCAACCTTTCACCCAGAATGGATAAAACGCGAATTTTTCCTGACCAAATGCCTAGAATTAGATCGTCATGGTGTTCGTTTCAGTGCGGGTGTTGTTGGTTTTCCGCAATTCAAAGATGCGATCGCAACTCTGCGTCAAGAATTACCATCCCACATTTATCTGTGGATTAATGCAGTTAAGAAAGAACTTGCTAATTTATCAACAGCAGATCGAGATTTCTTCGCGGCGATCGATCCACTATTTCACTTGAATAATCATAATTATCCTAGCTTAGGTCGTAGTTACTGCGCCGGAAAGTCGGTAATTTCTGTTGACGGTGATGGCAATATGCGTCGCTGTCACTTTATTCAAGAACCTATTGGAAATATCTAGGATCGCAATTTTGAATCAAGTTTAGTTGAACGCCTTTGTACCAACGCTTCCTGTCATTGCCATATCGGTTACGTTCACTTGGATTATTTGGAATTAAACAAAGTATTTGGTTCAGGAATTTTAGAGCGGATTCCTGATGAATTACGGGGAAATGCGATCGCACTTCCGTAATTGGGAATACTAACATTACCTCAAAATTAAAACTCCCATGTCAGAAAATCCCCATCAACCCAGAGAATATGATGCAGTCCTCGGCGGGCGGTCAAACACCACCTCCAGTTGATGGTGTAGTCTTGGGTGGACTAGAAGGAATACGCAAGCGGTTTACTGATGGTGATACTGCTCAAAAAATAGAAGCTTTAGCCACTTTAATCAATTACCAAGATGAGGGAATTGAATTACTCATAGAAGCGCTATCAGATCCAGTTTTGACTGTTCGCGCCACTGCTGCTGAGTATTTACAAAAAATAGATGACGAACGAGCGAGACTGGCGATAGCTAATGGAATTATTATTAATCTAGGCGATCGCATTTACAGCGTTTACGAATCATATCTCGATCATCATAACCATAACCGTTGGTGGGATGAGTTACTTAGCTCATTAGAGGTTATTGAAGCCCGTTATCCTAAATTTACACCTAAACTTATTTCTCGTCATATCTTTAAGGCGAATGCGGAAGCTGCTGCTTTATTACATCACAACTGGAGAGTATTACAAGACGATTTAAGCTTTTACTTTCCTCGTCTAGATTTGTATGAACGCAATAGTTTGAGACATAGTTTCAATATTGTTGATTGGTGCAGAAACAACAATATTTTAATTCGTTTACCAGGTGAAAGCCGGGTAGAGTTCGAGCAAAGATGCTATGTCGATGATTCAGCCAACTTGAAGTTGTCAGAAGAAGATCGGCTGATTCATGAAGAAAAAGCTCAAAAAAAAGTTAAATTACAACGTACCTGGTGTTATATAAAGCAACAGGCGATGATGAGAGAGTTCGAGCAAAGATGCTTCCCTAATACTTCAGCTAAATTGAAGTTGCCAGAAGAATATTGGCTGATTTATGAAGAATGGTTTCGCCGGGACAAGCCAGATTTAGAATTTAACAGGCAGGATTTAGAGGAACGAGTAATAGCAAATCTGCAAGCAAGTCAAAGATACGAACTACTAGGGCAGCTTTGGTTAGAATGCGTAGGAAGCCTTGCCTTTGTTTGCGAGGAAATTGTTAGTCAGCAAAGCTATATGTAACTAACAGAAATATCATGATAGGGCTGCTCGGTCATAATAAGAGTTAAATAAATTAGTTGATTGCGATCGCTAAACCCAACACCTTACTATTACACGCATTATCAATTACCAAATAACATTAACTGGATACTGCATAATCTGACTATCTAGAGTCACAATTGGCATTTTCTCAACTTGGCTCTGAGCGATGATTATTCTGTCAAAGGGATCGCGGTGTAAATCTGGCAGATGTGTAACCTGTAAAGCATGAACCAATTGAATTGATAAACTTTCAAATCGATTCATTTTCAATCTACTTGGAATATAGCTCTCTGGAGCTTCAGGTAAAGTTAGTTTTCCTAAACGCACCTTAATCACAATTTCCCATGCACTCGCTGCACTCAAAAACAGCAAATTACTAGGATCGGCAATCATAGTTTTAGCAGTTGATGAAAGTTGGGAATCATTCGTAACCCACCAGATGAAAGCATGGGTATCGAGCATTGCTCTCATTGTTGTGGATCTATCGGATAGAGAAAATCGTTCAAAACATCATCTGGTAAAGGCGCGTCAAAATCAGCAGCTATAGTAACTTTGCCAAAATCCAAACCTGGAACTCTGGGTAATGATTTCTCATCAATAGGCACTATGCGAGCAATGGGAGTACCTGCTTGAGAAATAATAACTTCTTCTCCTGACAGCACTTGTTTGAGTAGCTCAAGTAAGTCTGTTTGTAGTTCAGGTAATTCTATATGCTGCATATACATTCACTCCAAGTAGTTATAACTGCGATCGCCGATCGCAAATATCTAATTAATCAACTACACCCATCGTCCCACAACTACCCTCACTGTACCATCTTCCAAAACTTCCTCCTCCTCAACATCAAGCCCTTGCTCTTGGATTGTTGCCATCAATGTTTTGTGGGCGTATTTTTGAGTAATTGAGTTGACAAACTCTTGTCGATCGATTTTTGCGCCCCAAAAGTCGGCAATTATTTCATAATTTTCCTTATTGCGGCGGAATCCCAAATCGTAACCATTGCTTTGTCGAATTACATATTCTGATTGAGTAGTATTGCCACGATAGCCGCGCACAGTAGTATTGCATTCGACTTGATAATTCAACTCTTGCAGCACTTGAAAAAGAATATCGCTGTTTTTGATTTGAATTTTGATCGTTGTAAAGTGAGACATAATTAGTAATTCCTGTTTTTAATCGCTTTAATCAACTTCTAACGGCTTAATCTATTGCCCAATTGTAAGCTGCTTCAACTGCGCTGCTAACTGGGTATCGTTGGATGCGCCTCTTGCACCTGCTTCGGCTGCCCATTGTTTCAATGCTTCAATTTGCGGACGCGCGATCGCAGCTAAAGGCACAGTTTACGCGAAGTGTCGCAAAGAGGTAATGTCTCGATCGAGTAAGGTGCTTCTAAATTTGTTCCCAAGCTAGATTACTTAGCTATTGTGTAGTTAAGATCATTGCAGCTATTTCTTTTTTTTAAGTTTGATACAGATGAGTTATCAACTTGGTACACCTATGGCTCT
>QQTW01004926.1_pt1 | contig 10035 bp, 2 predicted proteins | sample 1904831 | NCBI WGS metagenome assembly QQTW01 (sample SAMN09435610, study PRJNA476489) | Subsurface metagenome, whole genome shotgun sequencing project.
GATTGGCATCAGATTTGCTGTCTCTCGTATTAGAGCATAGAGGTACGAATGGTTGATTGAGCCCGTTTCAAGGGTTTCTACCAGCTAGAATATAAAGACAGTTGTGATTTGATGAAAAGCTTCACTGCACTACTTATCTTGATCATGCATATTACCGGCAGTCATACACTCTAACAACGAAAAAACCTACTGAAATTTAAAATTATAAAGATGCTTCGACTACTGTAATCTCGTCAAAGGCACTACAGCACATCAACTCCAGGATTACGAGCATGCACCAATCCCCAAGACCAGACAGACGTGTCTGACACGTAGAGCTTCTCCATTCAAGGCATGTTCATTTAGACATTTTCGAAAAGCAAAGAAGTTCGTTGAGAGACACACCAGATACGTATCCGCTGGAGATTCTGGCACTATTGTGCTTTTCCAAGAAGATGACGGGGAAATGATTGTTCATAAGTACTGATGTGTAGACCGCCTGTAGGGTTCGTATAAGTAACAGGCGTGATTGTTCCTCACCCTTGAAAACTGGGAAGATGCTAAGTATCGTCCAACGTCAGCACTGGGATAGCATGAATGTAGCCGATCGAGCAATATGGTCTCCCAACGCTTGACAGGCTGGGCATGTCACGAAGGTCCTAAAAAAACTCCATTCTCTACCTCTGATTCTCTGAAGCGACTAGCAGAAAACAGACGTTCTGTTAAAAACAAACGAGAAAAGTTTCAAAAAGCTTGGTGAGACTTCTTGGTCATGCAGAGCCCATTCTCAAACCACTCCATCTAGATGCAGGCCTCACTTTTGGGCGATGGTGATGCTTTTCCTTGCCAGCTCGGTCTACCTGTCGTGACGCTTGTACATTATGGTGTCATCAATTGTGCAGAACGAGGCAACCATCTCCGCAAAGGATTACAACTTGTCGTAGTACTGCAAACTGTTAGTCACATTTGAAGAAAAGTGGGACAGGAAGACCTACGTTTTCGTATCCTGGAACGATCTCCTTGATACCCTTTCGCTTTCGCATCGTCTGCACCACTTGACCAGGCTTAGTGTTGACGTCAAGCGGCGAGCCACCAGGAAGGATTTGCCAGTGATCGAAGACTGATTGGGGGAATGCTTGACCACCGGTATTTGACCGCAGATCAGCGGTGAAGCCAAAGGACTCGTTAACAGGTAAGTAGGCCTTGACGTTGAACAAAGGAGTTCCCGGACGTTGTTCTTCGGAGAACACGTGACCTCTTCTCCGTGTGAGCACTCCATAGATACCTCCCATCGCGGATTCGGGAACCTGAATTTCCACCAAGAAGACAGGCTCAAGGATACCAGGATCAGCAAGAAGAGTAGCAGCGTAGAGAACACGACGAGCTGTCGGAATGATCTGCCCGCCTCCACGATGAATTGCATCAGCGTGGAGAGTGACATCCATGATGTTGAAGCGAACGGATCGCATTGGTTCTTCAGCGATAGGTCCCTCTCTTGTGGCCCACTGGAAGCCGGAAACGACCGAGTCCTTGATCTCGTTGAGATACTGAACGGCTTTGGTCTGATCGATGAGCAGATTGGCACCATTGGTATCAGGACCGAAACACCAGATCTTCCGTGCATCCGTCACATCCCAGCCATGCTCGTCAGCCAAGATACGGGCTCTGGCTTTGAAGTCGTCTCGAGGTCCAATCTTTCCACTCTCAATATCTTTCGAGAGCTCCTCTTCCATCGGCTGAGCTGTCATGTATAGACGGTTGTGCTTGTTTGGGGACTTTGACAGGGCAGTCATGCTAGACACACCACTTACCGACTCGCGATATGAGACCACAGGGTCTGAAACTCGAAGTGGCACACCAGCGTGGTCTTCTTCGAGATCTTTCAAGCAAATCTCAAGATGCAATTCACCAGCACCAGCTACGACGTGCTCTCCAGACTCAGAAATGTATGTCAAGACGCATGGATCGGACTTTGAGAGACGCTTGAGACCTTCAACGAGTTTAGGCAGATCGTTGGCGTTTTTGACTTCGACGGAGCGCCGCACGACAGGCGAGACGGAGAATTTCATTACCTTCAAGTTGTGAGCGGTTTCACTGGTGGTCAAGGTGCCAGATTTGAGCAGGAACTGGTCGACTCCGACCAATCCCAGAATATTACCAGCCGGCACATCATCGATTGGCTCGATGAATCGACCCATCATGAGAATGGTTCGCTGAATTGCCTTGACGAACAGATCCTCCTTTTTGCCTGGTGTGTAGTTGGGACCTTGGATACGGACCTTCAAGCCTGAGCGGACTGTACCAGCGAAGATCCGACCAAAAGCGTAAAAACGGCCCTTATCGGAAGTTGGCACCATCTTGGATACGTATAACATGAGGGGAGCCTTAGGGTCGCAATCTCGGATACCAATGCAGGCCTCATCGTCGGGGGGCCCTTCGTACAAAGTCTCCGCACGATATCTCTGGGCAGTAACAGGAGATGGTAAATGCAAAACCATCATCTCAAGGAGCGCATCAGCAGCAGGTAGGAATTTGCGCATGATGATCTTGAGCAGTGGCTTGCCCTCCAACTCTTTCTCTTCGCTAGTCAGCTTGACGTTTAGCTTGCCCGCGAGGCTGTTGATCTCATCTTTCTTGGCACTCTTGACCGCATTAAAGATCTTGAAGATTGGATCGAGAATGAATTGGTTGAAGGCACGCTCTAGCTCCTTGCCCTCATGATTACCGGTCTTTGTCCATTTCTTGGTTGCTGGGTTGAAATAGTTGTCACCCTGAAAGTTGATGTCAGCATTTGAGGAGGATGACAAGAAGAGGTTACGTACCCATAGGCGCTCCATCATCTTGCCCTTGTCTACGCCGAACTTCTTGGCATATTTGACAGCGAATTGCCGGACGGTGAAGGCCCAACCATGAAGACCGGAACCAAAGGCGACGGTGCCCTTGTATGGGTAGACTTGCACATCACCAAGAGCTTTGTCGAAGTAGGTGGCAATGATGACGTTGACTGATTCAATCGTTCTCGAGAAAGACTGATACAAATCCTCTTTCTCAACTTGGAGCTCGAGGAGCGCGCGATCGACCTTGTTGATGATCACGACAGGCTTGATACGTTCACCGAGGGCTTGACGGAGGACGGTTTCAGTTTGGACGCAAACACCTTCAACACAATCCACCACCACAAGAGCACCGTCCGTGACACGAAGAGCAGCTGTTACCTCAGAAGAGAAGTCGACGTGACCTGGGGAATCGATCAAATTGATCAAGAACTCATTACCATCCACCTTCTGCGGGATATCCTTCAAGTCTTCCTCCTCCGGTAGATGAGCATACAGGGAGATGGCAGTCGATTTGATGGTGATACATCGGTCTTGCTCATCCTGGCGGGTGTCGGTGAAGCGAGCTTCACCAGCCTTGGAGGCAGAAATAATACCAGCACGCTGTACAAGAGAGTCTGTGAGAGTGGATTTGCCGTGATCGACTGAGAATGATTAGCACAGGGTTCGTTCAAAGGTGACAGAGATGGAAAACCCACCATGCGCGATAACCGACATGTTTCTGATGTTTGCGGGACGGTCCATCAGTTGACGGATCTCGTCCACAGTAAAATTGACCATGATGGCGGTGGTACTTAGAGACGGGCCTTCGAGGCGAGGAAGTGAATGGTTAGGGGCAGGAGAAGCTGAGAGCTATCTCAGTCAGACGGAAACTGCTGTCGCTTAATGTGCGAAGCAGAGCTTGAGAAGCGTGAAGATGGGCTGGAGGAAATCTTCACAAAGTTATAGAAGTGCGGCTTTGAAATCGCGATTATGGATTGTGGATTGTGGATTGTGGGACTACCCCGCGCTGTCGGGAGACACGTGATGACCAAGCAGTCACCTCTATTAACTATCTACGGTCTTGGCAGCAATGACAGCAATGGAAGCAAAATATTTGTGAATCGGGTATAGGGATGATGAGTCACAGAACATTTCTCTCCGGAGTAGACTAAATGGGAGCTCTGTGAGTCTGTGCATCTGGCTCATGGTGTTCTCGGAATATCCAACATCTGCCAGTACGCCTCCTGACTGCTGCTCTGTCAGACAACAGGTGATTAAATACTGAAAATGTCTGACTCACTCGGAATACTGGTAATCAACCATATATTTCGTCTCTAGCTATGAACAGAGAATCAGATCAAAGGAGCTGCTAGAGTACTGGCTGCTAAGTCTTGTTCCTCATGCGACCATCCTCCTTTCCTTGGCCTTAATACATACATACCACTATGAACGCCCCAGCCCACCGCTATGCTCACCAATGTAAAACCGTAAAGGCACTACAGAGTCACCAGAACTTGCTTACAAAGACTTTCTTTTTACTGCGAAGATCCCAGAATCTTCGAATATGCATCCTCCACTTCCTTGGCCACCTCTAACAAGGTGACGATGATGATTTGATGCGTCAGGTTCGGCAGCTTGTCCCTGTGTAGACCAATCCATTCCAGTGGTGGCGTGGCCTCTCCCATGTCTCTCAGCTGCGGAGTGTCAATGACTGCCGGCTCCAAAGGAAGATACTCAAAACGTGACTGGGGAACATTCACGACTGCCGTGATCTTCTCTTGTCCTTTGCCCTCCCCTTTATCATCAGGCTGAGGTCCACCAGTAATTTGCACCGCAGATTGTGGCAGTGGTTTGCCCAGTCTCGATGCCAATGCTCGTGAATGGGTAGACCACATGCCTCGGATGAAGCTGATTCGAGAGTAGTTCCATCCGACATCCACTTTCCCCTCAAAGGTGCTTTTGAAGATGTATTCAATGCTGTTGGAGGAAAGGCCCTGCCATGTCTGCATAATGGCAACAACTTTAGGAACCTTGAGGATCGTGCCGCCTCGAGAACCTGTGGCACGGCTGACAACGTCACTAACGGATACCTCTCCAAGCGCCTGGGTGTTGCTTTGGTTGACGTTGGACAGTGCTACACGAAGCTGACCCAAGGTAAGTCCAAGGTCTGAGTGTGTCTTTCCCTCTTCGGCGGACACAGCAAACCGAGCTTGCGCATCTTTTGCTTCGACCTTGAAAATTTGATTGTCGAAAAAGGTGTTCGGAAACGCTCCGATATTGACAGCTCTTAAAGTAACGACAACCTCGGTGTGTAGAGAAAAGGCACCTTGTAGGACATCTTTCTCTTCCTCGCCTGCTTCAATCGAGGCGGCAGTCCATGTCGAGGACGGAAACACAGACTTTCGTCGCAAGTATCTGTCGAGCTCCTTCAAAGACGATTCATATGCTACCTCTTTTTCTTGGATAAGGCGGACCACAGCTTGGTACAACGCCAGGGCCTGAGAGGCGCTACCAGTCGTGCAGAAGACCTGAACCTTCTCACCGTCCAAATTGCCAAGCAGTCGGTCCTTTTCGCTACCTCGCCTTGGTCGAATATTGTACATCAAAAACTCAAACTTCGAAATCTCAGCTATTGCGAATGGCTGATAGTCAAAAGCTGCTTTGACACGTAGTTGATCCAATCTGAGCGACGCTTGCACGAGTGGTGTCTGTATCAGAGCTGTTTTCGTCTGTGGCCATCGTATTGACGTTCTCACTCGAAAATTCTGTAGTTCAACTGACCCACTCATTCTTCCCACGCATTCGACGCCAACCTTTTTGAAACCTAGGCACAAGTTCTGTTCGAAGTCAGACGCCTTTTTGGAGGATGCCCATAATTGGGAAACAGTGAAGGCGGATTTTCCAAGACTCTGCCCAAGGTCTAGTTGGACCGTCAACTCTTGGACTGCGACGACGGCATTCCATGGAAACGCCCCGGCAGCCGCAACTTGCTGATACCTCTGTACCACGATAGCCTGGTTCTCGGCGGCAACCGGAGCAGCTGGGCTCGACGGGGCTTGTCGAAGCTCAGCCGGGTACCAGATCTCTCGAAACAGAAGAAAGTCCTGCAGCTGTTTCGCATTCACGGATGCTTTCATGGGACTGACGTTCAGAATCGCAGAAACACCCGTGGCATTGCTCACATGCTTGCTATTCATCATAGATAGTACGATCGAATCAACTTCCAAGCTGGCGGTAGACTCCCGAGAATAGACATGCTGGACTGACGCTTGGAGATCGCTGAATTTTGCAGACAGGGCAAAGAAACGCCCCTGATCAGGTGATTGAACTGTGTTGACGGCTATGAACGTGTCGCTAAATTTAGCTGTGGCTGCGACGCGAGCAATTGGCTGACAACTGAGGCTAAACTCTTGTTCTCTGATCCATACTGAGAGGTTCAGCTTGCAACGTCCCATAAGGTTCGTAGGATTGCTAGATGCTAGCGTAGAATTCGAAGGAAGCCTTTGTATCTCGCTCTTCCGTCGGACTATTGGCTTTTTCGTGGCATCGTCTGGACTACCGACTATTTCCTTGATGCTAGAGGACGCTTCGATGATCAATGGTACAACGGATGGGTAGAGCACGTTCGAGGAAGCTGCGATTTTTATCTCTGCATTCAGTGCCGGGTCGTCTCGCCCATTGTCCGAGTACTCAACTTTCGTTGCCACTCCTGGCGCGCGGAGAGTAGCTGGAGTTGCACCATCGCTCTGAACGGCCTGGTCATACCGTCCCGCACGAGACCTTTTGTCTCCTTTTAGAATCCCAAACACGCTCTTCCGTTCCTCGTCGGGTTTGCGAGCCTGGATATTGACAACAGCGCCGGCGAAGTCTGCATCAATGAGCAGAGAAGCTAAGTACTTTCTGCCAAAAAGACTAGTGCTCTCTTTCTTGCTCGCTACAGGCTGTGATGCCCATAACGCGCTCCCCTCACGCAGCTCTGCACTAGCAGCCACAAGCGATGCGCGGAGGGCGGTGGCCGGAACAATGAAGTCAGAGGCGAGACGCAGGTCAAGAGCCTTCCCCGCTGCTTGAAATGCAAATCTTCGATCCTTCTTGGTAGATAGGTAGGCAACTTTAAACACTACGTCTGGCATGAGAGCAGAGTTCAAAGATCGTTCGTGGGCTTCTAGTGATTTTGGGACCATCTGCAATTGGAGGTCCGTGATCACTAATGTGGCTGACCCTCCTCGCTTTGTGTTTAGATTGACCTTTCGGATCGAGAACACAAGATCTTCGGCTTGCCTGGAAGGCGATCTAGGTGTCCCAACGCCTATCCTCCACGCGACGCTGATAGCGTTCAGATCGAGCGAATAGACAGAGTCGAAAAGGCTACTGGATACAGTGTCCTCTTCTTGCTTGGCGTCATCAGCGGTGACCTTTGTCATAGGTGGTTCGCTGAGGCTGGCGATGGTCAATCGACGCAATGGTTTCAATCGCTTGACTTCGTCTGCCAGTGTGAGTGTCTTGATTCGTTCTTGGAGGTGTGCCGCGATATCGACAATCAGAGACGCTGTTTCTACACTCAGGTTAACCTCAAGACCATCACTAGTAGCGTGATATAATTGTATCTGATTCTTCCTTTCATCCATCCCGGTCCTCCCTGTCACTTGCCCACTGAAGTCGAGGTTGCCTGATTTAATGGCAACGCCACGGCTTAGCCGGTAGATGTTCAAGCTGATACATCGAAAAGCGATGTCAAATTGCGGTCGTTCGTGCACAGTGCCTTGTTGTACGTCTTCATTCCATGATCGCACAGTGGTAAGGCCTAGAACAAGATTTAGGTCCGAGCGGTAATCTTTTGATTTTAAAGCAGGTGCCCTGACATGCACTTCAAGCCCAATTAGAGTTACTCTTGCGGTGTATAACAATATCGTAGAGTGGCTGGAAGTCTCTCCACCTGTGTTGGTTTGCGGCGAAAACAATGCATTCAGTTGGGTCGATACATGCTGGACGCTCCTCTTCGCATCCACTAGCGAGCGGATGACCTCTGGCTTGTTGATAGTGTCGACGCAAGACCTCACAGACCTTGCATCCAAATCTATCTTGTTCAAGGTCGTATCTATGATGATCTTTGCAGGGTTCGTGCCCCGATCCACTACCACTTTACCATTGGTTGGTGGTATATTCAGTATGGCCCCTGGGCTGGCCGTATCCGTGTCTGTGTTTGGCAGCTTAAACGCATGACTGTTATTCTCGAGATCAAAATTTATGGCCATCACAGACGAAGCCGATGGAACAGCTGATGTCCTCGCCCCGTTCCCTGAGATAACGTAGGTGAGCGATGGGCATATCGCAACACTGAGTGTGTAGTGAGTAAGAGATAGTGCAATGTAGATATGCTGCTGCGGTTCGCCATGGGAGTGTTTTGTTGTCTGGATGGGCTGGGTGCGAGCGCTAAGCCGCACCGCTATGCCCTTGAGGATGCCCACTTCGTCTCCTATCACTCGATTTGCGACCTTCAGAAAATCATTGATGACTTCTTTGATCTCGAAATGCAGTCTTCCAGATTTCGCTATTGCTTTCAGAACAGCAGGATCTGAGCATGGTAGTAAAGAAGCTGTCCTGGATAAAGACATCGTATTGTTGTACAGGAGCCAACCCAGCAGCACTGTTTCATCATCCTTGAGCATTGCAGAAGCTGATCGGGATGTCAGAAGTAGGCTGGTTGTTTTGGATGCTTTTTCCTCTATTTGATGCAACATGGATCCTCTGACGCCAGAAGCAGCCATGGCAAGGGTTACGTTAATACTGTCGAATGTGATGGCCCCAGAGTCTACACCAACAACGACATGGAGCTGCTGTAGTGGGACTCGAAAATGCTCCTGGTTTGTGATTTCGCCCGCAGATTGCTTCCTCTCTTCATGGTCGGACGCGAATAGCTCCATTGTTTCGTTTATGAGCTCCACTAATGTCCAATTGAGATGTATGTCGAAAGTAGAACAATGGCTCTCTACAGTGACAATTCCTGATCGAGAAACATCGCTTGGTTGATGATTTAAATCGTAGCGAGCTTGCTCCGTCGCGGAGATTGCAGTACCAATACCGTGAATGGCGATTTGATTTGCCTTTGGGCCTGGATCCAATATCAAACATGCTTTATCCAGACTAACTTCAAGCATGAGTCCTCCGTTGTGCGAATCCGCTTTTCTTTCTGGCATAAACCGGCGCCAGATTGACTCCATGACCAGAGTCTTGCTGGCATCAGAAAGGTCCCAAGAACGCCATTTGTCGAACGCAGCAAGGACAAGAGCTTTGGCGTCAGGAGGGAGCGGGGTATCTGGGTCGACACATTTTCGCAAAAGTGTCGATTGCTGGTGGCTGTCTAGAGAGTGTAACATTTGTCTAAGTCGAGAAGCGATTTTCCAGGAGTCGTTGAGCCTCAAATGATGATCAGCAGTCCGAAGAACATAAGAAGGTCGGGTGAGAAAGACAGGGTCTGTGGATCCAGCTGCTACTTGCGTAAGATGATAGACAAGGCTTGGAAGGCGGGTAGCCGAATCCACAGATGTGAATTCATCAACAATAAACGCTGAAAGATCCCTTGTACGATGGATCAGCGACGCTAGGTACTCAATCCGACTGCCACAAGACGTGATTTGGAGGTCTCTTTGTTGGAACCTTGCTACCGTTCGCTCATCCGATGCTATCCACAGAAGTAAGTCTTCGATGGAGACGCCAGCGGCGGCTTTGTCATGAAGCACGTCTGCACTTTGGTCATGTACCTCGAGAATACTCTTTTTGAGAGACACATGTAAGCGCATGCAGTTTTCGACTTTTGTGTTATCTCCTGCACGCTTTTCAATGGTGCCAGATCGGGCAGTCACCTTGAGCCTCACAATCTGAAGGTCATACTGGTCCCTATCTGCTTCATTCTCAGTCGCTTGCCACGGGCAGTCTGAATCTAAGATCCTCAAATGGGCAAACGGTACTCGAATGCAACAGTCTGTTGTCTGAGCGAAATCCGTACCAGTATTTGCGAGCCTTTGTAGTTGAGCAACCGTATCAATCTGCAGATCATCCAATAGATCTGTTGGTCGGAATGGCTGCAGGGCCTTGATCAGAGTCGCAACTGCTGTGAAAAATTTAGGAGAAACAAAGCCTCTTACATCAGGGCCTAAGTCGACATCGAGCCGACTGTGGAATTGTTCATGGTCATCATCCAGACCCTGTCTTTCTCACCCGACCTTCTTATGTTCTTCGG
>QQTW01004927.1_pt1 | contig 10033 bp, 7 predicted proteins | sample 1904831 | NCBI WGS metagenome assembly QQTW01 (sample SAMN09435610, study PRJNA476489) | Subsurface metagenome, whole genome shotgun sequencing project.
CCAAGCTAGCAGATAGGAACCCAGTATCATGGCAATTTTGGGCAACAGCATCACTGCACCACCATCAATCCAGAAGCGGGGATTAAGATAACCGTTATCCCTTAACCAGCGGAAAAAGTCGCGGAATGTGATTTGGCCTCGTAAGGCGAGTTTAACTGCCCCAGCTGCATCCAGCTGCCCAGCGCCAAAGTAGTTAAGGGCATCATCTTGAATAACCCGCGACGACTGCTTCAAAACTTTGAGAACTTCATCTGGCTCTTTGACACCCGCTGCTTTCACCAAAGCGGCGACACCGGCAACGTGGGGTGCTGCCATGCTAGTACCTTGGAAAGCTTGGAAGACTCCAACGCCTGTTTCGGGGTCGATAGTCTCTTGCAGAATCCCACCAGCTGCACTACCACCAGGAGCGGAAATATCTACCCCAGCGCCAAAGTTGGAGTAGGGGGCTTTTCCCCCAACTGGATCGAGAGCAGCAACTCCGATCACGTGGGGAAAACGAGCTGGGTAGGAAGCCGAATTCTGGTTCGAATTTCCGGCTGCTGCAACCACAACAATGCCTTTTTGATAAGCATAATCAATGGCCTCTTTAAGCAGTTGGCTTTCACCGCCACCGCCCAAGCTCATGTTGATCACATCTGCACCGTTGTCAGCGGCAAATTTGATAGCTTCGGCAATATCTGCAACCGTACCGCCGCCAGAGTTACCCAGAACCTTCAACGGCATGAGGCTGGCTTCGTAGGCAATACCTGCAACGCCATAACCGTTATTGGTAGACTGGGCGATCGTACCGGCAACATGGGTACCATGACCGCTATCATCTTCGGCTTCTACTCGGTCATTAACGAAGTCATAACCTTTGACAAATTTTGTATCCTTTAAGTCCGGCACGGTAGTAATGCCGGTGTCAATCACAGCAACGGTCACGCCACTGCCTTTGGTTTCGTCCCATGCCGATTCAACGTTTATACTACGCAAATTCCACTGTTTGCCATATTCGGGGTCGTTGGGAACTTCCCGGAAGCTGTAGATGTAGTCCGGCTCGATGAATTCTGTGGACTTGGCTAGTTTGGACTTTTTCAAGGCGTTGAGTAAACTGTCATCACCCTTGACAATATACACGTTATCTGAAAGGGAAAATTTACTATTTAGCTGGGGTGCAACGTTATACTGTTGTGCGATCGCACTGACTTGATCGGAAATCTGGGCAGGTGGGATATCATCCCGAAAGTCCAGCACAATCGACTCAAACTCACCCTTCGCTGCCAGTCCCTTAAAGTTAAAGAGGGCAAAACCTAGCCCAACTAAGCACAAGCATAGAAGCAAAATTTTTCTCATATTAACCCATCACCAGTAGCGTGAGTGTAATCATTAAAATAACGCATGGTCATTCGTGTTTGGCTTATATTGCAGGATAGTAACGGGGGGTGTAATGGAACGTGGTCTTTTGTGGTTGCTCCTATTGGCAGCTTTTGTCTGGCTCGCTTGGCAGGGGCGGAATGAGTATCAAAAAGTTGAAGCTTATCGTAACTGGGCGCAACAATTTGAGCGGGCTAAATATGATATTTATGCGGTGTTAGCTCAGAATGGCAGTAACTTGACTTGGGGAAAACCCACACCGAAAGGGCCAATTAAGTTGGAGACCTTTTCGTTAAAAGACGTACAGACGCTCCGTCTCGTGGTAGACAACCAGCCAGTCCCAATGGAGACACCACCAAGTAAAGGTGGTGAGATCGCCTTGGAATTTGTGTTTTCACCATCTGCCTCTGTGCGTGTTCCTTTTACAGAAATCCCTCTAGCAGCCGAGTGGGGAAAGCATTTGCAGAAAGAGTTACAAAGGTTACAGTTGGAACCGACTTAGCAGGCTGGGGGTTAAAAGTTAAAAGTTAAACGCCGCGCTGAGCCATCATCTTGGAAGCGCTGTTCACCGACACCAACAACCTGCACAATGACTTCACGCGACGGTGGTGTCCATTCCCCATCGCGCGCTGTGATTTCCACACTCACTTGTTGTCCATCAAGAGATACGCGGTAGGTCGTCGTTGCCCAACCACCCGTTTGGTAGTCAAAGGTATGACCATCGTCTTCGTAGAGCGTCCACTCACCTGTACCTGGCCAGACGTGTAGCGTCAGTAGATCGAGCGGACGTTCGTCAGCATACTGCATGACTGGTGCCATGGGAATAATTGCGCCTGCCCGGACATAGAGCGGCATCCGCTCTAGTGGTGCATGGGCCAAAATATGAGTTGGACCTTCGTAGCGATCGCCGCTCCACCAGTCGTACCAGCTACCTTGAGGCAAGTACACAGCGCGATGCTCAATCCCAGGTCTGTAAATTGGTGCAGCCATCAGTGACGGGCCAAGCAACACTTGATCGGAGGTAAAGGTGGTTGGATCGTTTGGGAAATGGTAAAGCAGGGGGCGTAAAATCGGTGCCCCAGTCGTAGTTGCTTCCCAGAAGAGTGTGTAGATGTAGGGCAATAATCGGTAGCGTAGCTCGATATATTCACGGCAGATACGTTCGACGCGATCGCCAAATACCCATGGCTCATGTCGGGCGGTACTCATAGCAGAATGACCGCGCATCAAAGGGTAGAGCATCCCCACCTGCATCCAACGCGCGAATAATTCAGCAGTGGCATTGCCTGCAAAGCCGCCGATATCACAACCTACAAATGCCACACCCGACAACCCCATATTGCAGAGCATTGGCAGTGACATCTCCAGATGCTCCCACAACGACTGATTATCACCCATCCACACAGATGACCAGCGTTGCACCCCTGCGTAACCAGAGCGCGTCAGCACGAATGAGCGTTCGGTGGGGCGCAACCGCTCTAACCCTTCGCAACTCGCTCGAGCCATTGTTAGCCCGTAGAGGTTGTGAGCTTCGGTATGGGTTGTGCTTTCTTCAACTGGACCTTGGGGCGCGTCGAGGGGAAACCAGATTTTTTCACCAGGGTCGCCAAAGGGGCGACTGGCGATCGCTGGTTCATTCATATCATTCCAAATCCCAGCCACACCGATTTCAGTCAAGCTTTTGTGTAAGTCGCCCCACCACTCACGTACGTCAGAGCGCAGGAAATCGGGAAACACGGCCTTATCAGGCCAAACGTAGCCGTGAAACAACTTACCATCAGCTTTACGCACAAAATAGTCATGTTCTACTCCCTGCTCGAAGACATGGTAGTCGGCCTCCGGTTCGTACTTGACACCCGGATCGATGATTGTCACCGTCTTAAAACCATCCCGGGCTAGATCGCTCACCAATTTGGCAGGGTCAGGAAAGCGCTTGGGACTCCAGGTGAAGACGCGGTAGCCGCGCATGTAGTCGATATCGAGATGAATCACATCGCAAGGGATGCGGCGGGCACGAAATTCTTGGGTGAGTTCGCGCACCACCGTTTCAGATTCGTAGCTCCAGCGGCATTGGTGATAGCCAAGTGCCCACCGGGGGGGCAACGGCATTCGACCAGTTAGTTGAGTGTACGTGCGGAGAATGTTTGAGGGTTCGGGGCCGTAGATAATGTAGTAGTCCAGTTCACCCCGGCGAGTTTCCATTCGCCAAACTCCTGGTTGTTCTGCACCAATGTCAAACTGGCTCCAAAAGGTGGTGTTAAAAAAAATACCGTAGCCGACCTCTGGACGCAGAGCGATAAAAAATGGAATCGCCTGGTACATTTCGTCGGTGATTGAATCGTAATCGAGGGCGTCAGTTGTCCAGTTGGTGAGAAGCTCAGCTCGTTTGTCTAGCAACCTAGTGCGCTCACCAAAGCCATAGAAGTGTTCATCGGCTTCGATCTGTTTCCAGGCAGCAGTGGCACCCATGCGCCAACCCACGCCTATATCTGCATCTTGAGCAAACAAATGACCAGCTTTGTCTAAGCAGGTAACACGGCAGTCTTTGCGCTGGACACAAACGCGCATCTGCTCCGTTGTAATTTCTATTGACGCATCAGTTTCCTGTACCTCGAACGGCACAACTGGCCATTCTGCATCATCCAGTGTTACTGCCCACGAGCGGCGTGGCACAAACTCCCCAGTCGGAGCCAGACGCACTCGAATTAAATTTGGTGCCAACACATTGATGGCAAGACACGACTGCTCACACTGGAAATTGATCCCACGTTCATTACGCTGTACAGCTTGCACCGCTCCAATTGTTGACCAAGGCTGCTGATTTGTGGGCAGTTGTCCAAAGTATTGCGGCATATACTAATTGCTTAAGCTTGAATTACCAAGTATTCTCGTTACTCTCCTGCTGATGATTCTAGCTTGCACAGTGATTTGCTCAATCGCCATCTCTTACAAAGTTCTGAGCGGAGGAGACCTCCGCTCAGACTTTGCGCAATTTTTCAACGCTCAGAGGCGAGCAGTTTGTCAATAAGTTCGTTCACGCCAGCCCCTCGACTGCCCTGAGTGATCCAATCAGCCTGCTCTTTCACCATTGGTAAAGCGTTCGCGACTGCCACAGAAAACCCACATAAATCTAAGAAGGCTTGGTCATTTTCGGCATCACCTACGGCAACTACATTGTGTGCAGACAGCCTCATTTGGTTCAAGGCAGCCTCAAGCCCAGCAGCTTTATTAATGCCTGTAGGCAGAACCATGACAGCACCCTTGTTAAAGATGACCTGCAACTCCAACCCCAGTTCTCGGATAGTTTCCAGGACAGTGGTTTCATTTGGTTCCCAGGTGGCAACAATCACACGTCCGATTGACAAAGGAGCAACTTTATGCGTTTTCAAGGTTTGAATAAATATTTCTGGTGGGCGATCGCCCAACAACTGCTCCTCTCGACTGGCAGGCCAGTAGAGCAGCGCTCCATTTTCTGCCACCACACAGTCGAACTTATCAACTTGAGGAAAAACCTGGCAGAGATCGTCCAACTGCCGCCCCGTGACCAAAATCAGTTTTCGCCCAGTCTCCTGCCAGCGCTGTAGTGCTGTCAGAGTTGCTTCATTCACCTGACCATCGGTTGCCAGCGTGCCATCGTAATCAGAAGCGAGTGCCAAATAGCGCATAACTAAGGTTAAGCAATCAGAGATAATAGTTGTTAATAGAAATTATCTATATAGCAATCCTATCTGAGTTATGAAAATTACTTTTTGAACGAATCACGAACCGCCGAGACGCCAAGAGCGCCAAGGAAAAGAAGGATTTCACGAATCATTTAGGACTGCTATATGTCAAAAATGACCAGGTTTTAGCAGCGGCAACTAGCCAGCGTGACACAGAAACGGCAGCAATATTCGAACTCCTGCGTTTAAACCAGATGCCCACGGCAGAGAAGTTGCGTACTGGTTCCATTGATTTAGTAAGGCAGTTGCAACTGTGAAAAGAGCAACCTTGTTAGAAATTGAAGCAGCTATCAAACAACTGCCAGAAGGTGAGGTTCGCCAACTATCAGTTTGGCTGCAGGAGTATTTGGATGAAATGTGGGATCAGCAAATTGAAGCTGATTTAGGCGCAGGAAAGCTCGATAAGCTAGTTGCTAAAGCAGAGGCGGATATTTCAGCTAACCGAGTGAGGGATCTCGGTGAAGTCCTTCGCAACGGCTGATTTTTGGTCTAGGCCCGGCAAGTTGACTTAAAGGACTAGATTTCATCAGGGTCAACACCCATTTCTCGCAGTCGTTCAGCGAGGCGGTCTGCCCGTTCCGCTCCAGTAGGAATGACTTGCCCATTGCGATCACACCAACGTAGCCATAGCCGTGTGACTTCCTCTTCAAACTGTCCTGACCACAGGGTTAGCCCTAAGCCGACCCCCTCTAACCAGACTGACTGACCCACAACAATTCCTGGGGCTGTAGTCAGTTCTGTATAGCCGATAGGTGAAATCGTCCACACTCGCAACAGCGCCCCATTCATTTCATTCTTGCCCTGAATCTGCTGGAGCGGGTCAAACACGACATAGTAAGGTACGCCAATCTGAGCGTAGATGTCTTTTTTAGAGGTTGTCTTGCCCTTCTGTTGAGATTTTTTGCTTATGGTCAATTCGTCCCCTTCTGCATTGGAAACAATCTCAATGCAAACCTCCGGGTCTTTGCCAAATTCCCATGTAAAGTAGGAGCGGTTCTGTCTCTGGGAGAAGTCCTCTGGTCGCTGCACCCCTAAACTAAGCAGCATGTCTGGGACGATCGGATCACCCTTAAGTTTGTAGAACAACCCCACATTGGCAGCAGCAAGGAATGGTGAAGGCAGAACTTTAGAACTGTAGAGGGGTTCTACCAATAGCCTTTGCTGCTCCTCTGATTGAAAATTGTCCACAGGTGTATTGTCCTCGATCACGAGATGGCTTATGTCAAGCTCAGTGACGATGTCTTCAGAGTCTAGAATTTGTTGAGTCATAAGCAGTAACCAAACCCTATGCCTCATTATCCTCTAAATCTTGCGCTTATGGCTTCCTCACTCTGCATCGTCTCGTTGCACATGCCGCAAATTAGGCTTAGAGAGGGCTTGATTCCAAGCGATCGCCATCAGTTAACACCTCATCAACAAAGGGAAACAAAGGACTACCAGGCGACCATAATTCTGTACTACCGGGATGTTGATCAAAGTAATCAGGTTTAGTAGTAACTCGCAAAGTTTTTTTCATTCCAGGCATAGAGAATTTATATTCGCCAGCCTGCATGAGTTGAACTTCAATTCCTTGAGGTAATAGAGAAGGAGTTTGTAATAATTTTTCTAATGTTTTTAAGTCATATAGCGGTTCTGGTCGCAAAGGCTCCTCTAAATCAGCTTCAGTAATTGTATCCAAATCAAAACTTTCTTCTTGAGCTTGACGAATACTATTATCCAGTTCACTGACTAAAGTTGCTCGCTGCTGTTCTTGCTCAGAGCGATTAGATAAAGCAGCATTGGCAATACTTCTGGGTAAGGTAGCTAAAATAGGTTGTAATCTACCCACATACTGAGAAAAAAGACCAATCCGTTCTCTCAATACTAAATAAACATCTGTTTCTACAGTATCTTTGTAATGTAAATTAACAACTTTAATGTTTTCGTAGACTTGACCTAAACGATCTATCCTGCCAATTCTCTGCTCAACTCGCATGGGATTCCAAGGCATATCGTAGTTAATTAATGCCCCGCAAAATTGAAAATTTAAGCCTTCTGCTGCTGCGTCTGTACATAAGAGAATTTCAGCTTTTCCTTCCCGAAATAGTTGCTTAGTCTCATCTCTAGAAATAACTCGCCAACTACCATTGCTGACAGCTAATTCTCCACCCCTACCCGAAAAACAAATAACTTTATATTTTTCTGTTTTCGCCAAATACTGACGTAGAAAATCCATTGTATCAATATATTGGGTAAACACAATTACTTGTCGATAACCCTGTTGTGTGATTTTCTGAAGTTCTTGACGAAAAAATTGGGCTTTAGTATCGGCAGGTAATTGTTTAACTTGTTTTAATAAAATTTCTAATTCGCGTACTTCTTCTGCTTGTAAAGCTGCTCTTTCTAACTCGTTGGCTTCTTCAACATCCATTGTGTCATCCGAAGCTTCATCATCGGAAATATTTTCTTCATTAAGTTCTAGTTGAGAAGAATTCCGGCTTTGAAGGCTATTAACTCGCTGGCTAAGGGTATGTTCTAAAGCAGCAAAACTACTAGCAAGACGACGGCGATAGATAGTCATCACAAAACCAACAGCATTTTTCTCTGATTGAGAGGCATTATTATAAGTGCTAGAAATATAATCTTCCACTGCTTCATAGAGTTTTCTTTCAGCAGCAGTTAAATATACAAATTCATCTTCTACAATCCGATTGGCAATGCGAGTGCTAATTTTTCCGGCTTCGTAATAACGACGCAATAGTTCGCGGGTATGACGGGAGATTAAGCGATTGACGGGAGTATTGGAGCGTATGATTGCGATCGCAGTCCGTCTTCTGTCGCTGCTGAGTTGTTTTCTAGGCAGTGTGGCTTCATCTCGCAGGGCTTGCAACACTTTTTTAGTAGCTAATTTACTACCACTAGAGATAAATTTATAGGCAGTTTCTGGTGATGTTTCGCCAAATTCTGCTTCAACGGCACGAAATAGCCGCGCCATAAATTCAAATTGAGCGTGGCTTGGGTTGGCTGTGCTGGCATAGTCAAAGAAAGTCTGGAAGTTGCGTAAATCCCAAAGTTGCGGGAGTCCGAGTAAACTCAGTAAATCCCAAACTTCTATGGGACTAACCTGCATGGGAGTAGCAGTCAATAAGACTAAACCTTGAGTTTTATGCTTTAACTGCTGCATCAATCGCAATAATTGATTTGGTCCTTTGGGCTGAGTCCCACTTACTCCTTGACGGCGGGCATGGTGTGCTTCATCAAGAAACACTAAATTGTAAGGTTCGGCTTCATTGATCAATTCTCTGGCGCGATCTGTCCTTCGCATCAAGTGGCTGGAGGTAATGACAATCGGTTCTTTGTGCCATTCTTGACGACTGACTGATTTAATGATGGGTTTGCCTAATACTTCCAAAGCTGGGCAATCATACCAAGCCAGAGTTTTGCCATCATAGATGGGAACATTGAGGTTGAATTTTTCTCTGAGTTCAATTTGCCATTGAGTCAGAACCGCTTTGGGGGCAAGGATGAGAATCCGCTTGGCTTTTTCAGCTAACCAAGCTTGACGAATCAATAATCCGGCTTGAATGGTTTTACCCAAGCCAACTTCGTCAGCAATGAGGAGTTTGGGGGGCCAGTTTTGATACAGGCGTTGAAAAGCGTTGATTTGGTGAGGATAAGGTGTAATCGCACAGGTGGCTTCGCCAACGCGATCACCAATTCCTGGAATTGCTGCGCCGTACTGTATTAAGCTCCAAATTTGTTTGAATTGTTCTTGCAGATCCAGAGGTTGATTCTTCTCATCGAAAGCTTTTTCATCGGTTTGGGTAGTTGTAGCAGCATTCTGACTACTGACTTCTAACTCCTCGATTCTCTCTAATCGCTTTGGTTTGTGATCGTTGGGTGGGAGATAACTGAGGAGTTGTTCTTTTACCGCAGTAGGAACATCAATGACTAAACAGCGTTTGGCTTGGTTTGTCCAAAGTTTAGCAAACCCTCGTTCCTCTTCCTCTAAATGAAGTTTTGTTCCACTCCAGTCTGTGAAGACGTGAAAACTCTCCCAATTTCCTGTCCAGCCTTTGGCTGTTTCATTCACACTGCCATTAAACGCCAGTCGGTTTCCAGCTTTGTCTTCAATAGTTCCGGCTTTTTCGTGAAAAATGCCTTGTGCGGGAATTGGTTGGCGTTCAGGAGAACAAGGTAAGGCAAGTTTAACCTCTAAATAGCCCTGTGCAACCATCCAGGCAAGAAGTTCCAATGCCTCTGCTTCTTCGATATTCTCTGGGAGCAAGGGAAAATTAGATAAGGAACGCTCTACTACTTCTTTGAGTTTTTCACCTCGTGCGATCGCTTCTACTTCTTCTTCTCGCAGAGTGCAACCAATGACTAACCGCATCACTCCCCGATTGCGGATTAAGCCTTCCATTCCTCTAACAGCTAAGCTGAGAATACGGGCAGAAAAAAAGCCAGTAGAACGGTCGTAGCGTATTGCACAATTGAGGGCAGGTTCGTAAAACTCCTTAATCAGACTTAATGCGTCAGAGTCGTATTTTGTTGCCCAGGTATAATCTGTCAGTAAAGCCATAAATTTTTAGGCATTGGTTTGAATCATAAAACTAAATTTTTCTAAAATTAGTTTTTTTCTGGCTTCAATAAATTGCTCGTAGTTGTCTAGCTTCCATAATTCTCGCTCTTGGGAAATTAGGTGCAACTTCAAATAACCATCGCTTTTATTGACAAACCACTCTTCTGGGGGAATATCTCTCTTTCCCCCTCCACTATTTTCTTGTGCAGTTAACAACATACAATTAGCAATTTGATCGCGATCGAATTGCCGATATTTGAGAATATTTCTATAACCTGTATTTGGGTTAACTGTTTTAACTATACGTAGTAGAGATTGAGGAGTTAGAAGTCAGTAGTCAGAATGCTGCTACAACTACCCAAACCGATGAAAAAGCTTTCGATGAGAAGAATCA
>QQTW01004928.1_pt1 | contig 10032 bp, 5 predicted proteins | sample 1904831 | NCBI WGS metagenome assembly QQTW01 (sample SAMN09435610, study PRJNA476489) | Subsurface metagenome, whole genome shotgun sequencing project.
CCGTTAATTTAGTGACATTCATATTCCAAATAAAGCTAAGTCATCAATGCGATGTTCCCACAACCAATCAATACCCTCTGCGGCTTCATATCCTAAATACCCACTGTCAAAATAACCACAGAGAAATAGAATAAAACGAATATCATTGCCGTAACTACTTTTTAATTGTGCAACCTTAACTGCTTCTTCTTTACGGCGCTTGTTAGGATTTGTAAAATCTCCCGCTGATTTTGCTTCAATCAGTAAAGGTAAATCTCCAGGTGATGATTGCAAAGGCATAATTACAGCATCAATTGGAATATTGACTTGTTTGCTGCCAGATTGTAAGTTTACCGCGATATTGAGTCGAAATGCAAAATTTCCTGGCTGTATTGTATTGAATCTTAATCCAGTTCCTCCTGGTACATATAAGTAACCGCGTGCTTCTAACCACTCACGAATTACAGTGAGTTGTCTTTGCTCCTGGGCGTTGCGGATAATTGGGTCTGCAACTGCACCACACAAGCGGTCTGCAACAATTGTCGCTGCTCTATGGATTTGTGCTTCTGTTGGTTCCAGTCCGGTGTCGAGCCAAGGGAAAATATCTTTATCAATTAGCTGTGCGAACACTTGGCTGATTTTCTCTAGTTCTGCATCGATAAGCGCACTTTCCATTTTTGGTGGAATACGCTGTTTCTCTTCCATATTCTTGACTAGGTTGGGCAAGACACCTGCTAATCCAATTAAGCGATAGCGAAGCGCTGCCGCCTACGGCAGATCGCGTGCTATCGGTGGTGCAGTTGCCATTCTCAGTATGGGGAGTACCGATGGATGTTGGCGCAGTGTAGAAGGTGTGATGTTGGTTAAATTAGTTGTCCAAGCTAGCGCGGATTCAACTTGTTGTGCTGTAATTACGCGAGTATTACGGTAAGCACTGGGAGCAAACTGTATAAACCAGTTGTTGTACAAGTCAACCGACTGGGCAATATCCTGCTTCCATAAATGGGGTTTGTCAGCATTAACTCGCACTGCGTTTCCTCTGCATGGTCGAAATTTGGGTTTTTCTCGCTTATAACTGGAAAAGGTTGAGAACAGTTTGCTTCTGATAAGTCTTCAAATCGACTGGTTCTCTCTTCATGATAAGATTATAAATTTCTTGTATTTCATCAGTGGTATTTTCTTTGGTTAGAAATCTGAATGCTGAAGCAGCCAAATAATCTGGTTGTTCCTCAAAAGCTAACCACAAACGATTTTCAACTTCTGCAACCTGACCAGCAATTTTTTCATGCGATCGCCGTAAGGTGTGAGGACTTTTGTAACATCCGCCTTGGGAAACTCCGTCTTACTGAACCACCACACAGTATTTACCGAATCTTTAGCCCGCATTTTGCGCTTGTTAACCCACTCAATAGGGCTGGGTAACTTAGACGGGTTGTACCAAATAAAAGTCTTCAGCCAAGAAAAAACCAATGTCATCACAAAAGCGTATAGGCACTCGGTAATTATACAAGCTACGAACGGGAACCCCTTTTTCATAGGCTCCACCTAAATCCACAACAAAGCTACCATCATTACGCAACTTTTGATTTTTGATGTTATGAATACAGTGTTAGCACCTCCTAGCAGCAGTCATTAGAGTTGCTTATAGATTGCAGCTTTTGGGCTAAAAATTATTAATATTACTAAGCTTATTGAGGATATTCGATTTGCTCTTGACCCGACAGGGATTGTAAATCCCCTGTCTAATAGCAAAAATCCATTAAAAATGGATTAATGAGCGCAAGTAAACCATAAATTGTAGAGTGCGTTACGCTATGCTTTAACGCACCCTATATCTTGATATTTTAGAGTAAATTACCGTTCTCTTAAACTTTTAAATCCTCGCATAAGATAACAATGCTAACCGCATGGAATGCAATTATTAGCCGACCGCTATCCGTTAATTGATAAGCACACAAAACTTACTCAAAACGCTCATATTTCATTAACAAGAGCTAAAAGAAACACATTTTTTTAGATTCTTTAAAAGTCTTGCTATGTAAGGGTTTTAAAATGTATATCTAAGGATCTACCCATGCCTACCATACTCAATGTCAAGATTTATCTAAAAAATTTTCGTACTCAGCTTCTATTCCTGATAATTTTACAGCCTCTCGTAGTAAGGGATTAATTTCTCCTTGTTGACAATCAAATACTTCCCACCCTTTGTTTGAATTAGTAGGTTCTTGATATACAAGTACAACTACTGACTTAGTTTGAATGTGTTGAAAAAAGACCGAGACAAATTTAACATTTTCAAATCCAAGTAAAGAGGCAATTTCTTCGTCAGAAGGAGTGGGTGTCAAATCTCTAAAGCATCTAAGGATAAACTCCTCGATAATGTCATACTTTCTTTCTGTATCTTTTGAAAGATACCAAACTTTACTTTGAACCGCACCCAATATTTCTTTGCCTATCAAAGCATCGCGGTGCTGAGTTGTGACTGTTGTTCTAATCCACGAGTTCATCTACTTTCAAATATGCTCCATGATTTTTAGCAATGTCTAATACTCGCCCATACATTGGACTAGCCTCAGTTTGAAGCTCTACATAGTTATGGGAAGAACCAGTTACAATTAGTAATTTTCTAGCTCGACTCATCGCCACATTGACGCGCTCAGGAGTTCTCAAAAACTCACTTGGAAATACACCAGGCTGATTCAAGACAAGGCTCACAAACATAATATCTTTTTCCATGCCTTGAAATTCATCAACAGTGCCAATGCTTAGTGTTACGTTTGAAGGTAAGCTGATATTCTTCTGATGCAATAAACCTTTAATAAGGTTTGTTTGAGCTTTATATACAGAGGTAATACCAATTTCTATTTGCTCAGATAAATTATTAGTTTTAACGAGGATTGTGAAGATATTAATAACAATTGAAATAATCAGTTCCGCTTCGCGCAGGTTTTGACGACCTGTCCCTACTTGCTTATGATGCCAATTGCTATTATTCTTAGGTAAATCAATCCAAATGAGGTGGTCTTTCTTTGATAACCAGTTAGGAATTTCAATTTCGTGTGCGCGATCGCTATCCTGATTTTCATAGCCAATAGTTAATTTACCCTCATAAAACTGATTAATTGCTGACATAATCTGAGAGTGCATACGGTATTGTTGTGTCAGCATTAAAGTTCGAGAAGCCCCAATATTATCTAGATACTCATACCGCTCCTTAAAGAGACAAGTTGATAATTCTTTCCTTAGCTCTTCTGCATCTAATCCTAAAGACTTAGCAGCTTCAATAAAACAGGATTCTTCTCCAAATATAGGTGGTAGTTGTTTGTGGTCTCCGACTAAAACAATTTTCTTGCCTAGTAAGCAAGGAACTAATAGTTCAGTTGGTGTCGCCTTGGATACTTCGTCAACAATGACAGCATCAAATTCGGAAAAATGGCTCAAAAAATTTCTTTTATTGCCTGTATATATGCAAGTCGCACCGATAACATTAGCACATTTAAAAAAAAGTGCATGTAGTTCATCACTGATTTCTGTAGTATTTGTATCAATTCGAGCAATCCAGTCTTTTTGTATTTGAATTTCAGTTTTCAGCCTTTTGGCTCTCGTTTCGCCACCGACAGATAATAACCACTGGTTTCTTTCTAAACTTAATAACTCAAAATTAGGAATAGCAACATCTAATAAAGGTGGTATAGCCCTTTTTACTCGTAGCTCTTTCCAAGTGCGATGACCAACTTCATATTTATCATCTTTGTGCCTCACATCGCTGGCTATATTCTTGGATTCTTCATTTAAGGAGTTGGCTCTATTTAAAGCTGACTGTTCTAACTGAGTATATTTATGTTGTAGAGGTAAGATTTTTTGGCATAAAGATGCCAACGCATTTTGAAAAGATGGAACAAGCTGATTTTTGATATTTCGGATGTGTGCTTCTGCAAACGAAGCCATATTCTGAAGATTTTTGCAGATTTGAATCAAATCTTCAAGACTGAGGGTATTTCTCCAATGCAATACTTTAGTACTAATAGTATTAAAAATTTCGTGAAGGGTCTTTGCCTCATTTAACAAAGGTTTAGCATCTACCAATAAGCTGTTAAAATAACTTTCCTCATCTCTAAACTTTTTTAATTCTTGTTCATGTTGGATACGAAGTTCAGTGGTTTTAGCTTCTGTATCTTGTAATATAAAATTATACTCTTGGTATATTTTTCTTGAAAGGATAGAGCTATTGGTATGAAAAGAACAACTAGCATTGGATATCATATCAATAGAGCTTTTTAACTGTCCTTCAGCACGGGATAGAACTGGTTTGTAAAGGCGACCAACAATAAATAGTAAAGATAGTCTTTTCAGGCTAAACAATTTATCAGATATATATTGATATTGATTTAGGCGATTTGGCGATAAATTTATTTCTGATTCCTCCCATGAACGTATTAACTGAACAAGGTTTATTTTTCGTGTCAAAAATTGAGAAGCATCAGACAAAATATTAAAAAAATTGCTATTATTATTAGTAATATAAGAATATTTAAGAAGTGCAATAAAGGTTTTAGCTTTGCTTAAACGACTAGATATATTAGTGTAGTTAAGGCTTAAAGAAATTACTTCTAATGATTCATCTGTAATTCCGTAGCAAAGTATCTGTTTAAACTTACCTTCTAAATTTTGCTTCTTTCCCATTTCTATACGTGTAAATTCAACAGAGTTTTTTGTATCTTGTTGACGTTGAAGAGAAGTTTTTAGTTTTAAAACAGTCGATTCAATTTTTTGAAGTAAGGAGTTACAATCCTGTTCAAACTGGAAAACCTTGCCACCAGGTTTGGCATCCAATATCTGCTGCTGAAGCTCGATTGCTATTTTCCAAGGGTTGGATGTACGTGGAGTCCAAGAGCTAGTTAGTTCGCTAATTTGTAGTTGAATGAATCGCTGCCATAATTCGTTATTGTAATTAGGAATTACTTTGTTATTGCTAAACTGTTGAGTAAGGGTGTTTAACGCCCGATCAAGAGTTGTTAAAAATGAGTTTTTACTTTGTAGAGTAAGTGCTTCTTCTGTATGTTTATTTGCCTCTGCTCTTTTATTTTCAGCCTCCGTCAGTAGTATACTTCGTTCTTGCTGCCAGTGAGTCCATTTAGAAATATCTTCCCAGTGATTAATAAATAACTCTAGTGGCATAGCTTTTGTTTCAATTTCTACCAAATTTTTGTGGGACTTTTGAGCAAGGGATCGTAGCCACCTTCTAACTGCTTTTTCGCCAACAAAATCCTGAGCATCCTCACTAACTTTTTTGCTTTCACCTAGCCTGATAGCAAGTATATCTGGGTGGTTTTGCAATCTGGATAGTGCATTATCTACTGCCAAATTAGACTGGGAGGACACAATAACTCGTCCACCTCGACGAGCAATTTGATAACATAGTTCTGAGATAAATGTTGTTTTTCCTGTCCCTGGCGGTCCTTGTAAGAAAAAACAGTCCGGTGAAGCTAAAGCGATTGCTATTGCTAGCCTCTGATGTTCGTTAATCCGTTGTACGTTCAGGCATTCCTGTAAAGGTATCGGATTAACAAGAGGCATCGCTTGAAGCGCTAGCTCTTCGTTACTGCCATAAAGAATTTTGTCAAGATTAGGCAGACGACCACCATCTTCTTTCAGACGCTTAATAGCACCTTTCTGTACGCGGATTTGATATAAGTCGCCGATCAGAGAATTAGCAACAAATCCATTGATTGCAATCAATAAATTTCTGTTATTGATTAATTCTACGTACTCTTCATCCAATGATACCTTGAGAATACGTGTATTTTCGTTAAATGATTCAAACTTGACTGATATCTTATCAATATCAGTCAAGTTTATCTCCTGTGTTAGTTCTCTAATAGAATTTTGTAAAGTACGTAATTGGGATTGATTTTCTAGTAACTCTGACGATAAATACCCGATTAGGTAGCCACTATTGTCAATTACCCAGAAAAAACGATTGCTTTGATGCTGCTTATAAAACTCTTTTTGAGAGAGATTAGCAGAAATAAGAGGTATAATTTCATTCTTTCTTGATTTCTTTATTGTATTTAGGCTTAAATCTTCACCCCGGCGGCACTGCTTAATTTTATTTAATAGTTCTGCTGAAGTAACTTGAGCAAGAGTTAGATGTATGGAGGCTGGATTATCGCTATCAATTCTCGAAGAAATAAAAGGGACTTGAAACTGCTTTTTTTCAATAAACAGTTCTAACACCTCCAAGTAAGTCAACCACCGTTTTAGCCGCTTATTGACTTCATGTTTTTCTTGTTGGCGCGTATTTAGGGTAAACAAAGTTTCTATCCAATCTTGTGGGATAGGGCTAGCTGTTAAATTATTTGTGCTAAGGCAACAAGGCATATCCACTTCCCAGCGTTGTTTATCCCCTTCCCATCGGCTTGCACCAGTGGCTAGGGCACAATCAAACTTGGCGAGAATTCTGAACTGAAGACCCCCTAAATCGTTATCCATCGGTATCCGCATACCCAAACTTGCCAATCCTGTTTCCCTATCTTGACCCTCTAATTTGCACATAAAGACATGTGTTACATCCTCAATCTGCTGTTTAAACAAATCGAGTAAATTTAAATTTTCTAAGTCTTTACGAGCCTTGTTAGTTAGTTGAATGTATATTTGGGGAGGGAAATTTTCTCTCATGTCTATTACTAAATATGGTTTAACACCCTGAAAAAGACTTTCCGGTTTTTATCTAAAATTTACAAGAGAGTTTAAAGTTCTCTAATTTTATCGATTCTTCTAAACCTAAATTTTTGAGTAAGTTAGTGGTTAGTAAATCCTTGTAGGACAAGAGATATGACTAACTCACACTAGGTGTAAGCGTAAATTTGTTGAAACTTTATCTAAACTATTAACAATTATTTTTTACATTTATTTGCCAATTTTCTTCAGAAATATTACTGATGTAATTTCAAGTAGTCCACTCAATGTTAAGATTGCCAATGCTTCAATTGATATTCCAGGGGGCGATCGCGCTCGAACCCGCCAATTTAGAGGGGTTGGATTAGGACTTCCACGCCTACGTATAAAAGGCATATGGTAGGATGAGTATATCTATACCTTGCTGCTCGACGAATGGCTTTCCCAACAGAGCATCACTGCGATCGCTAAAAAAGACACTTAAATAAAAAGTAATATTATTAACATATCAACCTTCTTTTACCATCCAAACAAGAAAGCCAAGAATTTGCTCTATGGGAGGTAAAGCATAGTCATTTAAATCGATTGTTACGGTTTTTTCCTCTAATTTTAAAAATCGCCATTGCGTTCCACTAGTAACACTACCGTAGACCGCTCTGATGGGTTGACTGGACGTTTCATTAAAGATTTGCACAGCAACCATTTCTGCAATGCACTGTCCGAGTCCTAATTTTAAATCCGCTTTTTTTGCTTCTACAACAACTATAGCTGGAGCTTCCAGCGTTAACTGTTCTGGTGAACGGCTAATCATAAAATCACAGACTCCATTCAGTCCTGCATTTATATCTACATCAAATTGTTCGCCAGAAAAAACGCTTATTTCTCGGTTAAGGATGCGTCGTACCTCTAAAAGTACGGGATTGATAATTACTTCAGAACGCGCTTTTTCTGTACCTACGGCTATAGCCCAGGGTAAATCCTCTAAAATTGCTTGTAGCCTCGAACTAGCGACTATTGGCTCAATTGTATCGCTGAAGAATCTGACCCCCTCAACGATTTTGATTTCTAGGTCGCGCTTAACTTTGTCGATGGTAAATTCACTGTAGGGCATAGGAAACTAGTGCTTCAATGTCATTAGTTGCGATCCGCCGCAAGGCGGCAGCGCTTCGCTATCGCAATTATAATTCAGCGTGTTTTTCTGATGGGTAACAAGATCCCCGACAACTCCTGCGAAGTCGGGGATCTAACCCTCACGACTTGTCATAATTAATGACAGCTTGAAAAAGAGTCGGCAAGGTTGGGGGACTGGGATGCTCGAATTTACATAAGCAATCATCCGAACTTCATATTACGCAAAGCCCCCCAATTTATCAGGGGGTTGGGGGGATCTCCAAGGACTAGAACGCTTAGTTTTTCGTATAGTGTGTAATATCGAATCCGCTTAAATGAACGCACAAACGGTAAGGGCACAGCAGTGCTGTGTCCCTACAAATACCTGCAATCAACCGGATTTGGTATAAGTCCTGATAAAGTACAAAAAAACCCGTTTTTGAAAGTTAAAACGGGTTATATAGAAATGTGTTTTGATTTGAAGAGATTATGCAGGGTTTGTTTGCATTTTTTGGCGAAGTAAGTTAATAACTGAAGCTTTTTCTAAAATTCCAACTAGCACGCCATTATCACGAATCACAGCAAGTGCAGATAATTTTTGTTGTTCGAGTAGTTGTAGTACATCCAACAATGGTTTATCGGATTGTATGGTGCTAGACACGGACATTGGTTGTATCACTTCTCTAATTTGAGTTTCTGACCATAGCGTAGTAGGAATAGAGCGTATATTGTCAACTGATACCGTTCCCACCAATTGCCCATTCTCATCAGTAACTAAGAATTGACGATAACCTTGTCCATTTAAAATCTGCTCGTCGGCAAACTCTCTTAAACTAAGATTAGCATTGACAATTGGGCTATCTGGAGTTATTGCGTCTGCTGCTGTCAATCCTGTTAGTTGTTCCTGTAAGGTTGCACTTCTCGATGCATTACCAGCATTTTGCAGCAAAAAGAAACCGATTAACAAGTTCCATACATTCGCAAAGCTGCCAAACAATAGTAGGGGGAGTAAACCAGATGCAACTGCAACCCAACCAAAAATTTGCCCAACTCGACTGGCAAAAACTACACCTTTGTAAGGATTACCTGTGATTTTCCAGACGATGGCTTTTAGTATATTTCCGCCATCCAAGGGCAAGCCAGGAATAAGATTAAATAACGCTAATGACAAGTTAACAGTAGCTAGTACCGTCAGAATCGCTGCAAATGAACCACTAGCAGCAGTACCAAAACCAATAGCTGTAAATATACCGAAGAGCAATAGGCTAACCAGAGGACCTGCGATCGCAACCCAAAAAGCTTCTGCCGGGGTTTTCGATTCTTTTTCTAAGCTTGCCAACCCACCAAATATAAATAATGTAATCGATTTAACATCAATTCCTTGGCGAATAGCGACAAAGCTATGTCCTAGTTCATGGGCAACAACAGAACCAAATAATAATAGCGCTGTCATTAATCCCAGTAACACGGGTAATCCGGCAGATAATTGGGGAAATTGTGCCGCTAGTCCACTGCTGTAGCTCCAAGTTACCAAACCTAGAACTAAAAACCAGGACGGATGGATGTAAAAAGGAATCCCGAAGAGGTTGCCTATGCGAATAGTGCCATTCATGGCATTCACCTTTGATTTCAACACTGAGAGATTTTTTGCCCCTCTTGATATCCCTATCGTAACGGAATGTTAAGGAACTTGAATCAGAGTAATAGTAGTGGTGTCCGTCTGTTTGGGTGCGGTTATGTGACCTTTTACGACCTGTGGCACGACGACTTGAAATGTTACTATTAGAGAGTACGCTTCGGCACGGGTTATGGAGCCTTGATAGTGGCGATACTCGTTGCGAGATGCTACGCGATCGCTTGTGGCTCCACAAACAGCACCTTTAAAACGCCGAATTAGGACGTTTTGTCCCCATCGCAGAAAATCTGTGCTAACTTAATCCGAGATGTAATAGTCCCCATCCCCCTCAAACAATGATCATTTCTATTTAAATTAAAATCCGGGCAATTCGAGTCAGATCAACCTGTCAAACGAAACACAGGTTAACTTATAATTATTTAACAATTATTAACAATTAATAAGTTTACCTAGAACATAAAAACAAGCGTTTGTTATGGACCAGCCCTTGCTGGCTTCCAAGGACAAGCTTAATTAATTCCAATAGTGCCATTTCAGCTGAACATAAAACAATGAAAGACCTCACTCGTTATCGAAATATCGGTATCTTCGCCCACGTAGATGCTGGTAAAACCACCACCACAGAAAAA
>QQTW01004929.1_pt1 | contig 10030 bp, 8 predicted proteins | sample 1904831 | NCBI WGS metagenome assembly QQTW01 (sample SAMN09435610, study PRJNA476489) | Subsurface metagenome, whole genome shotgun sequencing project.
ATGCTCTTACCTCTGTGGGCTGGAACTTTCTACAGGATGTACTAACAATTCCCGAACAAAAGCCATGGACCATGATTGTTCAGGATAAGTCCCCTTTAGGCTGAGCATCAGCTACTCGGCGAGTCCTGCATTGTTCGTGAAGCTGCTCACCCAGTGTAGACGCCATCAAGCAGGACCCGAGCTTCGAAGAAGATACAGTCTTCCGCCGAGGCCAATGCTTGGGTACCGCGGCTCACCTCTGGCTCACCCCAAGTGTGCAAGGATACTCGGAATGGGCAACCGTGCTGCAGGGCTGGTACAAAGCACGTAACAATGGGCAGCTGGCGTTGATTGACAGGATTCGTACTCTGGAGCTGAGGAGTGTTCTCTTGGATCTGGATTGGATCTAGTGAATTGGACCCTCAGTCGGTACATTATAGTTCTGGGGTGTAGAAATACTGACACGATTCAGAGGTTACATGGCACGTGGTCCTGAACTCCCTCAGTGGCACTCTCGACTGTTCCGGGAACAAGAGCACATCCCAGTTCAAGTACCTCATGCTGGCGGTGGCATTCGATGGAGGTGATGATAGCTAAGACTGCGTACACCAACTGTCGAGCCAGGAGCAGAGAGTAGGAGCTGTAGGAGCGAAAGAGCAATTTAGACAACCTGGGCCCTTGGCTTTTGTTCGGGAATTGTTAGTACATCCTGTAGAAAGTTCCAGCCCACAGAGGTAAGAGCATGTAACATACAGGGAAACGGAATGGAAGGCACGACTGGTGCCACGAAAATTTTGAGCAGGAGGGACTCCCGTCTCATCCTCACTTGCTGGTCTTTTCCAAAAAGCTCGCATATTCCAGTGAAGTCTGTCAGGTTTGGGAATCATGAGATACGGGTACTTGCATAACCTAACGCGGCATTCGTGATGGACTGGAGACCGTCAAGAGAAACGTAGAAAGGGCGGCGTCCGATGTCATCTCTTTCCTGTAGCACGTTACTGCACCCACACCAATCGCTACGAAGCCTGGGCAGAATCAAATTCCACCAAGCTACACTATATCTACAGCCTCTTTCGGTGTATGTGTTCCCCGGTACTCTGGTCTATCTAGTCCAAGTGGTTGCTTCTCGGAGTTCCTCACTGCGAGAAGACGCTGTCATAGCCACGGTCGGCCTCCAGTCTGCTGGCGATGTGCTGGTTCTGCTGTATGTATTGCTCGTTCATTTGATTTACTCCCAGTGGAGTGGTCGGACCGGGAGCGTCAGTAGGCAAAGCTCCAGGAGGCCCTTGCGGAACGCCCTGCCCAGGCATATGTGGTGGATGCATGTGTGCTGCATGAGGGCTACAAGTACGCACGACACCGTTAGCAACAGCGTCCAACCGTAAGGATCGCTACCAACTCCCGAAGACTCGCCAAGTAAACTCGCCGACTGTGTCTGACAGACTGATACGTGAAGACCATAATTCTTGGAAACGTGGCCCAACGGCTAAGAATGATGGCACCACTAATTGACAAACGATGCCTGACCGACGAAGAAAATCGAAAAATCAGCAGTCACGGCAGAGCAGTGCACGCTAGAGGCTAATTGATACTCGATTGCTGGCAAAAAGTGTCAAGTAGCTACATTGGTATCAACAGCCTCGCCGCACGTTCGTGAGGTCATCCTGAAAGGGGAGAATGCAGCAACCAGGTCATTAAGCACCAAAAGCCTTCAAATCGAAAACTTTTGCAGAGGCCCCTCCGTGGCTTCTAATCTCCATAACTAATCGGGGAAAAAAGGAACACAAGATCAAGGCGGCAAGGGATGTAAAGGGGTGAGTGTGTCTGGCAGCGATCCCTCGCGCCTAGCTGTCAAGAAAATAGGATGGTATGCTTACTAGCGGCTGTCAGCTTGCGCAGGTCATCGCCGACTACAGCAAACACATACCTTGATGGGACCGTAGTTGCCGTACGGGTGGGAAGGCGGCATACCCATCGATGGGTAGACTGGTGGGGGTGGTGCTGGTCGGTAAGGTGTTCCTGCTGGGCCAGAATTGTTCTGACTTCGGCCCCAGCTCAAGCGAACGCGGGAGTTGCCGATAGGGTAGCCCTGCATTTGGTTGATTGCCATTTCGGCAGCATGGCGTTGGACGAATTGAACAAAGCCGCAGCCCTTCCCCGGAGGAATCTTGACATAAGTGATCTCACCAAAGCCTTGGAAGAACGACCGAAGCTCATCCTCGGTCACATATCCAGAAAGTCCGCCGACAAAGACCGTCGTGTTGTTTGGGTCCGTGAACTGGTTCATAGGCTGAGGCTGGCCATAGTACCCCATCGGAGGGTTGCCCATAGCGTACATTCCGCCCATTTGCTGACCGGCTTGACCACCTCCCGGTATTCCGCCCATACCGCCCGGTGCTCCACCCCCGGTCTTGTTCTTGGGTGTGGCAGTTGAAATGCGCATTGGACGATTACCGCAGTATACTCCTTGCATTTCGGACAAGGCACGTTGCTGGTCTTGCTCATCTGAAAATCGTACAAAACCGTAGCCACGGGACATGCCGCTGATTGGGTCTGTCATGATCTTGGCTGACTTGCACGACGGGAAGCGGTTCTGGAAGAGTGACACCAGAACGTACTCGTTGACTTCAGGACCAAGATCGCCAACAAAGATGGAATGTTCAGGACCGCGTTCGTCTCGACTGCGGCCATTCAGTATAAGGACTCAAGGAAGTGGTCAGAGTGGTGCGTACCTTCGATCAGCAAGCCCACCGCCAGAAGCCCAATTAAGTTTGAAGGGACGATTCGTGTTAGGGATCAATTGTCCGTTGAGCTGCAGCGCCTTGGCGGCAGCGGCTGGATTGGTGAAGTCGATGAAGCAATAGCCGGCATTACTACTGGAATCAGTACGCATTGATAGAAGTCTAGCAGACCTGTGCTAAGGGTTGCCTTACCCGGAGAATTTGTCACGGATCATCTTGACGTTGACTTGTTCACCCATATTGTACCAGACGCTGCGGACGAAGTTCTCATCGATCCACGGTTCAAGCTCTCCCATCCTAGCAGTCCGGTCAGCCTACGCGTGCTTTGCACGCTCACAGCACAATTGTCCCCAGGTCACGCGTGTGATATGCGGCGAAGGATCCATCTTGGATGTGACACATACCATAGCGTCGTCTTCTGATCAGCACCTTGGGCCTGGCCACCAGCAGAACCGGGATCGCCGCCGTTTCCGCCTTGGAATTGTCCTTGAGGGTTTTCGGGGAGCTGGCCACCCATAGCAGCATCTTGCTGAGGAGGCGGACCGGCTCCTGCAGTGCCAGCATCCTGTCCACCGTATTGGCCTTGGAAAGACTCATAGTTTTGGGCCGACATGTTAATGATAGATTGTCGGACAGTAGCAAGAAAGATTTGCGCAAGCGTGAGAGCGGTACTTTGACCAAGGGATTATGGCTATAATCAAACCCTAAATGGCTTTTGGATGGTCAGTATCTCTGCATCTGTACGTGTGTGCGCGTGTGCGGTGGGAAAGTGATCGCAGAACTCACCCAACAATACGAAAACCCTGGATTGTCAGGCTAATTTCGGGCCCTGAAGTGCTGGACAGCGGTAGGGATGGCTACGTCAAGGTAGGTATGCTGTATGAATTTGCAAACTCCGCTTAGATCAAAATTGACTCTCAAAAATCGTGCGACAATGCCTGCACCCACACGTGAAGCCTGTGAACACCAATATTTTTTTGCAGTCGACGCGGTCTTTGATGTGAAACCCGCACGCAACCCGCACGCAATCCGCACGCAGTCAGTCGAAGGAAGCGATCAAAGAATGTTGCTGCCGACTGGAAATATGGAGGGCCTGATGGTGGTTGAAAAGATGTTGTACTGCGACAGAGGGGGACAATCGCGCTTCCTGACCTAGCTTAACAAGTATTAGTGATATACACAACCAGTGAAGCCGATGTTGACAATGATGACAATCTTTCGATATATGAATTGCCGAAAGAACATGGTGATTGCCATTGAAGCCCGCGATAAATCAATCTACCTTCATCGCTTGGCTGTTTCACGGTAGGGTCAAGATCCTCCAGTACAGAATTCAGATGGCCGTTGAAGTCGACTGCTTTGGTGCATGTGGTGGAGGAAGTTCGAAGGCTATGTTTTGGGCTGTTTCGGTCTGGTGGCTGGCCGAATGTGGGGAGGAAGCGATGGGGAGGTAGGACTCACTGAATAACAGCGCGGGCTGCAAAGGCGACGAAGCTGATGTAGTAATTCAATGGCCGTAAATCAAGAACACCCGCAACGCAGAAGACACGCAAGAATCCACGGGAAAAATGCTGCTTGAGGATTGACGTTCCAGGTGGGGAAGAAGAGGAATAAAAAAGTTCTCAAGGGACGTGGGTTTGGGAAGGCAGGAAGTGGAGGACGGCTACAGGCTAGATGGCGACCAAACCCCATTGGGCCGTGTTCATCGTTCGGCAGGTTCGTCACCACCAGCAAAGGCCACGGGTCACCAGTCCTGCTCCACAACGATTTCACGATTGCTCGAATGTTTTCCTTGTTTTTCCAGCAAGCAGGTTTTTCGTAATGCCCTTGCCCGATCACATTAGACGAATTGCGGGTGATGATATGCATTTGGGTTGCAAGGCGGACTGCGGCTGCCCAAATCCACTATAAGCCTCTGGCGTGGTTGGTTCTATCTACTTATTCATTTCATCTCTGTATGAATCGATGGTTGGCTTTCGTTGACTTCGAAAGAAAGGGACTCATGGACCCAAGGCGGTCGTTTTCCGAAGAGAATAGATCATGGGATCGACAACTCGTCGGGCAGCTGATGACTTGCATATTGCCGTCCCTAGTTTGCACCATTGAAGCTTTGTTTGCACTGGCAGAGAGCGGTTGTCGGAGTACACACCGGTGCCTCTTTTCCTTCCATGCGCGCGTGACAGAGATTGCTCCGCGCCAGCCGCTCCAGGGTACTATGTACGCGCATAGCTGCCTGACAAAGAGAATCGTCTGCTTTTACTCTACCACCCCTCACTCGGTTACCACTGTCCGTCTTCCCAAGCTCGAATAACTTACGGACACTCCTCAGTACGGTCGAGCCGGATTGTTGAGGGTGAAGGCATGGGTTAGATTAGACTGGCCAATTGATGGTCCTAAGAGGTTCAGTCGTCCTAGGAACTTAGTGAGTCCATGATGTCGCGCAGCACGATCGCATCGAATTCTGGTCACGGGACTTTTAGGGCCCCGACATAGGTAAGGCGTCGAACGATCTTCGTCAGCGTAAGGTATTGAAAAGTATTGTGCATTGCAGAGAACTGCATGTGCAAAGCGTATACTGGTATCGCACAGGTCGAAGTTCACTATCACATATTACAGGTATCCTCGTCTTATGAACCGCCTCTGTCAACCAGGCTTTGGATGTACCAGGATAAGGTACATCACCACAGTGAATCCCCGAATATGTACAGAAAATGGATTCGTATACACGATCCTTGGTATCAATACGAAGCCAATATTTCCGGAACCCGCTTATGTCCACATAATCCTTCCAGGTCGTCCCGCTCACCAATGGCGCCCCCGTAGATGCTGTGAATATCGTGATAGCTGGTTCGTGAATAGAAGGTACGGCGTGCTGAGCACTGCGGAACGGTGTCTCCATCGATCATGGAGCGCTGTCGGCATTCGTAGTATGATCATGCGCAGCTCCATTATTCTACGCGGGCTCGACGCTGAGACTCGCTCCGCGCCTGCGTTCTGCCTCGTCTTTCGCCGCGTCGAAGTCGATCCCCTGAATGTTCAGGCCCGTTTCGTCACTTTTCGGGCCTGACTCCACACTGGCAGCCTTCTTCTCGAGACTCATGAGGGCGGGAGGCCGATGCCTCAGTAATCTTGCTTTCGCAAGGCTAATTGTCTTCTGCTGGTACGTGGTCACGATGGGTTGGCTCTCGTCCCTGTCAATCGTTGCTTTCATCAAGGCTGCCATCCATAGGCGCCCTTGGACAATGCTTTCAACGGCAAAGTAGTGCACGGTCGGCTTCGTGAAGTTGACGGCACGCGAAAGGCCACTGCGAGGAGGGACTAATTTGAAGATAAACACGCTGTCCGGCTTGTCCTTGTTCGGCGTCAATTCGGCCTGAGCAGCTGCTTCTTGAGAGGCAACAGTCAGCGTCTGCGTGTTGAGCGGGGACACTGGAGACGACTTAGCACCCGTGACGGTTGCGTGGAAGCCAGTTATGATGTCATGGTCCGCTGCCAGGACACGATGGGAAGAGATATCAATAAGTCCCTTCTCCTGCGAGTCGTTTTCCGAGTAAAAGTAAGACAGCCGTCGTCCTCGAAGCACGAACAGCCGGGGCTTCCACGTCGTCATCAAATTCGAGGATTTCTTTTTCATCCACCCGCTGTAGTCGCACCCAACCATTTGTTCTTGCGGAGTCTTCTTTTCAAGCCCACGTATGTATGCGCTCGTCTCTTTCTTCTTCTTCGGCCGTGTCGCGCCACTTGTCGGCGTGAGCCCTGCAGAGGCGCCAGCGGTTCCCTTTGAGGACGCGTCTGTGCTCTCTCGATCCAGACCTTCGGAAGTTCGCGAAGGTGTGGTCGAACCAGTCCTTGCCGGGGAATTGATACTTTGATCTTTCGCTGGAGAGGTGTTGAACACGGCGGGTGATATCGACGCCTTTTCACTGCCGGTCACCGCGTCTGAGATGGCTCTGAGCCCCACACGGGGCTTGATACTTGACTGTGGGCTTGCTATCGAGGAGCCTGGTGATCCAGCTGACGACGCATCCCCCAAAAGCTTAGGCGAAGACGGTTTTGATGTAGAGGTGACCATTTTCATTTTTGGCTTGTCATCGTACTCCAACTTGGTCACTACTGGAGAGCTCAGCGTGTTTAGCATTGGCGAAGTTCTCCCCAGCTCATTGGCGCTAGAATTGCGGAAGCGACTCTTGACACTATTGCCGTGGTAGATCCTCGAGGCCGGCGAGGTCATAGCAGAAACGGTGTCGCGAATCGAATCAACGCTACCGAATCGGGAGTGGCGCTTGGATCCGACCTGGTCCGCACGCTGTTGATCTCCAAGGTGACTGTTAGCCCGCGAGTGGCTTGCGCTGACGACGTCCCGCTTCTTCAGTACATTGCGAACCCTCCTGCCCTCTGCTTCGCCCCCAGAAACATAGCCTCTCTCAGAGTCGCGTATGCCGCCTCCGGTGTCTTTCACAGTAGGGTCGAAGGTATTGTAGTCGGTGCTCATGCTGATGGCTGACGCAGGCCGAGCAGAGCTTGTGCGTGCCGGAGCACCCATCGTCCAGTTTCGGTCAAGTGAAGGCGTTTTCTTGTGTGGTGAGGTCACGCTTCTATGCGGAGACAGTGTCCCATTGGCGACTGCTGGGGGTTCTGAAGCCGGCGGGGTGACGAGGTCCACTGTAGAATGCCGCCGGGAATGATTAATCTCTCTGACAGATGCGGCTGATGGCCTTGCTGGGCTGTCAGGGCCACCTTTGCCGGAGAAAGACTGATGTGCTGTGCGCGAGTCGCCTCGCTGGAGTCCATACACTGGACGAGGGGGTGAAGTAGAATGGTCGTTTCGAGATGGCTGGCGAATATGGTTAGGCCGTGTGGCAGGCCGCTCAATATGACTGTAAACCGTCGGCAGAGGTGATGCATTCATAGCACTCCGACTGCGAACGGGCTCGAAGTCATGCAGCAAGCTTTGTGCGCTGAAGACAGTTGAGGAGCGATTGTCACCATTGACTGTCTGGTTCCGGACTTCGTCTTGCAGGGCCTTGATTTTATGCCATGTACGCAGCCTTCGCCCAACTACCCCTAGCTCGAGCGCGGGCATAAAGAATGTTTCTTGGTCCATCTCAAGCAGGACTTCTCCGGTGATTTCTTGCTGTTTGAAGAAGTCGCAGTGTCCTCTTTCTACGCCCAAATTACGAAGGCCTTCCGCTACTTGACTGGGCGACCAAGCCGACACTTCCCTCCGACTGTGAAGCTGGCGCTCTTCCTCGTCGGTTTCATTACCAGCAATATACGACAAGCGGTGATCAATGTGGCTGCTGTATTCACTGCCTGAGTCATTAGTGCCTCGGCGTTCGCGGGCCCGAAGACTTGACCCTGGGGTGTTCATGTCTGTAATGTGCTCATCTATGACGCTGAGCGTTTCGTTCATGACTGGACTATCTTCGCCTTGACCACGCTGATTGGCCATAGCAATGATGATACTTCGCTGGGTAGGAAGGGAAGGCGTGGTTACCGGCGTCGACCCACTGGCTGTGGAGCTTGAGTTCCTTTGGTTAGATGGGGTCGTGTTCAAAGGCGGTGGTGTTGGGTTCCCCGAAGCGTCGTCGATTTTCCGTATCGTTCGTTGAGATGTGCCGTCAATTGGCACTCCTGGTGCAGATTTTAACCCTTCTCCATGCACCCCCACTTTTACTGTTTGAGAGGAGACGGCCGGTCGACTTGCCGGATTTTCTGGCGCCGAAAATGTTGTAGCGAAGATATTCGTGGTTTTGGGGGTGGTCGTAGTGTAGACTATGTGAAAGAGCATTAACTGTCAGACTATCACCTGATCTGGTAGCTGAGATTCGGGACGGAGGCCTTGGGTACCTTCTGGAAACAAGCCCGTCTTGCCATCCTGAACATGCTTGCCTAGATACCAGCCGTCGCCGAAGTCGTCGTCGCGCTCGATGAGCTCGATTCTCTCGCCTTTGGACAGACTCAGCTCATCCGGGCTGCGCGCCTCGAAGTCGTCTTATGACGACCATTAGCGACCTATATGTGAAAGCAGTCTATAGTCCTGAAGTCGGGTACTTACGGATGACAAGCAGGATCTCCCCGGGGAGAGCTTTCTTCGGCGAGCCACCGAACTGTCTAAAAGCCATACTAGTCTGTACTCCCGCTACCGATTTTCTTGCTGATGTATGAGCATGCTTTGGGGTGCTCAATTCAAGCGGAAATTTCCTCGGAGGGGAGCTGCTGCAGCGCGACAGTGCGGGGCTGGAGAGAGCGATTGGCCTGGCGGAATGAGGTCACGGAATGCGACGACTATGGTTGATGTACAAGCTGCAGCGAAATGGGTAGAAGAGCCCAGAGCTGGCAAATGGAGTCATGACAAGTACTCCGTGGGAGGTGAGGAGCTCCGGTCTCTGCCACAGTAGTGCCACCTACGAGGTGTGTTTCAACCAGTTTTCCCAGTGGGCAGTAATCCCTTAGAGTAGCGTGACGCACAGGTATCTTGATCTGGCCAAGCGCCCGTCCTTCGCCTTTTCTTTACATGATTGGTGATTGGTTGATAGATTGGGCTACGAATGCCCTCAAGAAGATGCTTAACAAACACACCACCTGCACATTTTCCACCTAATCGTACATGATTCAATCGAGTTCATCTTCAAACGCAACTCGGTCTTCATCGAGCTGTTAGGTATTCTCGTTTACGAATTGAATCACCAATGAGATTCGGATATACATGACTCGTTACGTCGCTGGTGAAGAAGGATGGCTCCGCCGTCGGCACGCCCCAGGGATAAAGGAGGTACCGATTCTTCCGCAAAGGACTATCAAAATTCGAACTTCACCTCAGCGAGGTTTCTCGGAGGCCTCCAGAAACCATGGATGACCACATGGGGTAACCCAGCTCAAACTTACACCTTACCCATGCCCAATCACGGACAAACACGCCAACAAACCTCTCCCAGATCGCTTGAAGAAAGGCCAAGAAATCAGCAGTACCACGGTGCAATCATAGGGCACTCTCATGCCACTTGTCCCGGATCACACCAGTCCGCTAATGACCACTGGGAAAACTGGGTGAAACACACCTTATGGGTGGCACCACTGTGGCAGAGACCGGAGCTCCTCACCTCATACGGAGTACTTCTACTTGTCATGCCTCCAGTTGCCAGCTCTTGGCTCTTCTACCCGTTTCGCTGCAGCTTGTACTTCAACCACAGTCGTCGCATTCCGTGACCTCATTCCGCAAGGCCATTCGCTCTCCAGCCCCGCACTGTCGCGCTGCAGCAGCTCCCCTCCGAGGAAATTTCCGCTTGGATTGAGCACCCCATAGCATG